>OJME01002094.1_pt1 | contig 14333 bp, 16 predicted proteins | sample 1597151 | NCBI WGS metagenome assembly OJME01 (sample SAMEA2452118, study PRJEB22498) | human gut metagenome | biome: human feces; feature: human gut; material: feces | place: Australia | collected 2012
CTGAGCCTGAAGCCTTCTGATACGGTGGCAGTACATGCACTCCTCCATATAATCTATCAAGATCCCATGGCTGTCCATTTCCTATGTACTCATTCAAAACAAACGGCTGGTACTGTGTCAATATACCAACTGTATCTATACCTGAATTAACACAATTAGAAAGTGGAAAATCAATAATTCTGTATTTGCCTCCAAACGGAACTGCCGGCTTTGCAAGTTTCTGTGTCAGTGCATAAAGTCTGGAGCCCTGACCACCGGCAAGAAGCATCGCAACTAGCTCTTTTGCCATATTAAAATCCCCCTTGTTTAATTTCATTAAATTTTTGTTAGCTTTTGCAATTATTTTGTTTTTTTATAATGGTTTATAGTTATATTTTACCACATTTTAGCATTTATGCAATTCAAAATTAACTAAAAAATACTATAATTTTTGTCATTATTTTCCAATTATCTCGCGGTTGTTTATGAACTCGTACGGCACCTCCTGATACACATAATAAGAATCTCATATTGTCACCATATAGTTTCTATAAACATTGATTTTAAACCATTCTTCCATTATTTGACACCACGAGCATATACTATACCACCACGGAATCACCATAAAATGAGATAATTTTGTTATTTTGAACAGCTTTATTGTAACTATCTTCTGTAATAGTATCACCATTTGTACTTAATCTGTCAAGCACCTCTGACACTTTATCCATTTCATTGCTCATATGTCTTGGCATAACCGATGTATACAAATCCATCGTCATTTGCAAAGAAGCATGTCCTAGATACGCTTGTACTGTTTTAGGTTGAATGCCTGACTCAAAACAACGTGTCGCAAAAGTATGTCTAAAACAATGTGGTGAGAATACTTCTATCTCATCAACATAATCTCTTGTCAGATTTACCTCATCAACTACCTTTTTTATTGCTTCACATATAATTTGCGAATTAATTGGTGTATCAAATTTAGTTGTAAATAACAAATCAGCGTATTGCTTATCTACTGATTTACTCTTAGGTGCTTTCTGTGCTATAACATTTTTCTGCATATATTGTCGTTTTAATGCCATTTCACATTGATGATTTATTGGAATGTTTCTTTTGCTAGTAGCAGTTTTAGGATTCTCAAAATGAAAGCTTTTCTGTTCATCACCTTCATATTTCTGATATACAAGTGTTCTCGTTACCTTTATAACATTTGTCTCCCAATCAATATCTGACCATCTAAGTGCTGCCAACTCTCCTATTCTCATACCAGTAGAAACTGCCACGACAAACAGATTATTATAAAATGTTCCTTTTGCACAATCAAAGAATAATATCTGTTCTTCTTCTGAAAGAACTTTAACCTCCTTTTTTTCGTCTCTTTTTACGGAAATCCCCTTTGCGGGATTTTTCCTTATATATTCATTTGTAAGAGCTTTATTGAAAATGTCTATGAGAACCACTTTAACTTTATTCTGAGTCTCATAACCATAACCATCTTGCTTAAGCTTTTTTATTAGCTTTTTAATTGTAAGTTGGTCAATATCTGTTAAATTTAGCTTACCAAGTGTCGGGGATATGTGCTTTTTATAAATCTGATTGTAGTACCTTTTGGTGTTCTCTCGTATTACATCAAATTTGTATACATTCATCCATTCACTGTACCATTCGTCAAGTATGATACTCTGCTTTATATTAATTTGCTTTTCATTCTCATATAAAGCTTCGTTATATCTACGCTTAACGTCTTTTAAATCTTTTCCAGATATAGATTGTCTTTTTCCAAATCGGTCTACAAATCTTGCATCATATCTTCCATTTTTTCTCTGACATATTCCGTGTCCAAGCTCTTTTCCTTTTAGATCCTTGCCCATCTATTTCCTTTCTATGAGCATAATCCATATGATTATATGATTATATCACATAAATTATGTCATGTAAAACTATACAAAATGTACTGTATCAAGATATTTTTCAAATTCCTTACGCTTAACCATATTCTTGTTTCCTATTTTAAATAGGAAAGAACACCCTCTTTGAGATAGCATATTACGAAGTGTTTTCTCACCTATCCCAGAGTATGCAGATGCTTCTTTTACTGTCATATTAAGTTTTAACCAAAAAGGTATTATTTTATTTTCTGTCATGTACCCTCCAAATTAAAATAGGACTTAGCACAAGCCAAGTCCTATTGTCTTTTTAATCATAATACTATGTATTACTATAATTATTGTTTCCTATTTACATAATGTAATGAAGCTTGATAAAAATCATTAGCAAACTTATTAAGCTGTTTATCGACTACATCTGTAATAGCCTTTGCATCACTTACACTGCTTACATTAGGGCAATTCAGATTAAGTGTTACGCTCGGAGCAAAGTTATTCCTAGTAACATTCTGACCAACCTTACCAGCATCAAAATTCATCTTAGGTGTATTCATTGGCAGATCACCTAGACTAATTTTACTCATTTTCTCCATAATTTCATTCTGAACTGGAACTAAATGCAATGTCTTAGCAAGATTTTCAATCTGTTCCTCAGTAAGAACAGCTTCACCTTTTTTTGCAATAATTGGTACTTCATCGGCTTCAAGTCCATTAGTACCTATATCCTGTACTAAATCAAAAGCCTTATCTTTTGGAAGAGCCTCTATCTTACCAAGCTCAAGACCTTTATGATAACGTTTAGCATAACCATATTTACCTATTTTCTTAGGATTATCTTTTTCAAGCTTATTCTTTGCTTTTGAAGCATTAGCTGGAGAACCAGCATTTGCAATCCATTTAACAATAAAATATTTGTTACCAATTTGTGTAAAACCATTTGCACCCTTGGAAGCATAATCACTAATATGGCTTGATGCCTGACCGCTTGTGCTATAACCTTTTTTACTTAGCTTTTCATAAGTCCAATAATCATTAGACTTCAGCGCAGGTTTATTTGAGAGAGCTTTTCCAACATCTCAAGCCATGCGTTTAAGTATGTGGTAGTTGCACCAGTGCTTTGAGCTGGCATTAAATTACTATCACCATACATTGCTTCTTTAGCTATTTTAAGTTCATTTACAACCGCATTTATCTGGTCGCCAAATGAATTAATTCCTTGAAAATTAGGTTTGATATTAAATAACTCACTCCATATCTGGTCAAGTTTTGTTGAGCCATTCTCTACTGTTGTAAATGTAACACCTAAGTTTCTGAACTGATTATTAAGCTCACGTATTGACAGTCCAGTGCTTTGTATTGTTTCGGCTTTGTCACCTACTAAGATTTTCTTTCCTTGAAAATAATCAAGTAAGTCCATCTGCTCTTTAAAGCCACTTAAATCTCTTGTAGCTCCAAACTTATTAAGTACATCAGAAAGATTGCTTATCTTCTGTGTAATGCCTTCCCATGCACTGTCAGAGTTAGTTTTTAATGCTTCACGAGCTAGTTTGTTAATTTCTGCTGTTAGAGACTGTACCTCCTTTGTTACTGACGGATCAATCTTTGCTCTATTGAGATTAAAGCTCTTGAATATATCAGCGTTGTTTAATTTTTGTACTGAAAATGAAGAAAATATATTTTGAATATCTTGTTTGACATGATTAAGATTTGCCTGTAGACTCTGATTAATAGAATTACCGAGCTGATTACCTATCTGCTGACCTGTTTTCTGTGCAGATTGTGTAGCTCCGTTTGTATTGATATTTCCCAAATTAATATTTACTTTGCTAAATGCAGTATTAAACTGAGAAATCATATTGTTGATTGCGGTCTGGTCTACTTTGACATTGTTTAGATTTATCTGAACCGCATTAAGTTGTTGAGTAAGATTTGTAACGACATCTTTACCCAATTTTGCTTGAACTTCAACTGTTGTAAGTTGCTTCTTCAAGGCTTCTATATCTGAATTTAGTTGCTGTTTAGACTTAGAACTGTCAAGACTTGCAACCAATCCTATTTGAAATTCGCTCATTGTCGTTTCCTTTCTGAAAATAAAAAAATATCTATGTGATATAGATATTAGGAAGTAGAAATGTAGGCTATTACACCTACTATTCCAGTTATTTAATTAGTATTCCTTGTTTTATTAAATCTTGTTTTAATATTTTAACTGCATTTTTAGCACAATACTTTTCAAACTCATAAAAGTACTTATGCTTAACAGATTCTTCTGTTGTCCATCCTCCATGAGAACCTTCATTTGCTTCATATATCTGTAAAGCCCCATCCCATGACCATCCAGTTTTTTGTATCGGATAATACATAACATCAGGATTCATAAATATAATACCGCAAGTCTCTGATAACATCTCTGTCATAGCTGATCTGTATAACTGCATGGTTCTGTGGTATTTCTTCGGATTGAATACATCATAATACTCTGACATAATGTACTGCTGTAATACTTCTAACAACTTATTACATGTATTCTGTACCGCCTTTGAACACGCTTTATTAATCTGTTTTTCAAGTTCTGCATAGCTTGTAATTTTAGCCATTAGCTTTGTCCTTGGCTATCTCTGCAAGTGCTGTAATAAACTTTGTCTGAAACTCATCAGTCGGAACATCTTTGAGTGTATTATATAAATCTGTTACCAGTTTAGTAATTCCCTCCTGCTCCTTGATTATCTTGTCAATAGCTGTATATACTGCTAACTTTACTCTGTGTTCTTTTCTTTTCATTCTTACATATGTAAACATTGTTTATCTCCTTATACGTTATTTATCTATTCCTATATATGTCTTTACTGTAAATTGTTCCATATCATTTCTAATTCAGATAATAGTATGTACTTACAATCACCATCATTTTTTTCAAGATTTGAAACCACTTGACATACTCTGATTTAGAGCTGAATACCCTTATAATATCTTCAATTGTCATCTTTCTTAAATAAATTGTGTTCATAAAATCACACTGAACAAGTGTCTTTAATATTCTTTTTGTTAAATCATTCATAGTTATCATATTTGTTTCCTTCCTAAGATTTCAAAATCCTTGTATTGTCTGTAAACGTCTTGCATATCATAATCATAACTGCTTGTATTATTATCAGCACAAAGATAATAAGTTGAGAAATTTATCCCAACTATTCTATAAATTGTATTGTTGTACTTAATTCGATTTCCGATATTTAGCATATTTTTCCTTTGAGATTTTGGATTGAATAATCAGATTGTGGCTTTCGCCTAAGATAAATTTAAATTGAATTTTATGAATTTGTAAGATAGTCTTCTAATCTCTCGAATAGATTAGGATATAAGTTAATTTTTCCTGTTTTGAATCGTGATAGTACATCTTTATTTAGTCCTGTAACAGAACAGATGTAACTTGCTTTTTCTCGAATCAATCTCTTATTTAGCATAGTCCTAAGTTCTTCCTGTGTCATTCATACTGCTCCTTCCTATATATTTTCTTATTCAATATATAATTTTTTATATAAAAAGACCAGTGCAAAATCAATCACACTGGTTTCTATAATCAAATTCGTGCATATTAAAAAGACTTGCCCAAAGCTGAATTTTTTATTGAATATTAACATAACGTAAAAGAGACATCTTTCGATGTCTCTTGGCTAAATTATTTCATATTAAGAGATTTTACATCTCTTGGCTCTATTTATCATAATTGATAATATACTATATTATTTTATGTGTCAAGTATTTTTTAATAAATCACATACTTTTTTAATGCTTTGCTTATTTGAGTCATAGTTTTTCCTGATATACTGCCAACATTTTGCGAAAAATCAATTCTTCTATAATCAATTTTTATCATATTGTAAATATTACAATGTCTTGGTATATTAGGAAAATTATAAACATATCTGATAGGTATCAAATAACCTTTATCTTTTTTTTCTTCTGGAATAGTGCCACTGTCTATCGGGATTACATATACCGCATTTCCCATTTTTCTAACAACAATCGCAGGGTGATGACCACCAAATTCACTGCCTATATTAAATCCAAAGTGAACCCAAATAACATTACATCGTTTTACTATGTCCTCAACATTATTAGGTAATACAAATTCATTTTCTGAATTAATAATATCTGTTTTCAGCGAATTCCATTTTAAATAATTTATAGTACGCTTACTATCTTTTTCATTGTTTCTATTCGTTTTATTTGTAAAACGTCTTAAAGAACATATAAGTTCATCATAGGCTTTTTCAATCACGATAGTATTCCACCAATCATTAGTATTATGATTCATTATATACCATTTTTTTACAGAATACTACCTATTTTTCTATTTCTTTCGTTTTTCGTACTTCCCGAACAGACCTAGTTTGAAATCAGTCTGTCCGGTCAATCATTGTAAATTGTTTGAATACATTCGGTACTCTACCAACACACTGCTGTTTGAGGACAATGCATCAGCTAATTTGTTAAATTGCCTAGATTTAACTTTTAAACAGAGAAATGAAGTTTCCCACACACTACTCAGCCTACGTTCTTTTCATGCGCAGTACTTTCTTCATAAGGAGATATTAAAAACGCTTGTTTTTCCTACGTTTTATGATATTTTCACAAAAAATATAGTGGTTTTTTGTTACTTTTTCACAAAGCAATTCATAAATTTATCACAATTATATCTATAAAGGAAGTTTAAAATGGTATTACATACATCTGAATTATCGTTACTAAAGGCATACTTAACTAATAGCATAACTGTTTCTTGGTCTAAATTGTTATTTGTGCAATTCAAAAAATGACTCATACAGTCCATTTTTAAATCTATGTAACTATTTTTGGTATATTGAGTTTTGTGTTGTTCTATATACTTTATTGACCTATTATACACTTCTGACGCTTCTATAAATTTTTTCCATTTATATTTATTTCCCTTGCCTTTAATATTGTTATTAAGAAATTTTGATATAGGAAGTCTCGTAACCCCCATAGCCCGTCCCACAACTCTACTATCTATATTTCTGGCAATTATATCCATCGGACAATTCATTGAGCGAATTTTGTCTTCTTCAAACTCTTTATTATTTCTACTCTTTTTCGTATTTGCAAAAAACCCTGGGATGTCCTTCCCTCTCATACATGGCAACCTTTTAATACGATTGATTTCGTTTACTACATCTATATCGAATTCCTTCTTAGCAAGATCAATACTAATCTGACCGATTACAGATAAAATAACAAAACATTTCTTCAATTCCTCCCCGTCTTGCCCTTCATCCATCCCCTCATCATAGTAATAACTCAAAGCTAGTTGGGCTGTATCAGTAGATGTACCAATAGATTGCTGTGCTGCTGCAATTTGATTATCCATTTGTGCAAAATCTTCTAATCTAAAATGATATGAACTATTCCCCTTTTCTGCCACACCATTGATGATAGTCGGATAATTTATATAGGCTTTTCTCGCAAGCTCCGCAAGGTCTAGTTGATTTGTTGTATAAACAAAGTCGGTGTCTTCATCCATTCCGGAGGCTCTAGCCTGTACATCCGTTCCAATCATGTTTATTACAATTACATTTTGACCTAAATTAGCAAAATACTTAGATAATTTGTCTGAATAGACATTATGAAAATGTAAAATATTATTCGGTGAATTATGAGGGCTTCTAAAGGCAGCCATTCTCTCACCATCCTTAAATCTTTCTGTATAACACTGAATCGCATCTGTTTCCATCTCGAATATTCCTTCATCTAGTGGATTTGCACCAACTGCTTTCATTAATAAAGCAATCGGATTTCCCATAACAGTGAGATTATCTCCAATCTGTAACAATCTTCCCTGTTTAAAATATTCATTTTTAAGTTTACTAATATCCTTTGTCTTTTTATCCCTAAAAAATGTTGTCCTTCTAAAATCAGAATTCCATTTTACCAGTGCCAACATAACTTCATTAATATTGAAATTATTTTTCTTTTGATTGAGATATTGTAAATATGCTGTATCTGTTGTTTTCTTTAACTCTTTAATATAATCAACTGAATCTTCTGCAATTCGGGAAAGAATCTCTTCATCTGTAGTAGGCAGTGAATTATTCATTTGATAAGCCATTAACTGCATATCGCCCCATTTACTATGATGAGCTGTCTTTACAATTGTAAACCAATTATCATGCTCTTTCATATAATTCTTATAGAAATTAAACGCTTCTTTTTGCGTTCCTCCCATCACATCAACAAACTTCAACCATTTTAGTGATTTATCTGTTATTACAACATCAATGTTGGATAAACTAAGTTTTCTTCCAAATAAATCAATTTTCTCAGTAGTAAAACTATTGTAGTCAATTCCATTTTCCGCACAATAGTCTCTGAAAAATTCTTGAATGTTTCCACGGAACAAACAACTCTTGAAGAAATGTGACCTACAGTATATAAATCCATTCATATTTTTAGGAAAAATTGATTCATCAATTAATCCCATCCCATCCCACAGAATATTTTTTACCCTCTCATCAGAAACATATTTTGCATCACATTCTTGTCTTATTTCTTCTTTTTTAGTTATCTCTGAATGACCATAGTTTCCATTCCATCTAATACCATTATCTTTAAGAGCTTCCTTTGTCTTCTCAATGTATTTAAGATTTTCATTGATCGCTTTATTCTTATCAAATGTAAAACCCTTCTTGTTAATAAGTTCTTCAATATGAGAATCATCAAAATGGATAAAAAACTCCTTTTCCTCATATGTATATGGCACAGATTTATTGCTTACAATTACAGCCTTTTGTGGCTTGGAATAAACTTCCTCATCTGGAACAACTAAAATTCTATTCCACGGAATTCTTATATAACCATTAGCTGATGCAGTTGTTAATGTAAGATATGCTGATAATTCGACTATCTTAAATATTTTATCTGGATTCTGTTTCGATTGCTCATCCATTAAATCATATAATCCCATAGTTAAAAAATTTATAGCTTTATGATGCAAATTTTCTCTAATAAATACACATTCTCCATCTTTTGCTTTACCAGGTGAGCGCATAAGCATCTTATAATGTATTGAATGACATCTTTCCTCTTCCTTTGCCTGTTTCCTCTTTTTTGTGTCCTTGACCTCAGAAGTAAATGTCACTCCATTCGTATAATAATATGTTCTTAAATCACTTTTCTTTATCTTTTGGGGTTCTCCACCATTTATTTTATATTCAGCATCATAATCAAACTTTAATATGATGAAGTCCTTACTGAATTTACCGCCAACTCTGGTAATACTCTCATTCATAAATCTAAGGAATAAACTATCAGCAAGAACAGCTTTTCTTGTGGATATTCTATTTAATTCCACCCATTGATCCTTTATCTTATAATTAACAGTACCATCAGATTTACAATCGTTTATATATACTTGATTTGCTTGCATCGACTCTATATATATTGACTTTAATTCCTTTGTATAATTTATAGTTTTCTTTCCTATAATAATCATCTCCAATCGTATTTTTATCCTTATATTTATAATATTCTCCGCTCTGTTTCCAATTTTTCGTAAAAAAATACCAACCATCGAGTATTGACGGTTGGTATTGTATTAGACAAAAAACTGTACAAATGTCATTATGCCGAACACGACTGAAAGAACCAGTCCTACCTTTGTTAATTCATCCTGTTTTTTACTATTTTTCTCTTTTTCGAACAGCGTGTCTTGTAAAGTTTTCATTTCTACAGCCAATTGATTAATTGATTCATCAAACTTATCTCGCTCACTATGTATGAAATATTGAATAATATTGTTAAGCAAAACGTTATTAGTACCTTTTATCTGTTCCATTGGATTATTTTTCTTAAATTCATTTATTAGACGCAAAATATACTCTTTCATAACATCTATATCTTGCAAATTGAGATTAATAATTTTCTCATTTCTGGCATTTAGTTCGATCAAATATTTCTCCAAAAGAAAATCCACACTTGTATAATCTCTTTTTAGTTCTGCATTTTTTTCGATAATATGTTTAAAAAGTAGATTTATTTCTTCAAAACACATGTCCGTATTATCGTTATGATAATAGCTTAACAATATGTTTCCTAATGACTTATACATTTTCTTTTTCTGTTTTCCATAAATAACTGTATTCAAACAATCTTTAACTGCCAATATAAATAAAATGTATATAACTATAGATGCTACGATAAATATTGCCATAAGAATTACATCTTCATTAAATCCATGCATTTTTGTTCCTCCGGTGGACTTGTCTTGTCTTTATTTATTAAATAATACCACATCCCCCGCCAATATTCAATTTTCAATGTACATTCATTTTTGGTACATTCATTTACCTAAAATCTCTACTTGACATACATATTTCTTCTATTTATAATACTAATAGATTTATGTATTTCCAAAAAGTAATACTATATAATTCACAAAAGATAACCATACATCGCCAATATTAAATATAAAGGGGTACAGTCGTATGATTTATTTTTGTGCATTTGTAGTTATTTTTTTATCTTTAATCTGTTATCTCGTATCTAAAAATTGTGACTTTGAAATTGCTTTTAAGATTTTAGGTTTTCATTTTTCTCTAAAAAGCAAACCTACATACAAAAAATCCAATAAGAAAAGCAAATCCAAATAAATATTTATCCGTTCCAACCTTAATTATTGTGAGAATAATCCAACTTATAAATTACCCTATTATTTATAAGTACACTACACTTTTCCGTAATTTTAACTTTATATCAATTACTACATTTATTAAGCTGTGTATATGATTTTTTAATGATTGTTCCTTGCATTATTTAATTAAAATAGCAAAATTATGAAATAGTAGTTTCATTGGCAATTTCGACCTCTGAAACACCCTATTTACAAGGGTTTCAGCAATTACAATTTCCAAAATTCAGTATTTCACTTCACAATCTGCATAAATGAAGGCTTATTGCTCACTTTTGCGATTTCTCCACTCTGATTATCAATAAGCAGACCATTTTCTCTGTCCATAGTATACGTACCGATTCCATTATCTTCGCAAAATTTTTCTGCAATACCAACACCAGTCTGTTGTTTATACATAGCACTCATACAGCTCATATAGAATACTGTAAACTCTCTCAAATCTCTGTTCTCATAATCCCACATGAGATCGAATACACCATCACGACCAACTGCATTGTCCAATCCTTTTTCCTTCAGAACATCCATCGTGAAAAAGTAATCCTTACAGCCCCATTTATCCCCATCATATTCCTTATCAATTGGAAATATCTTAATCAGATTATTCAGCTTGATACGACCTATGATACCAAACAGAACATCTATCATATTAAATCCTGCTTTTTTTACTGCAAATGGTGTATTGTAGCTTGCATCTAATTTCTGATTTTCACGCTCAATGTCTGCAACATATTTAATATACTTCACACCGCATAAGGCAACCTTCATCAATTCATCCTGTGACCAATCATCTAAACTCTTGTACTTTTGAAACATACAGCTAACTGTGTTGTGATACTGTCTGTTCCATATGTCATGTAAAGCAATCGCCCTTGTTAGTCTGTTTAATTCGGCTGTGTCTTTGTTTCCTGTTGTTACTGTGAATTTATCCATATATTACATATTCTCCTTCTTTTACACATACTGCTTATGTAATTTTACAATTTCTATATCCATTTCAGTTTCTGTTATTTCTCCACATTGGCACTTATCAACCACATCTTTCATTTTTTTCAAAATATCCCTATTATGATTTAACTTATTGACAACATCATCTGTAACATAATGCGTCAAATCTCCACTACCATCACCATAAGATGTTTCAAACAGAGTGTCCATCCAAAACATTGCATAATACCCATCTATGCTTCGCAGACTAAAATTTGACAAAATAAACATCTTTAATTTCAATTCATCATCTGTTTTGCAATCTTTTCTATGTTCCTTTTCTTGACAAGCATAATAGGCACGAATTTTCTTAATACCTAAATCTTTGCAAGCTCTTACTCTTTCATGTCCAGAAATAATTGTATTATCTCTTGCAATCATAATTGGCTCATATATACCATATTTATCAACCGAATTTAAAAATGAAATCCAGTCCTTGCCTGTTCTTTTGAAGAAATATTTATCATGTTGTGGTAATGGTTTTAAACAATCTACATCTATCTCAATATCTTCATAGTCTCTTACATAGTCGATAACGCTATCTGTTTTGGTATGATCAGATTCACCTTTAATTGCAGCTTTTAATTCTCTTGTTGACATTTCCTTTACATTATGTTCTGCAATAAAATTAGCTCTTTTATCTTCTGGCACATCCAATAATAATCCCAATTTTGTTACTTCCAAATTGGAAATCGCTTGCGAATTTGAACCAAATTCTTTTGCAATTTTCATATAAATATTTGCTGTTCTTTGTGAAAAATTAACTTTGTCTCTTAGCCATGTTCCCCATTCTCCATGTGGTACTTTTTCTTTTGCTCTATTCAATTCATTACCAAGTTTAATGAGATTTTGTGCAGTCTCATTTTTAAGCCGAATTATTCTGTTTTCTATTGCTTTAAGTTCCAAATCATTGTTACATCTTACTTCATTATTCATATTTTATAGTCTCCTTCCACTTACGCAATCTTCTTATTCCTTGCACCATAAACCAATGCATCCGCTTTTCCTTCCACACAATCAGCAGTTACAACAACTTTCTTTGCACTTGCCATATCTGGAACATCAAACATGACTTTCTGCATAGCCAATTCAATGATACTTCTAAGACCTCTTGCTCCTGTTTTCTTTTTAATAGCCAACTCCGCAATCTTTCTTAATGCTTTGTCCTCAAATTCCAGCTTAACACCATCCATTGATAATAACTCCTGGTACTGCTTTGTAATCGCATTCTTTGGCTCTGTGAGGATATGTACCAAATCTTCCTCTGACAACGGATTGAGTGCTGTAATAATAGGAAGTCTGCCTATAAGTTCTGGCATAAGACCATACTTTACAAGATCATACTGCTCAATCTTTGATAAATCGGTAACTGATTCCTTCTTATCGGAAACATTAGCACCGAATCCAATAGAATTATGTGTCTCTTCCTTGCCGATTATCTTATCAATTCCGTCAAAAGCTCCACCACAAATAAATAGAATGTTGCTTGTATCAACTTTCACTGTCTCTCCCTGTGGATGTTTTCTACTTCCTGTAACTGGCACTTCTGAAATAGTACCCTCAATAATTTTAAGAAGTGCTTGCTGTACTCCCTCACCAGATACATCACGAGTAATTGACATATTCTCGCCTTTACGAGAAATTTTATCTATCTCGTCAATATAGATAATTCCTCTTTGTGCTGCCTGAATGTCATAGTCCGCATTCTGTAAAAGTGTTCTTAGCATGACCTCTACATCGTCACCAACATAACCAGCTTCAGTAAGTGTTGTAGCGTCTGCAATAGCAAATGGAACACCCAAAAATTTTGCAAGGCTCTGTGCTAAATATGTCTTACCGCTCCCGGTTGAACCAATCATAATGATATTGGACTTCTGTATCTCAACATCTGATTTTTTATTTTGCTTTAATCGCTTATAGTGGTTATAGACTGCAACTGCAAGTGTTCTCTTTGCTTCATCCTGTCCAATCACATACTGATCCAAATGTGCTTTTATCTGTGATGGTGTAGCCAACTGCATATTATTTGTGATAGATTCCTCTTCCTCATCATTGAGTAAGTCACTTGCAATGCTGATACAGCTATCACAGATATATCCATATTTACCTCTAATCAGCTTGTCTACTTCATCTTTTTTGCTTCCACACATACAACAAAATTCATTATTTTTATTTGCCATTATTAAAATCTCCTTCTATTTATGAATCCTTAATTTAAGACCTCTTACATCCTCACGCATCAATAAATTTTCATTCTCAAGGTCTTGGCTGTTTCCTCTGAAATGCTTACAAAATATTTCAAATTTCTTGAATGATATATTGATAATGGTGTAGTATTCCTTATGTCCATCTTTACAGGTTACACATAAATGCTTATACCCATTATTCAATATTTCTGCTTTAATATTCTCAAATTTTGCAAGTTCGGTATCTATCCATACATTTAATTCTTCTACTGTACGAAAAGATATTGATTGCTCATAACCTTTAACAATGTATTTATTTTTTACCATTGTTACATATATTGATTTTCCCAACTGTTTTATTCTGCTTTGTATTTTCTTATCAACCAGACTTTCTTCCTCTTTTTGCTTCAATTCAGCCATATACTGTTTTGCTAACTGCTTTCCTTTTTTAGTCTGAACTGCCTTATCTGCTGTTTTATGTATTTTTTTTACTGCACACTTAAATTGTTTATAATATACCCATAACAGTGGACACGCGAATTAGTGTAGTACCTACTTTTAGGACACCCTCACCATTTGTATCCC
>OJME01002098.1_pt1 | contig 14308 bp, 10 predicted proteins | sample 1597151 | NCBI WGS metagenome assembly OJME01 (sample SAMEA2452118, study PRJEB22498) | human gut metagenome | biome: human feces; feature: human gut; material: feces | place: Australia | collected 2012
TGCTTTCACGACCGGCTTATTGTGATTCGGTCGTTTTGTTGGCTGCACTGTGGGCTTATTTGTTGGGGTGATCGTCGGATTTTGTTTGTCCGTTGGCTTTGGTGTTTCAGATGGTTTTCTTGTAGCACTTGGCAATGACGTCGAGACTGGATTAGGTGTCGATGATGCTGTTGGCGATGGGGATACATCCCAATCATCGTCATCATCACTCCCCTGTCCTGCCATCAAGTAACCATAATTATCAGATAAAAATGTCTCTTTCTCATCACATGCTACTTCAAAGTACAATGTTCCACTTTTCGCTGCCAAGTCATCCAGTTCATCTGCAGAATATTTAATTCTTTGAATTTCACCCGGCTGTATTACTCCTAATGATTTTTCTTGTAATAGCTTGCCATTTTTTCCAGATTCGTATACTTTCAAAACAGCATTTGCCGCATATCCCGAAGGATTTTTCACATACAAGATGCCCTCTGTCTCATCATAAGCATTTTCTTTTTCAATAACATCTAACGACAAATTAGTTCTGCCAACTATTTGCTCCAAAGTATTATTTGTATTGTTATCATCTCCTTTTTGCTCTACAATACATGATATTTTGGTTCCTGCCGAAAAATCTTCCGGTATATCAAATTGAATATCAATTCTTTTCGTTTCTCCAGCAGGCAAAAGCTCCGAATATGTATAGCTCCCTAACTCTTCATTCGCATTCATTACTCGAATGATAAAATCTTTTTGCTCTTTTAATCCCTGATTAATAACATCTACCTGTAATGAGCCTTTTTGTCCTGGAGCAACCGTTTCTTCATCCACAGACAGATTATCAATTTTTAAATCTTCATATTCCTTAAAATGCATTGTGCAAATATCTGTGGATGACATCATTTCCGTATCGCAAATGTCCGCTGTAGATCTAGTAAATACAACATAAAATTCACCATCTTGATAAAATCCATTTGGCTCCTTGATGTATTTATCTTGATTCGTGATTGGAATCTCCTTTGAAAGTTTGCCATCTTTATATAGATATCCCCGTATATCTACTCCCTTTTCTCCCGCTTCACTACACAATAATAAATCGGAAGTTTTCCCGGATATACAATTATATCTTATATTACTTTGCTCCTCTTTCTCAAAAAGACAAGTATACATTTTTGTGTCTTGTGTATAATAAAATCCATCATTTGCCGAAAAGCCAAGTACATCTTGCCCTTCGAGTTTTATAAACTGTACAGACTGTATCCCTTGCTTATCTGCAATAATTTCTTCGGCAGCACCTTCAACATTCCCAACAAACAGCTTTGTATCATCCGTTGTTGTCATATCCTCATCGTTATCCACTAAATAAGCAACTGCAACATCATTTTGAAGTATTCCAATCTGAACATCTGTGATCGGCTTATCCAATGTTTCATAAATATCGCTATCCCATTCACCTTTTACATTTGACGCATATTTAACTATATTTTCCCCTGACAATTGGATAACATCACTGTCCATATTAGTAATCCAGGACACATATGCCTTGCCATCCTCCACAACCAACGAAGGATTTATATCTGCATATGTATCGTTTGTTAACCGTGTTATGTTCTTAAAGCACTTCTTAGCTGTGTCAAACTCGGCAACTGAAATTTCACATGTCTTCGCCATTTCATCTACTGACGTTGTTGCTGTAAAATCATCTCTATTCGTGTTCACCCATGTCAAATAAATTGCTTTACCATCTGTTGCAAGTTGTGGAAGCATATCTGCAGTGCCGTCATCCTCTACCAAAAGCGGTTTGCTCCAAGTGTCTGTCGTGTCGTCATATATTGAATACGCGACCGCTGTATGATTTCCAGTTGTCCGTTCTGGCACATCCGTGATAAATGTCATGACCTTTATGCCATTGTCTGTACAAACAATCTGTGGTTTAGCATCGTTATACACATTTTGTTGAAGAATTTGTATATCAGCCGTCTCACCAGATGACTCCTTATTATCTGTTTGCCATCCAGTCATATCCGATACATAATCTCGCCGTATCTTATAATCTTCTTCATCCGGTGCTGCCATTTTATTTTGCATGTTGGAAGTGATCATACCATTCTTGGAGTCATATACCACTTTTCTTTTTGCTTTGATCAATGTTTTTTCATAAGATGCCAGCAATAAAGAGGCACTAACTCCTATTTCACCATCGATATAATCACGGATACGAGCATCTTCTTTATTTGTAGAATCCTGTGAAGATGTTATCTCCAGTATATTTTCACATTGTCCATACACTGATACATTAGCAACATATGCTATTCCAACGCCTGCCGACAATTTTACTTTAGGTAATGTCAATTCAATTGACTGATCTCCCTCTAATGTAATTTTAGCATTATCCCAATCAAGCCCCACTGCAAAACTTGCCGTTCCGCTTACTTCTCCACTCGCCGAAAATACAACCGGAACCGACACAATGGCTGTTTGCCATTGTTTTTTTACAGAAGCACTAATTTGAAATACAAAACGACCGGTTACATTATCAGTGAACTTACCATTTTTGAGCGTCCCCTCCACATAACCTGTTACATTTGTTTTTACTTTCTTGCTCATAGGCATTGATACGCAGCCAAAGTCTTTAGCATCATTAAATGCATCAATACCATTCGTTGCATTACTTTGCATCTTTTCCGCACTAGTTTTCAACTTATCCCACGTTTTAGAGTCAAATAAATTTTGAGATTCATCATTCTCTGTTTGTAGTATACCAAAACCTATTCGAATGACATTTCCCGATCGTTCTATGGACACTGGAAGTTTGCTAAAATCTATTTTTACCTGTCCACCACCAATAACCGGAATTTCCTCTGGTAACGTAAAATCACAGTCCAAACCACTAAATCGAAATTTTTCATCCGGCGTCTCCACTTTTTCTGCTCGGATATTGCTATCGTTGTCATAGCAGGTTTCTATACTTTCTTGTGACCCAATATCATCTGATGTCACATTAGAAAAGTCATAGAAATAGTAGTCTGAATTTTGCAAAATTACACCATTTGAATACATGGCATCTACCGGAATTCCATATTTATCCCACAAAGTTCTTTCCAATGTTATGCCATCATAGTAAAAATCTACAATTGCAACCCCTTTTTCATTAATTACCTTCAACCTGCGGTTAAAATCTTCCTCTTGATATACACAAGCCAATCCATTCCAAAAATTTGACACACTACTATAATTATAATCAGACACAATCTTTCCCGTTTTTATATTAAAATAGGTCCCCTCATAATTCCTCCTGACAGGATAATCACTTGTTTTGCTCACGGCAACCATAGGAGTATAATCTCCTTGATCTTTTTCAAACCAAAAAGTATCGTTTCGTTGAGGAGTATATGCATTTTTCAATATCACATTTCCATAAAAATCGTACACTACTCCTGTATAATGAAAAAGATAACTTCCATACACATGATCATACTGTGTCGACTGTAATTCCGGTATACTCTGAATGATCCTCATATCTGCATCCAAAGCAACTTGTTCGTTGTTACTATATAGCAATATCATTGTTTTTTTCTGACCAATTTCTTTATCATTTTCGTAGACATATATATGAGATGTACTATCTGTCTTTCCCTCAGCATCCTTGGCCATCCAATAAATTTTTTGATTTTTGCCATTCATTATCCCCATGCGTCTATCTGCATCATGAACTTTAATAAAGCTTCCCTCTTCTGTAGTCCAAGGATACTCCTGATAATACTTTTCATAATCAAATTCCAATTTTACATTTGATAACACCTTTTTACTCTTTACATCCAATGTAATCACACCATCACTTTGTAACAAATCTAAATATTCATTTTGTAAATTATGTGCATCAAAACAGTCTGTAGTAAATTGATATAAATTGCGCCCTTGCCGGTCAATCACTCTATAGGCACGAGTGTCGCTTGTACTTGTAGACTTACGTAATATACCATAATCGCCAGACCACCAATAAGGCACCCATTCCAAAGTCTCATTTGTATCATAACCAAAGACCACGTTCCCCTCTCCATCAATAAAGCCACGAAACGCATATTCTGTCTTTGCTTCACCGTTAATACGACTTAACACTCTATATCCTGTTACTTGCAAACAATCCTTTTCCCCTTCATACAAACTATCATTGCAACGAATAGCATCTACACCTAATTTATTATTTAAATTAATCACCTTACCGCTTGTAGTTAACACATACCATTTGGCATATGTCCAACTATCACGTTCATGATAATTTTCACGTTCTTGATACGCCAAAACATACGATTTCCCTCTAGACCAGCTAATTCCATTATATACTCCAAGCTCTGTGCGTTCTCCGGTTTCTATATTAATATAACTATATTCTCCAGCATCTGTCCAATGTAAATAATATGGGACATCATCCATTGCTAATGAATCAGAATCCTTAGATTCAAGTTTTATTATTTTTCCATACATGGTTATTGCTATTTTTTCATAACCAATTACATTACCATTATCAACAGTCCCTTCTTTAGTCAATATCACAGCTTTGCCATTTAACTTTGCCGTATCATATTCTGCCTCTGTTATCTTTTTTCCTGTGGCATCTGCGATACCACACTTGTTTCCAATATGATATTTCACCCAGCATATTTTGCCAGCTTTTTCCTTCATATCAGAAGAATTATTTTTCACATTATAAGTTGATACTAATAAATCATCTATTCGATCAGCACCAAAAGAATAATATTGATTACTTTTTACATTTATTATATCATATTTGTTTGTACTAGGATTATGCACAGAGTATAACTGTGTTGATTCCACTCTCGTATAACGTGAATTCTGATCTGTAACAACACCTCCAATTAATCGAGTAGCAAAGTACCATTGCCAATCATGATATCCGTCATCTTCCGTCTCCCATCTTTTTACCCATTCGTTATCCGCATCCAGTTCATATGTATGAATCAAACCTTTTACTCCATAAATATGTAATTGAATACGTGTCTTATCTATAACTTGTTTCACTAAAAGAAGATCTGGGATGCCTAAATCTATAACGGATTCATTATCTTTCAACACTAACTTATGTGCAATAACACGATCATCTTCTACACCATAACTTGTACTTTGAAAACGGCTATCTTTCATTTGACCTGTGGCAGCCTCTGCTGACTTTACTACAAACGGGATTCCACTAAACATATTAATGATCATAATGCCAATTAATATAACTGCTATAATTCTAATTCTTTTTCTTTTCATAAAAATCTTCCCTCCTTGTATTGTTTCGTATCATTGCAACTTAATATGTTTTAAAGTTATAACCATTCTCTGATGCATATTGATGCATCGGACTGTCTTTCGCAACAATTAATGTTGTATCTAAGTCGAATGGCTCACTTTCTACTGTGTCCATTCTTGTATGACCTGCCTCAGCATATTTTGGAATACGTATTTCTGTTATTTGCGATCCCACAAAGCAAGAACTTCCAATTAATTCTATAGAATCTGGCAACGAAATATTCTCAAGCATTTCGGTCTCAAAAAAGGCATGATCGCATAAATTCTTTATTCCATCCTGCAACTCAACTTTTGCTAATTTCAAACAATCACGAAAACATTCATCTCCAATAGATGACACACTTCCCGGAATAGAAACCTCTTGCAACGATGAATATTTAAATACACCTTCCTCCATTTGCACTACTGTATCTGGAATGATAATCGTTGTAATATTCGCCGATTCAAACACCCATCGATTCATTACCATCGTTCCAGATGGCCACACAAACTGATCAAAATTGCACCCACGAAAAGCCTCCTCACCAATATAAGTAATGCCGTCTACTATTCCCTCCACCGTAAAATTATCATTGTATGGAGCATATGGATGTTCTGAAAACCCAGTCATAACATCACTTGTATTTTTAAATGCAGCACCTCCTATACTTTTAACATTAGACGGTAACACAACACAATCCACTTTATGTGTATCTACCACAATTTCTTCACCGTTTCCAACCTGAAGCACTTTTTTGTTTTGAATGGTATCCGGTATCTCGACACGTTTATCTGCCCCCGTATAAGCGATGACGCAAATCCCATCTTCATACTCCTCATATTCAAAATCGCCTTCTTGTCCGCGTGAAATTGCAGTTTGACCCTCAAAATATGGTATATTCAAATCATCTACCCCTGGATCTCCTTCATCCGCAGATTGGTTGGTCAATATGTTTTTATCACCATTAGTAGAATTGTCCTTCCATTTAGAATACATCAACATTGCCAGACCACTAACAAGAACAATGACTAATACTGACACACCTGCAACAAGTCCAACAATCCACGTATGATTCCGCTTTTTATGCGAAACAGTTCCACCTTCCACAGCACGTTGTGGAAGCATTGCTCCACAACGCGGACAATATGCTGCCTGGTCGGCACATTGGCTACCACATTTCGTACAATATTTTGCCATTTTTCTCCCTCTCTTACCATTAACTTATTCCAATTGTATTCTCTTTACCTGCTACACATCATGACTCATGAAACACTATATCTTGCCATTTATTTCATATCATCACAAAAATCAGTTAAACAACATTCCCTGAGATCCCATATACGCACCGATAGAACTATTGATAATCGTAAGAACCAGACAGATAATGCTAAGCACAATTCCTGCCATTGCCATTCCCTTTGCGTTGCTCCTGTTATATCCCTGGATTCCCATAATCAAACCAATCACCCCAACTGGCAACCCTAGAATCGGCAAACACCATGCTATTACCCCAACGATACCAAGCACTAACGAAGCAACTGACTTACCATTACTCTCCTGTGGTCGCATCCCATCGATTGATTGCATCTCCTTTGGAGATGCATAGCCTCCCTGTTGCATCCCACACTCTGGGCAAACCATATCGTTATCATCCATTCTTATTCCACATTTCATACAATATTTTGCCATAATTTTTTTCTCTCTTTCATTTTGTATTTTTATGCCATCGTCTTATAAAAATCTGATCGCATTTTCCACAATGTTACAATGTTTTTTTAATACTTTGCTTCCATGTTTTCGGCAGATTAGAATATCTATTATTCAGAATTTGTTCTGAATAATTAGCACTGTCACTTACTCGTTCTAAAACATCCTTTAGAGCATCCCAACTATCAGATATTTTTTGCTGCTCTCTGGTATTATCTGCGAAAGGGGAAGGCAGCGGACTAGACAATACTTCGTCCGAACTTTGCTCGCCTGCTTTCTCTCTCTGTTGATCTGTTGAAGCTACTTCGTACAACACATAACGCAGTCTTTTCCTTCCCCGGTAACTGATCTGGCTCTTTTTAATAGATTCTTCCATCATTATTCCAGATACGCTATTGCTTTTCATATACAGTAGCATACTTGTCTGCTTCATAGTCACTTATTTCCCCATACATGTACAATTTATTTCCATGTCTTCTATACCAAAGATACTCTGAATACGGTTCATCTACTGCCTCTAAATATATCTTATCTTTTAATACTTTCATGTTATATATTGTAGATTCATCTGTGTCTTCCCCTTTGCATGTATATGTACATGTCTGACCATCAATCACCATAGTAATAACATCCCCATTTTTATCAACACATGTCCACGTTCCCCTAATAGATGGATTTATAAGTTTTCCTACAACCAAGACCAATAATACAACTACAACAAGAGTTCCAAGCACAATACTTATATTTCTAATCCATTTTTTATTGTTTCTCGATTCTGATGAATATATATTACCATTACTCTCCTGTGGTCGCATCCCATTGATTGATTGCATCTGCTTTGGAGATGCATAGCCTCCACTGAACTGAGAGCCACCCCCAGATGGACGTTGTGATACATGTCCGGAATTTTGCATACCCAGCATTGCTCCACATCGTGGGCACTGCATTGCCTGGTCTGCACATTGCCCCCCACATTTCATACAATATTTTGCCATAATTTTTTCCTCTCTTTCATTTTGTATTTTTATGCCATCGTCTTATAAAAATCTGATCGCATTTTCCACAATGTTACAATGTTTTTTTAATACTTTGCTTCCATGTTTTCGGCAGATTAGAATATCTATTATTCAGAATTTGTTCTGAATAATTAGCACTGTCACTTACTCGTTCTAAAACATCCTTTAGAGCATCCCAACTATCAGATATTTTTTGCTGCTCTCTGGTATTATCTGCGGAAGGGGAAGGCAGCGGACTAGACAATACTTCGTCTGAACTTTGCTCGCCTGCTTTCTCTCTCTGTTGATCTGTTGAAGCATCATTCTGCCCTTCTTGAATCTTGCCGATTTCTAATATAGCCGCTTTTATTCCACAACGCTCCGTCAACTCCCAAAATTCATCCGCATGCTCCTCTGTAAAAGCATTTTTATCATCCTTCATTTTTGCAATAGAGCATAACACCTCATATGACATTAATTCATTTTGTTGTGCTATTTCTTCTTGTGTCGGAGCAATTGAAACAACCGGCGTCCGCACAGGTTCCTTTCGTTCCGCTTCCACCACTCTAGGTTTTGCATTTTGTCGCCCTATCACATTGCCAAGAGCAAACATCCCTATGCATAACAACACAATACCTACACAAACTAATACAGAGATATGTTTGTTTCCTTTTTTTTCTGCATTTCTGTAATTGGTTGAATACCTCTCCATGCTGCTGTCTTTTACAGCTTGAACTCTTTGATCTGAAGAGGATGCCCTCTTATTAACGTTGTTCTTTTGAGGTTCTCTATGCTCTTTTTTTCTTGGCGTATCTGAAACCCTTGTTTTTTTCTGCGAACTCTCAATGTTCTTATCAAAAACTATGTCACTCCGCGGTTTTTCCGGCATTGTTGTATTCGTAAGCAGTGCCTTTTGACAGCCAGCCAACCAATTCCAATTTGGTTCCACATAGTATTCCAGCTTCTGCTTTTCCACTTTCATTGCATTATTCATCAAGCAAACCAAGCTCTTATCATCATCAACTTTAGACAATGCCCATACTGCATAACTGTACTGAGCAATTACTTGACATAATTTCTCTGCATTTTTGTCGCCAAAGCTTTTTGTATAACTCGCTTTCATATATTGAAGAAAATTTACCTCATCTTCACCAGACAAATCACCGCGAAGATAATGTTCCATAAATCTTTCCGGATCAACTATTTCCCGATTATTAAATACGACATCCGGATTCATAAAAAATTCTGCCACCGTAATATATACATTATTCTTTTTGAAATTTCCTTGTATAAACTGGGTGCTAGTCTTCGGGATATTAAGCAGACTTGGTTCAATAACTCCATCTAACAGTCCATCTGTAACAAGTAGAACTCCGGCAGCCGCTTCCTGCGATACTCCAAATTCCCACGACGTGCTTCCGGCACGTAACGGACGCACCGAAACTCCGTCTGCTCCTTTTTGTCGATTTGTTAATGCCTTTATCTCGCCGGTTTGACATCGCATAACAATGCCGCCATCCCCAGCATGTCCATAAATAATATTTTCTCCATCATATATAACTGCAGATAACGTTGTATCATACTGTGCAATATCTTGTTTATTTGTTGACACATATTGTTCTATCTGTTGAAACGCATACTCGTATCCCTGCTGCAACACTTGAAGCATTTGTTCTATAGAATAGCCTCTTTTGATATGTTCATTACAAAATGCAAATAAAGCATCCACTGCCATCTTCGAACCTATATCCGAGTGAGCCGCACTCCCAACTCCATCAGCCACAATTCCCATGTAAACATTCGCACGTAAACGTTGTACTTTGCTGGAATCTTGACAAACCACACCTCTCTGAATATGAGATTTACCTTGTATTGAATAACCATATGTAATCATAATAATCTGTCATTCCTTTCTCAATCCAACCACAATGGACTGCAGGTATACTATTAGTTCCAATCATCGCCAATCGCACGATCCTCTTTGGTTTTACGGGCATTCTCCGGCAATTCGGAAAATTGAATATGCTCACCAACCTGACTTTGTGAAATTGCAGACATGCTTTCGCTTAACCAGTCAAATATTCCTTCAAAATCACAATCTTTAAGTTCTATCACGCGATTTGTGAGTTTAAACATTTCTGTTGGATTATAATCGCCTACACCCAGTGCCCAAAACGAAAGATGTCCATTGCTCCCCTTACTTTCCTCTTCTCTCACTTTTGCAATGGCAGCTTCCATATCACCACATGAGCCTGAATTATTCTCTCCATCTGTAATCATAAATATCCATGGTTTATGGCACGGTGTCCCCGCACTTTGATACAAATTTGTTCTATTTTTTACCTTTTCAACTGCTTTTAGAATTCCCTGCCCCATCTCTGTGAAACAATAAGCATCTAAGTTAGGTGTTGGCATTTTATCAATCGGGCAAAAATCATTGACTACTGTTACCTTTGAGTCAAATGTAATAATTGCAATTTCAACCCTCTTCCTTGCAATTGGATCAGCCATGATCGTAGCCTTAAATTTCTGGATGCTCTCATTCAAGCTTCTTATCGGTGCCCCCTGCATTGATCCGGAAGTATCCAAAAGTAAAGCACACGCTAAATGTGGCTCTGTCAGACTTGCTATCTCATTTCCATATATTCTGTCCATTGTCAACTGTTCTCTCATCACAAAATCCTCCTCTATTCGTATCCCAGCTGTTCCTTTGCAAACTCATTACCACAGTTCGCCGCCTCTTGCAAAAAATCAACTGCCTGGTTCGGCTTATATCCTTCTTTCTTTCCATGACCTTTTGAAATCAGATCAGCAATTGCAGCGAACACGTCACCACGTTCAGACATGGTTAAGTTTTGATTGTTGCTAATAAATAGCAATGTATTAAAATCGCTTTGTAAAACACTCCCTGCAGCATTATCCATCATATGCATAACATATTGCAGATAAGCTCCCCACGGATGCAACGCTAGCACACCATCTCGAACAATGTAATCTTGAAATTGCTGATGATTTTGTGTGTTATATCCAATAAATGCTAACAACCAGTATGCATCAATCTCATATTTATCAATCGGATCATTGCCCTGATATGACATTGAGTTATTACGAAGGCGCTGTACTTCCTGCAATATCTGCATACAACTTTGACTGGCTCCGGTATAGTCGGAGGCATTGTGCTGTTGTTTCGCAGTATTCAGTAAGTCTTGCAGTTGTGTATCCGTATTGACAGCAGATGTCCGGTTCGATGTTCCTCCTCCGTTTGATGGCTGTGTCTGCAATTGTGGCTGCGGTTGCGGCTGTGGAGGATTATCTTTAGGCACTACAGATATTCCTGCTTTCTGATAATACTCCTTTGCCAACTCCTCGTTTTTAATCATGTACCAACCATTATGATAGATATCACCTAAACCCTTATAGGCTCTTTTATCGCCTTGTTTTTCTCCTTTGTGAAACATCTTATAAGCAAGGCTATATTGCTTCTCATGACCATTTTTCCCATAAAGATACCGCTCCCCAAGTTCACAAATAGCATTAATATCTTTTTGCTGAACTAACTGTTCCAATTCTCTGTCTGTTGCATTAATATAATCCATAATATTTATTCCTTTCTTATGTATTTTAGCGACATGCTATACCTTTATGCTTCCACACTCTCTACATAAAATACCAGCAGATCACCATTTTCTATATCTTGTGTTAGATCACTCACACATATTTCTGGCGCATTTTTCGTTTCTGTCTGCCCCGATAATGTTTGTTGATAGTGATTAAAAGCTTCCGTATAAACATACATATACAAGAAAACGATTAATAAAAGAAACGCTACTGTTACCCCAAATAACTTCCATATTGTATTAACAGATTTTTTAGTCTCTTCAGGATCATAATACGGTTGCAAATCCGGCGGCGTCACTGGACCGGAACCATTACCGCCACCTGACACTCCTGATGAAGATGCTATCGGTGGTCGATTCTGACCACCAGATTTCTTTTCTATTGGTGGATGCTCAGGATCATCAATTGGTGGTTTTCCATTGGATATACCCCCAAAGAAATGGGCAATCTTTTCTTGAATCTGACATATCGGACAGATTAACGACTGCCTTAAATGTTTGTGTCCTGCTTCACATTCTACAAATCCCTCATTCCATAATGGCATTAAGGCCTCAATCCACTCACTTGCTGAAACTCGTTTTGTCGGATTCATATACCCGTCACAAAATGTCCTAATAAAAAGTTTTTGCAAGGATTCCGGTAATGTTGTAAAGTCAGGTGCACTAATTGGAATGGTAATTCCCGCCTTATATTGAGAAAAGGGAAAGAATCCTTTCTTGATGTTCTCAATCGGTTGTGGCGCTACCACGGAATCCTGCACTGTACTCATCTGACCATAACTGCTATCATCCTGTATCTGTTCACCCATCTGTTTTGCGCAGGCAAACGGATGACAGCCATTCATCAATAATGCAAATATATGCACCGCCAACGCAAACTCATCTGTTGCTTTTGTATACGTAGGTAATGGTGCTGTTCGCAATGTTAATCCATTGATTAATTTGTTCTGTATTTCTGGAGCAAGATAATCGCCTAATCCAACCTCACACCGAAAATCCTGCGTATCGGTGACCACATGGTAAGAGTCCGTATCAACTAATGTAACATGACAACGTTCTGCCGAATTTTCCTCCAAATTGATCAAAATGTTTAACGGATTCAAATCTCCACATACCTGCCCTGTTTCATGAATCGCTTCTAAAGCTATGCATACATTAATTGCGGCAGCCAATCGCCACTCAATATCATACTTATCCTCACTATATAACTCTGTCAGCATGCGCATGTTTGTCACTTTAGGCATTACATATCCGACAAATCCTTCAATACTATATAATACGTCCTGTGGCCATGTAAAATATTCCAATTGTTCGTCTGTCATTTTTTTCGACACCATTAACCGCAATTTTTCCTCACGATCTTTTGTCTTTTTACCATCACGAAAAATTTTAGCAACTTGTTTGTCATTGCCCTGTATCGCATAAATCGTTCCTTCTCCACCACCGGCAATCTTCTCATTCTCGAGCACATTATATACATATCCGTCTATGCCTTGATAATGCATATTGTTTCATCCTCCCTGTGTAATCTGTCGTACCTTTGTACCAAAACTATATTACAACGCATCCCAAAATGCCGTTTTGCCGTATCAATTTACAAAATACATTGCTCTTTTCTTATAATAAATAAAATTGAGTAGTGCCGTTAGTTCCGAAGCAATACATACTACCAAAAAGGTACCAGCTTCATCTAAAATTCCGCCTGGTCCTGCCATTATATATGCTTGTACATTCGTAATTAAGAAAACAATTCTGATGATCATACTAGGCCATATTGATAGCACCAAAAATATGACATAAGCACTCCATGCTTTTCTATTAAAGTTTTTCAACTGCCACCAAAGCCAAAAACAAAGTACAGCATAAGCAAAGTATTGAAACATAAAAATTTTGTTTGTAATCATTGGTGAAATCCGATCATATTGCACCATTCGATTTGCCTCGTATAGATAATACGCTATGCTTGACCACATCCCAATATACACCAGATACTTATGCCATTTCATTGGTAAGTCTGGAAATTGTGAAGGTGTGTTTTGCGCATAGTTCAACCGCATACCACAAGAAACGCAATATGATGCATTTGGATAATTATTCGCTCCACAATTTGGACAAAACATTCTATCACCTCTTTTTCTATAAATTTCATTTCTCCATAACAATGCCCATTGTAATATAGATAATGTTGTCTATTTTTTCCGTTTTTTTCATTTTTGCAATCTCCCCAAAGCATGATAAATTCAATCTAATACGTATTTCTGAAACGGCTATTTCCATAAACATTGTGAGTATTTGACAATTATTCGAATTAAATTTCGTTAAAAATAACAACAACTTTTTTCAATATTTTCAACAAATATAAAATGACCGTTCCACAAAACCTATGTGAAACGGTCATCGTTATAAATCGGATGAAGCACCTTTACTTCTTAATTTTAATTTTCTTTACTGTGCTCCACTTACCATATTTCTTAACACTTCCAGACTCCCTAAATGCTCGAACACGTACATAATATGTCTTGTTCTTTTTGAGATGTTTGAATGTCTTGTTAGACACCAAAGAATTCAGTGTAACCGTCTTTTTCTTCTTCGTAAATTTCCGGTTCATAGCATACTGGATCTGATAGCCATCCGTTATATCCCATGACCATGAAACTTTCAGTTTACGACCCTTGAGATTCTTTACTTTCACGCCCTTCACTTTCGCCGGT
>OJME01002106.1_pt1 | contig 14256 bp, 5 predicted proteins | sample 1597151 | NCBI WGS metagenome assembly OJME01 (sample SAMEA2452118, study PRJEB22498) | human gut metagenome | biome: human feces; feature: human gut; material: feces | place: Australia | collected 2012
GGTCATATCATCCGGCGTGCTGATCATTCCGTCCCGCGGACCTCCCGCCGGATTCACAGACCCGTCCGCAAAGAAGTAGGAGCCGTCACCCGAATAGGTGTTGACCAGGATATACTCGTTGATGAGCCGGCCTTCGATCGTACGGCGTGCCGCATCGACCACCGTAGAGACATCGCCGATGTTGGTGACATAACTCCGCACACCGTTGGCGTCGGTCACCCAGCCGGCCTTGAGCCGACCGTTGTATTTGGTCACCTTGTTCCAGTTCCGGGTAAAGTTGGCCGAAATGCCATAGCGGAAATTCTTCACCTGATCACGCCATCCGATCGTAAATTCGAAGCCCCGGTTCGAAACCCCGCAAAGGTTCTGATAAGGTGCGCTCTTGTTGCCGATGGTCGCATAAACCGGAGCCTTGTAGAGAATGCCGTCGGTCTGCTTGTCATAATAGTCAGCTTCGAACGTCAGTCGGTTTTTCAGCGTGGCGAACTCCAGACCCACGTCGAAAGAGGTCGTCGTTTCCCACTCCAGCAGATCGTTCGACAGGGTCGACACGGCCCCCGAAGCCAATTTCCCGCCAAACGGATAGGAATAGCCCGAGGCATAAGTCGACAAATAGTCATAGTTTCCGATCGAGTTGTTGCCCAACTTGCCCCAGGAGAGTCTCAATTTCAGATTGTCGACCCAGGTACCCTTCAGGAAATCCTCCTGCGAGATGCGCCATCCGGCCGAGAACGAGGGGAAAAGTCCCCACCGGGACTGACGGGCAAAACGAGACGAACCGTCATAACGGAGATTGACCTCGGCCAGATATTTGTCCGCATAGGAGTACGTGACCCGACCGAAGACCGAGGCGGCAGCGTAATCCGTCTGGGATCCGGAGATCGAGGTTGCCTCCAGGACGTTGTCCAGCTCCTCCAGAACATCGTTCTCGAAGCCGGTCTTGGTCGATGAGAAGCTCTGGTCGTTGAGGTAGTAGGCCTCGAAACCGGCCATGGCCGAGATATCGTGTTTCCCGTATGTTTCGGCCCAGTCGAGCGTCGTCTGGAACTCCCATCTTCCGGTGTGGCCCTGCGTGTAGGTCAGATAGAGCTTGCTCAAGTCATTATAGCTGTAGGCCACCTCGTCGCGACTGAACGAATAGGCATCGCCCAAGGTCGGATGCTGCTTCTGCAGAGCATCCCGCCAGGAGTAGTTGAACGACGCATGATAGCGGATGTTCCACGGCAGTTTGACATTGACAAAGGCGGTCGCATTGTTGTAATGCGTGACATTCGAGCCTTTGTAACGGTTGAAGTAGTAGAGGTTATTGCGCGACTCGGAGCTCTGCTCGGGGTTCTCCATCCAGCCGTATTTCCCGTCGTAGTAGGGATAGATACAGGGAACGCCCCGCGAAAGCAGAGTCATCGACCCGGTAATATCCGCCAACTCCGTATCCGAACGGTACCCATAGATCCGTGCCCCGACTTCGAGCCATTTGGTCACGTCCGACGAGAGATTGAGCCGGTAGGAGGTTCGCGTCACGGCCGAATTGTCGATTACACCCGGATTGTTCATATACGACACCGACATGAGATATTTGATACGCTCCGTCGAGCCGCTGGCCGAGATCGAATGCTTCTGATAGACCGAAGGGGTAAAGATCGCCTCCATCCAGTCCACGTTGGGATAGGCCACATAGTTCGGATAGCCCGAATCGGCAATGCCGTTGGGAGTCTTCTCCTTTTCGCGCCACAGGTCGATCATCGTCTGGCTGAACACATTGGCCTTGCCGACATTCCAGGCCGACTCGTTCATGATTTCCATGTAGTCGGCATAGTTCGAAATGACATCGAAATAGTGTTCCGGCTCTTGATAGGCCACCATGCCGGTATACTCGATATTAAAGCGACCCTCCTTGGCCGTTTTGGTCGTAATCAGGATCACGCCGTTGGCTCCGCGGTTTCCATAGATGGCGCAGGAGGCGGCGTCCTTCAAGACCGAAATCGAGGCGATATCCTGCGGATTCACATTATTGATGGTTCCCTCGAAACCGTCCACAATGACCAGCGGCGCGGCATCATTGAGCGTTCCCACGCCGCGAATCCGCATCGAAACCCCTTCGCTGCCCGGTTTTCCGGAGGTCTGCGAGACATACAGACCCGCGCTCACACCCTGCAACAGTCCCGACGTCGTGGTAGCGGGACGGGACTGCGACAACTCCTCATAATCCACCGTCGAGACCGAACCGGTCACATTCACCTTCTTCTGCACGCCGTAACCGACGACGACCAGTTCATCGAGTATCTGGGATTCCGGCACCATCTCGGCATTCAGGACGGTGGAGGCCCCCACCTTGAATTTCTGGCTCCGATAGCCCAGGAAATTAAAGATCAGCGCCTCTTCGGGCGCAGCTTCGATCCGGTATTTTCCATACGAATCGGTCGTCACGCCCCGGTTTGTGCCTTCGACAATCACCGAAGCGCCGGTCAACGGAAGCCCCGACTCATCATAAACCACACCGGTAATGACGTTGCGCTGAGCCATGGCCGGCAGCGATACCGCCAAGAGGACCAATACATACAATATCTTGCTGAATATGCTTTTCATAACGGGTTCCTTCATTAAACTGTTTACCATTCAATCTTGACGGAGTTCACGTTGCCGGATTTGTTCACGAACGCAAACAATGTAGCACCGATATCGAACGTCTTCCGTTCTTCGGCCGTCAGCTCGCGGCACGCCGTCGAATAGGCGCCCGCAGGGTTGGTAATGTATCCGCCATGCGCCACCTGGAAACGGATCTTCAGGTGTCCGCTCTGGATGGCATTCTCGAAGCGCATCTTGACTTCGTACTTGATACCCTCGAAACTGCCGTCCCGATTACCGTGTTCGATCATCAGCGTCGACGTCATCGTGAACTGTCCGTCGGGCGAAGTATGCGACGAGCGGTCGCATTTCCACTCCTCACCGTCGAGGTAGTAGACATCCCAGAACAACGGGGCGCCGCGTCCGTAGGTCGGCAGGGTCAGCGTCACCTCCGTGCCGGCCTTGAAGTTCCGAACCGGAACGTCAAACTCGAAATAGTCGCCCGTCCACGAGCCCTTGACACATCCCGAGCTGTAGTTGTACTGAACGAAGTTGTTCACCTCGATCTTGACAGGTGCGGGGTTGTCCTCCGACACCTCGTAGGTCATGGTCGCCTGAGGCTGGCTGGCCGTCCAGATATGGTCGGTCATCCAGAGCGGCTGGGTCGTCGTATTGAATACGCCGACACCGTCCCGATAGCCGATCGGCCACTCGACGGGAGACGTACAAGGTATGATGCCGTCGCTGGACGAACTCAGGGTCTGTGAAATGACCTCACCGGCCGCATACGACGTACCGGCCTGGTTGGCCAGCAGCGGAACGGAGTTCGTCGCACCGTCGACATCGGTAAATTCCACACGCAACCCCTCCTCCGGCACGGTAAAGGGGGCGATCAGCACCGTCACCGGCGTATATCCCGACGGGAGTTCATAGCCGTTCGCGCCGAAATCCATCATAATCTCCCGGGCTCCGGAGCCGTTAACCACCGTTGTTTTTCCCGTATAAATATCATAGGTCGCTTCATAGGCGATATCCGAGGTCAACGGATGATCCTCGGAAGCCTTGACGACCATTTTTTTCAGCACGGTGTTCGACATGGCAACGATGTCGTCCGGAATCTCCAGGGTGAGCAGGCAGGAGGGCGTTTGGAAATCCATCGCCACGGGTGCCACAACACCGGTCACAGAGGCTTCGGCTACATACAGGCTCTGCAACGGCTCTCCGAATACCACTTCGTCCGGGATGCTCGCCGGAAGTTTGGAGAGATCCTTGATCGAAGCGTCGTAAGGCGTATAGGCGTAGAAACGATAATTGTGGTCTCCGGACCGGGCAATGATGTTGTCACCATCGCTCTTCTTCACCAGATAGGCCTGTTGCGACGCAGCAACCGGAGTGAAACAGGCCGGATCATTCGCACTCATCAGGACATTCTCCGTTCCGTTCCGCGTGCAGGTCGCCCGAACACCGACAACGTCGTCTTCGGACCACTCACTTCCGGCCTTCGTGGCAGAGAAATTAACATCCAGGGAGTCGTACTTCAACCCATGGTTGTTCTCCTCAGCCTCGCCGCACGCGACCAGAGTCAGTGCGGCAACAGCCAAAACCAGATGTAAAGTTCTTTTCATTTGATTGGTGGTTTTAAGTTGGTTTGCATCGATGAACAAATATATCCACAGCAGGCAAAACCGATCAAAAGATATGATGCAAAAGATGCAAAATTCCAATCAATGCCCGCCAGAAGGCCTTCCAAGCCACAATCTACTGCTCGGAGGCCTGATCCCGTACAATTTCAGTAGGGGTTTTACCGTACTTCTCCTTGAAGCATTTGGTAAAGTAGGAGAGATTCGAGAAACCGACCGAATAACAGATTTCGGAGATATTGTTTCCGTGAGAATTCTTCAACATCTCCGCAGCGGCCGCAATCCGCATCGAACGGACATAGTTGTTCGGCGACGTATTCAACAATTTGCGGATCTTACGCACCAGGGTCGACTGGCTCATATTCATCTGTTCGGCCAGGAATTCGTTCGAGAGTTCGGCATTCCCGAGATTCTCGCGGATGATGGAGCTGAACTTCTCCAGGAACTCCTCATCCTTTCTGGGGAGTCCGAACATGTCGACGGCCATTCCCGAGACTCCCTGCTCCAGCGCATTGCGCAGGAGTACCCGGCGGTCGAGGATGTTCTCGATACTCGAAACGAGGTACTGCAGGTCGAAAGGCTTCTCGATATAGAGGTCCGCTCCGGCCTGCATCGCCTGGATTTTCGACTGTACGGAACCGCGGGCCGAGATGATGAGGACCGGGATGTGCGAAATTTCAATATCCTCGCGGACCTTCGCACACAATTCGAGGCCGGACATTCCGGGCATGGAGATATCCGTCAACAACATGTCCACATCGCTCTCCTTGAGGATTTTCAAGGCTTCGACACCCGTCGGAGCCATGAGGATCGCATAGTTCTCGGCGAGTTTCGAGGCCAGATACTCGCGGAATTCGCGGTTGTCGTCCACGATCAGAATACAGGGAAGTTCCGGTCCCGTCTTCTTCTCCTCCTCGAAAAGCTCCTCACCCCCCATCTCGGGCGTCTTCTCTTCGGAATCGACCATCGGCAGGGTCAACACGAAGTCCGTCACGTCCGTACGCCCGGATAAGATCAGATCGCCGGAATGCATCCGAGCCAGATTCTTGGCCAGCGGCAAACCGATTCCCACACCGCCTGAAACCGGAGTCGAATCGTTTTGATACTGGACGAAAGGCTTGAAAATCTCGTCCCGATACTCCTTCGGGATCCCGGGGCCGTCGTTGATGAAATCAGCCACAACCCGTCCTTCGTCCGTACGGACGCAGATGGTCAAACTCGTCTCCGCATACTTGATCGCATTGAGCAGCAGGTTGTTCAGGATCTTGTCCAAAGCGGCCGAATCGGCATATACGACCGCCTGTTCCAGATCAGCCTGCACCTCGATGGTCAGATTGCGGTCCCGGGCGACATCCGCAAAACTGAACAGCAACGAATGGAGCCGCTCCAGGAAATCGACGGGTTCGCACTTGAGCGCATAGCCCATCCGCTCGATGCGGACGTAGTCCAGCAGTTCGTTCACCAGCTTGGAGAGGTACTCCGCACTACGGTACATAACGTTCAGGTCGTGCTGGTTCTCCTCATCTGCACACCGGCTCATCACATTGCTCAAGGGCGTCTTGATCAACGTCAGCGGCGTCTTGATCTCATGGATGACATGCGAAAAGAAATTCATCTTTTCATGGAACATCTCCTCGTCCTTGGCCTTCTGATAAGCCTCCTGTTCGCGCTCCTTACGCAGCCGGAGGCGATGCTGAATGACCAGCACGCAGAGCAAAAACACGACCAATACGATCAGAACAACCAACATCGCCCCCGGAACCGAGGCCCAGAAGCCCGGATGTACGGCAATCACAAGCGGCGGCCGTACCTCCATCCACTTCTCATCGGACTGAGCCCGTACCCGAAGCCGGTACTGCCCGGGAGGTACATTATAATAAAAGACCGATTTCGTAGCGGCAATGTCCCGCCAGGAGCTCTCATACCCCTCCAGCAGACACTGAACCTTGTTCGAGAAGGGAGCCGAAAGCCCGAGCAGCGAAAAATTGAACCCGAACGAATTGTTTTCGCGATCGAGCGAAATCTTCGACATGAGATCGAGGTTCTCCGCAAACCGGGCTTCATGGTCGCCGATCTGCATGGAGGACAACACCACGGAGGGAATGTTCGAAGTTCTCGGCAGCGCTTCGGGATTGAATCGGATGAAGCCATTGTCGGATCCGAAGTACATGTCTCCGGAGGCGCTCCGGAAGGCGCTGTTCGTAAACTTCGAATCCAGCAGACCATCGATACGGGTATAGACATATCCGCCGCCGATCTCGGGATTGAACTCCACAAGGCCCTCGTCGGAGGCAAGCCACAGGTTCCCGGCCTTATCCTCCAACGCCTTGAAAAAGACATCGGACGTCAGTGCCTGGACGTTGCGGCGGTCATACACCGTGAAGCGTCCGCTTTCACGGTCGAACATTGCAACCCCAATACTGAAGCCCACAGCCCAGATCCGTGCCTTGTGGTCGATGAAAATCGAGCAGATCTTGTCGTTGGTCAGTCCGCAACCCGACGAAGCGTCGTAATTGACCAGTTTGTCCGAGATGGAGTCCCAACAATAGACCCCGTTCGCATAGCTAGAGAACCAGACAACCCCTGGATGCAGCGGGTCCTCGACCGCCGAGGTGGTGAAAATACCGTCGAACGCCGGAATTTCAAGAAACGAGTCTGACGACCGTTCATATCGGAAAAGCCCCAACGTCGTACCCACAAAGATCTCTCCGTCCGAAGTTTTGTAAATCATGTAGACATTTGGATCGTTCACGCCCTGCACCCGCTTCAGAACGCCATAGACCTTGAGCCGGTTCGCGGCAATATCCAGACGGAACAGTCCGACCCGCGTTCCGAACCACAAATATCCGTCGTCATAGCAAATCGAGCAGATTCTTGACGGAATCCCCTCAAGCCGGTATTTCGAGGTCCGGTGTGCCTGCGGATCGTAGACCAGCAGCCCCTTCTCCTCCGTGGCTACCCAGATCCGCCCCGCTTCATCCTCGGCAAAGCCGCTGACCAGGACATTCTCCAACGACTCGCCGTCGGCAAGATACTGTTTCTCGAAATTGTTCTGGCTCGGGCCCGAATAATTGACCCCGGCATCCTTCGTCCCAACCCACAAGCCGCCGTCCTTGTCCACGAACGTGCAGGTGGTATAATCGTTGGACAGCGAGAACATGTCCATCTCGTCGTTCCGCAGGCACAGGGACTCTCCCGTAAGCAGATCGTAACGCCAGACACCCTTCGACGTCGACAGCCAGACATTGCGGTCGTTCTCCAGAAAGGCATGTTGCAATAGCGAGTTCTCGGGCAACGCCAACAGCACCTCGACACGTTTCGCAACCAGATCGACTTCGGAGAGCCCCCGTTTCATACTGGCAACGAGGAGGCTGCCGTCGGGAGCATAGGAGAGCCCCTCGATCTCGTCATCCTCGAAAAAATCCGACTGATCCCCCAACACCACCGGATGTACCTCCCGAAACGAACTGTCCGCGTGGTAAAGATTGGAGTGATAGCGGGAGATCCACACATCGCCGTCGACGCACCGGAGCATCTTCCGGAATCCCGAAAATCCGATCTTCCGATAGGGCCATTCGTGAAGTTCCCCACGGTGAATGTCATAGGCGAAACAGCCCTGATCGTTCACAAGCATCCAGACCCTGCCGTCGGGTTCAACGGTGATGAACGTCACCTTATTGGTGATGACGGAGCCCTCGGAGCTGACCGTACGCAGAGGAATGAAGCGATCCTGCCGGTAACTGTACATGCAGACCCCTTTATCGGTCCCGATCCAGAGATTGCCCTCCGAATCTTCAACAATCGAATAAACGAAATCGGAGTCAAGGCCCATTTCCAACATTCCGTACACCTTGAACGTATTTCCGTCATAGCGGTTCAGGCCCTTGTAGGTTCCGATCCAGATGAAGCCCCGGGAGTCCTGCATGATGGCGCTGATTCCGTCATAGGAGAGGCCGTTGTTGTTCTTGGTCAGGTGGGTGAATTCGTAACCCCAAACCCGGACGGAGAGCAGCAGTCCGAACAGCGTCAACGACACAAAAAAAGGGCGGATCATGCTACTTGACATAAAAATGCCACTCGGTTATCGAAGAGTAGGTTTCCCCGGGCCGGAGCACAGTTGACGGGAATTCGGGCTGATTCGGCGAATCGGCAACATGAAATGTTTCCAGCAGCATTCCGCAATACTTTTCCATCGGACCGCATTTCCCGATCTGACTGCCATCGAACGTCCGACCCGTAAAGGTCAGAAAGGCCGGTTCGGTACTCAGGGTCACGACTCCGCGGCCGCTCTCCGGAGCGTAGAGGTCCACGACCTTCCGCAACGACCCGTCCCAATCCCGGATGATCCAACACCCGGACATACCATTGGCGATGCGCAACTGCTCATCGGCATAGTTATCCAACCGATAATCGACCCGGCGCATCTGCCGGAAGTCAAACGGCGAACCCTCCACCGGAAGGAGCCGGTCGGGACAAAGCTGCCGGTTGGCCAGGACATACGTATCGGACTCCACCTGCATCAGATGATTCATGACATAACGGTCCCCGGGACCTTTCAGGTTGAATACCGTATGGTTCGAGAGGTTGACGACAGTCGGGCGGTCGGTGGTCGCCTCATATTCGATGCGGCAGACATTCTCTTCGGTCCACCAATAGGTCACCGAGCAATTCAGATTTCCGGGATAACCCTGTTCACCATCGGGGCTGACACGCTGGAATCGCACGCCGACCCGATCCTTCTCCTGCAGGGGCGTACTCTCCCAAACAAAGCGGTCAAAGCCCTCGGGACCGCCATGACACTGGACGGGGACTCCGTCCCGCAGTTCATTGGGCACCAGTTCGTATTTCTGACCATCGATGGAAAACGAGGCATGGTTGATCCGGTTTCCATAGCGGCCGATGACACAACCCATAAACTGCTCCGCGCCCTTTTCAAACGATGCAATGTCCCCGTACCCCACGACAACATCTCCCAGCACACCGTCCCGGTCCGGAACCTGAATGCTGACGATCCGCGCACCATAATCGCACACGGTCATCCTTGCGCCCGAACGGTTCGTCAAGGTATAAAGCGTCGTTTGCTCTCCGGTCGAAAGTGTCCCGAAATCCGACGAAACCACAGAGAGGCGGCCGCCGTCGCACGAACATAACCCAGCCGCTGACAACAGCAGCAACAAATACCAATGTCTCACGATCGCCATACGATTTTTATGATTATGATTTTGGTAGATGACATTTTTTGAAAATGTATTGCCAAGCATTTAATTATCAACGGTTTATGTTTACAGAAACCCCTAAGATTCAGTAACTTTAAAGAAAAGTTCGCTGCTTTCTCTATGAAGGTTACTGATTCCAAGGATTTGGTTAAAGTTAGCCAAATCCGCCCGATTATGCAAGAGTATTTTGGAATTTCGATGGATCTTGCCCGCATAAAGCTTATGGCTTATATGCTCCATGCACTTTGTGGGGTGCAGACTGTGAGCCTTCACAAACTGGTTTCGGCGATGCCTGCGTCGGTTGAGCGCGATTCCAATCTGCGCTGCATTCAGCGGTTCATCGCCAACTATGCCTTGAACCTCAACCTGGCAGCAAGGATGATCTTCTCTTTGCTTCCTGTTAAGGACGGTTGGGTTCTGAGTATGGACCGAGCCAACTGGAAGTTCGGAGAGTTCAACATCAATATACTCACCCTCGGCGTCACCTACAAGGACATTGCCGTTCCATTGCTGTTCAGCCTGTTGGGCAAGCGCGGAGATTCCAATTGGGAGGAACGCAAGGCTATAATGGAGCGATTCATCCGACTTTTTGGACATGGCTGCATCGACTGTCTTGTGGCCGACCGCGAGTTTATCGGCAAGGAGTGGATTGGATGGCTCAACGACAACAGAATTCGATACTACATCCGTATCCGGCAGGACATTTGGATTGTCAAGCCCTCCACAGGAGAAAGAATCAGGGCATGGTGGCTCTTTAATTCCCTCAAAGTCGGACAGGAGAAGTTCTACTACAAAACCGTTCTGCATAAAGGGCAGTATGTTTATCCTGCCGGAAGTCGAATCAAGAGGGTGCCCGAGCTTCAGATTCTGATCCGTTTCAACCGGTCTGAAGATGGAGTCGCGAGCTACAAAAAGCGTTGGGAGATTGAAACGGCCTTCCGCGCCATAAAATCTTCGGGCTTCAACATAGAGGACACATACCCGCGAGACAGAGAGCGCATCGCACGTCTGCCTGCGATGGTCCGCATCGCTCTCGTATGGACGCATCTCGTTGTTTAACATAAAGATACACACGTTAAACCTATTAAAATTCTGAAGCATGGAAGAAGAGATAAGCGTTGGTCAAGTATGGTCTTAAGGAAATCTCAAACGTGATTTTACGACCGACATACACACCTAAATTCGATGTCTTCAAATTTTTGTCATGTACTTAATATTTATTCTTAAAAAATTTGCAAAAAAATCATAGAAATATGCATAACCCGTTGTGCGTTTATGCTAAATGCACAACGGGTTATGTTAAAGCATGAGTATGTCATTTAATGACATACTTACCTAAAATGGGGAATTCCGCGATACGTAAGGTTGTACATCCATAAGGAATCAGCATGATATCTTCTTCTGACGTTTTAATTTCTCGGCCAGCTGGAATACTGTATGGCAACGGACCTGCAGAGCCGTTATATATATTCCAATCCGGAATTTTCTTGCCCTTCGTCCGAATTTCAAGCGGAGCTCCGGAAATATTCCAGGGATAGGATGTTACGTCGGTACGTACCGCTACCCGGTAATGTTCTTCCATTTTGGCCGGATCTCGTGCAATCAACGCATAATTCCAAGGAGAGGTTGTATGAACCTCCCAAAAACCTTTGTCCAGGCGTCCATTTGCGGGAACATTGTCGTTCCACTGCCATTTTTCCTCAAGACGCAATGCATAGACCAAAGGGCCTCGCTCCACACTTTGGGAGCGTTCGTACCATTCCGTCAGTCGAATCTTCATCGGAAGTTTCAATACCACCAGATCATCATTTCGCCAAGTCCTCTTTATAACAGCTATACCGTTCTTTATTTTATCCAATTTTATGCTTTTGCCATTCACGTGCAATTCAGGAGCCGTACACCATTCAGGGATGCGCAGGTGAAAGGGAAAACAGACAGGATTGTCGGTGTAGATTTGGAAGCGAACCGTTTCTTCGAAAGGATATACGGTTTTTTCCTTGATCAGAATTTGTTGTCCGTTGATCTCTGTTTTGACTTGTGACGGAGAGTAAAGCAGGGCTGCAATTCCCCCGTCGTTTGTTTTATAAAAAAGATTTTGTACGAACTTCGGCCATCCCTGGTGCATGTTGGATGTACAACAAGGATAACCACTTAACAATCCGAAACAGGTGGTCGTTCCATGATGGTTTGTATCAAAATTTCGGTCGCACATCGAAATTTCGACTTGGTTGATTTGCTGAAAATATTGACGGGTCATGAAATTATCCGAGATCTGTGTCGGAAGTGCATTGAATGCAATGCGTTCGATTTGAGATGCATAGTCTGGATCTCCGGCGATTTGCAACATATTCTCCAAAGAGAACATCATCTCGACAGCCGTACATAATTCGGAACCTTGGGTCGGGTTATTGCCGTGCAGCGCCTCGTCTCCAATGATAACTCCGTGTGGCCCGCTGATGAAGGTATTGATATCTTTTAACCCCTGTTTTGCGGCATCTACATATTTTTGCTCCGGGTGGCGCTGGTAATAGATTAACGGGGTCTTCATGCCGTGTGCGAGATTGACACAATGCATGCTTCCCGTATGCCACCAGTTGTGTGAGGTGAATATTTGAGTAAACGGGAAGGTTTGCGAATAAATGATCTCCCCCAGATCCAGCAGAAAATCATCCCCCGTAATATTATACAGCCAATATACGGACATCAAATTGTCGCCGCCGCGATAACGCGCCCAGAAAGTCCAGTGATCCAAAGGATACACAGGTAGTGTCTTCAGTTGATACTGGAAATATTTGGTCATAAAATCGATGACCCGTTTGTCACCGGTAGCCGAATAATATTGCTGCATTACTTTCAACATGACCATTTTGGGCCACCAATCTCCGCAGTTGTTACGCTGGATTCCGACAATGGTATTTTCATAGTCGGTATCGGGACCGAAATACCCGTTTTCCTTTTGGCTTGCCAAAGTCCATTCGATCCAAGGCTTAACTTTGGCAATCAGTTCTGCATCGTCAAGGATGTATGCCAACGGTAACAGACCGTCGATCCAATATGGTCCTCGCTCCCATTGATCTCCGTCTCCTCCTAGCCAGCCATTTGTCGGCCCCATTACGAGAGGATATAACCGGTCTAAGTTGCCAGACAGTCCCTCTTTTTGGCGAACGAGCATTTCTTCGAGCCATCCGGCCGGTTTGATTGCACCTAACGAAAACTCTTGATAGGGATTTTCCTGCAGTCCGGGTTTATCGGCTACTGGCTGGCCATATGCTATCGGCATACCGAGCGATAAAAGTAACGGGCAGACTGCAATTAATCTTATTACACCTTGTAATTTCATAATCATCCAAATATTTTTTAGCAGATGACATTTTTTGAGAATGTATTTATAAGCATCTAATTTACTAACGGATTGGCTTGTATAATACTCTGAAATTCAGCAACTTTAAAGAAAAGATCGCTGCTTTCTCTATGAAGGTTACTGATTCCAAGGATTTGTTATGTAAAATTATACAAAACATTCGGTTTCGGGCACCAATCTTCAATCAATCTTTACAAGAATCCGAGCACAAAAAGGCGTGTATACTGTCTCACAACGTGTTCAGTCATCAGTCAGTCTCTTCATCCAAGAGAGCATCGACAGGTGCATCCGGCGGCGGAAAGATTTTTTCCCAAGCGTTTGCATGTATTTTCGGGCCCAAGGAGCTCCTTATTATAAAAGAGCCCGGCAATACGACAACGGGAACACATAATTCAAAAAATTAGCAAATGAACCGAAAACTACTGGTTTTGTAGCTCTTACTTACGACATTTCAAACAGGCAAATACTGTGCTTATTTTCTTTTTAGTCTACAAAAGGTCGATACCCAGTTCAAGTCAATTCGAGGTAAAGCATAGGATAAAATTCCTTATCCATAGCGGTAGGGCTAAACCATGACAAGTTATTTTTCGGGATTGTTTCGGTTCCTCCAATGTTCCCAAACGACTTCTGCCTAAATTATTAACATCATCAAAAATCTCCAAATAAAAGAGGTTGTCAGAAGATGATTCTAAACTGTAAGGGTTTTTCTCACGCTTGCAGACAACCTGAAGATAAATATCCAGTCGCACTCACGGGGAGTGTTATGATCACTTCTTCCATTGAAGTCTGTACCGACTGCTCATATGGCCATTACGGCAGTTTGCTGAACTCGCGTTCGCTCCCTTCCAGATGGCTGTCTATTTCCCCACCAGGACACATCTCCAATAGTGGCGCTAATACACTATCCTCACCGGATAAACATACCATCAATATTCTATTTTTCAATAGTTTACATCTTGAAATCCACCGATTCGAATGAATTATTCATAAATAAAGAGTATCTGTAAAATTAGTAAATTCTTTACTTAACTCACTTTAGTTTACATCCCTCAGTTTTGATTTTTCATGCCCGACTTTTACTCTTTCTATCCCTCCCTTTTCATTGGGCAACAATCTTCCGAAGCCGCCGGAGGAACTTTGCGCAAGGTTTGCCGGTGGCAACTCGTCCTGACCTTGCGTTGTCCGTCCGGCGGCTTATCTTTGCGGCAGAAAGGGAAGGGCTACTTGTTTTTTAACTTTGCTGCGTCGCGTTTGAGCTGTTCGGCCTCTTGAGCTTTCAGCCGCGCCTGCTCGTCGAGAGCCGCCCTTCTGCGTACCAAGCGTTCGTACTTCTCGACATCCTGCCGCATTGAGTCGATACGTCGTTGGTCCCGCTCGACCTCGAACAACTCCTCCAACTCCGACAGCCGTTTCGGTGATGCCTCACCCTTCATCAGCACATAGCGATACTTCAGATCGTTGTCATACCGACTTC
>OJME01002113.1_pt1 | contig 14226 bp, 7 predicted proteins | sample 1597151 | NCBI WGS metagenome assembly OJME01 (sample SAMEA2452118, study PRJEB22498) | human gut metagenome | biome: human feces; feature: human gut; material: feces | place: Australia | collected 2012
GGATTTGGATACTTTTACAATCTTCCCTTGGAGACCGCAGAGAGGCCGTGTAGCACGTTTTATTTGTGATGTGCGTCATACGGATGGAACTCCTTTCATGGGAGATTCCCGTTATATTTTAAAACAAGTAATCGAAGAAGCGGCAAAAGACGGCTATACGTTAAATGTCGGACCGGAATCGGAATTTTTCCTCTTTGATATGTCGGAAGATGGACAACCAACGACAAACACCAGTGAAAAAGGTGGATTTTTTGACATCGGACCGGTGGATGCCGGAGAAAATGCAAGACGTGATATCGTGCTTTCGCTGTCCGAGATGGGATTTGAGATGGAATCTTCGTATCACTCCAATGAAGTATGCCAGCATCATATCGATTTTAAATTTGATGATGGAATTCAGACAGCCGATAATATTATGACATTTAAACTTACCGTTCGTACCGTAGCAAAGAGACATGGACTTCATGCTACGTTTATGCCAAAGCCAAATTATGGGAAAAAAGGTTCTGCGATGTTCTTTAACATGTTCTTGAGCAAAGATGGTGAGAACATTTTCAGTGACCCGGATGAAGAGTATGGTCTGAGCAAAACAGCATACTATTTCATGGGTGGAATTATGCGCCATATTAAAGGGCTTACTTTAATTAACAATCCGATTATCAATTCTTATAAACGTTTGGTGCCGGGATACAATGCACCGGTTAATATTACATGGTCACGTAAAAACCGTACTCCGCTTATGCGTATGACAAGTACCGGTGAGATGGGACCGCGTGTAGCATTGAGAAGTCCGGATGGCTCCTGTAATCCATATTTGGTTTTAGCAGGATGTTTAGCTGCCGGATTAGATGGCATCCGCAATAAAATTGAGCCACCAACCTGTATTGATGATTTAGAGGAGGCACAGGAATTTGATATTCTGCCAAGAACTTTGATTGAAGCGGTACAGGCATTTGAAAAAGACGAATTTTTCCATAAAGTATATGGAGAAGAGTTGTCACGCATAATCATCCAGAAGAAAAAACAGGAATGGGATGAATTTTGCGAACAGGTAACCGCATGGGAAGTTGAGAAGTATCTGGACCGAATTTAGTCCGGATACCGCTTATTTTGATACTTTTCTACGGGGAGGTGTGAACGATTCTGCAAATTATAGTAGCGTTTCCTAAGCTGGATGATGCGAAAAAAATAAAAAATGTTTTGAATCGGAGCGGATATGATGATATACTAGCATTTAATAGTGCATCGCAAGTGATTGCAGCCGCCAATGAATGTGACGGCGGTATTGTGTTGTGCGGATATCGTTTAACAGACATGCATTACAGTGAATTGTATGGCTATCTGCCGCGGGAATTTCAGATGCTTTTAGTAGCATCGCCTGCCAAATTGCAGGAATGCTCAATTGGCAGCATTATGTGTTTGTCTATGCCGATTCATTCGCATGAATTAGTAAGTACCATTGAAACAATGGCAATGGAACTTTACGCAGCGGAGAAAAGGAAGAGAAGATACCAGCCAAGGAAACGATCCGAAAAAGAACAAAAATCAATTGATGATGCCAAGGCCCTTCTGATGGAGCGAAACCATTTGTCTGAAGAAGAGGCCCATAAATATATCCAGAAACTTAGTATGGACAGCGGAAACAATCTTGTGGAAACTGCGGAGATGATTCTGGCATTCGATTAAAGGAGGATAACATGAACGCATATCTGATACTGGAAGACGGAACTGTGTTTACCGGAAAAAGCATAGGCAGTAAAAAAGAAGTCATTAGCGAAATTGTTTTTAATACGTCAATGACAGGATATCTTGAAGTGCTCACGGACCCAAGTTATGCCGGACAGGCAGTAGTAATGACCTATCCGTTAATTGGTAATTATGGTATTTGTAATCAAGACAAAGAGGCGAAAAAGTCAAATACCGATGCTTTTATTGTAAGAGAACTGGCAAGACTTGGAAGCAACTTCAGAAAAGAAGAAAGTATTCAGCAGTTTCTTGTAGAGCAGGACATTCCGGGAATTGAAGGAATTGATACAAGAGCCCTCACCAAACGACTCAGAGAAAATGGAACAATGAATGGCATGATTACCACAGAAAAACCTGAGGATTTATCTGCCGTTCTTGAAAAAATTAAAAAATATTCCGTTCGCGGTGTAGTTGACAAAGTAACTACAAAGGAAATTGTTTCCTATAAACCGGGCGATTTAGATACCGATAGCAACATTTCTATTACAAAGAAGGTTGCTATTCTTGACGTTGGAACGAAATTTAACATTGCCAGATGTTTGTTAAAACGTGGCTGTGAAGTTACAATTTACCCGGCAAAAACGAAAGCAGAAACGATTCTTGCTTCCCATCCGGACGGCATTATGCTGACGAATGGACCGGGGGATCCGAAAGAATGCACAGAAGTCATTGAAGAGTTGAAAAAACTGTATGCATCGGATATTCCGATTTTTGCAATTTGCTTGGGACACCAGTTAATGGCACTTGCCTGTGGCTGTGACACGGAGAAAATGAAGTATGGCCACCGCGGAGCAAATCATCCGGTCAAGGACTTAAAAACCGGACGCGTATACATTTCTTCCCAGAACCATGGCTACATGGTAAAAGAATCTTCGGTGCCAAAAGAGATTGCCGAGGTTGCCTTTGTAAATGTCAACGATGGCACAGTTGAAGGACTTCGTTATTTACAGAAAAATATCTTCACGGTTCAGTTTCATCCGGAAGCTTGTGCCGGACCGAAGGATTCGGAAGTTTTGTTTGATGAATTTATCAAGATGATGGAAGAGTAAGGAGGATACATACAATGCCAAAAATGGATGAAATCAAAAAAGTTTTAGTAATCGGTTCAGGTCCAATCGTTATTGGACAGGCTGCCGAATTTGATTATGCCGGTACGCAGGCTTGTCGTTCTCTGAAAGAAGAAGGAATGGAAGTAGTGCTTATTAATTCCAATCCTGCTACCGTTATGACCGATAAAGATATTGCTGACCGTGTTTACATTGAGCCATTGACCGTTGAAGTGGTTCAGAAACTGATTCGCAAAGAAAGACCGGACAGCGTGCTCCCGACACTGGGTGGACAGGCTGCGTTAAATATTGCGATGGAATTAGAGGAATCCGGCTTTTTAAAGCAGGAAAATGTTCGCCTGATTGGTACGACTGCACAGACAATTAAGCGTGCAGAAGACCGTTTGGAATTTAAAGAGACGATGGAAAAAATCCACGAGCCGATTGCTGCAAGTATTGTCGTGGAACATGTGGATGATGCGATTGCGTTTGCCAACGAAATCGGTTATCCGGTTGTTATCCGTCCGGCATATACCCTTGGCGGAAGCGGTGGTGGTATCGCACATAACGAAGAAGAACTGCACGATATCTGCTCCAATGGTCTTCGCCTGAGCCGTGTCGGACAGTGTTTGATTGAGCGCTGCATCGCCGGATGGAAAGAGATTGAGTATGAGGTAATGCGTGATGCGGCAGGAAACTGTATTACGGTTTGTAACATGGAAAATATTGACCCGGTTGGTGTGCATACCGGAGACAGTATTGTAGTAGCACCGTCTCAGACATTAGGTGACAAAGAGTATCAGATGCTTCGTACTTCAGCATTAAATATTATTACAGAACTTGGTATTACCGGTGGATGTAATGTGCAGTTTGCACTTCATCCGGACAGTTTTGAATACTGTGTTATCGAGGTAAACCCTCGTGTCAGCCGTTCTTCCGCACTTGCTTCTAAGGCGACCGGATATCCGATTGCAAAAGTAGCAGCAAAGATTGCATTAGGATATACACTGGATGAAATTCCAAATGCTATTACGAAGAAAACCTTTGCAAGTTTTGAGCCGGCACTGGATTACTGTGTTGTAAAAATTCCGAGACTGCCATTTGATAAATTTATCAAGGCAAAACGTACTTTGACGACACAGATGAAAGCAACCGGAGAGGTTATGAGTATCTGTGATAACTTTGAAGGTGCGTTGATGAAAGCACTCCGTTCACTGGAGCAGCACATTGACAGTCTGGATATCGGGCGTTACAGTGACCGCTCCAAAGAAGAACTGCTAGAGCGTATCCACATTGTTGATGACCGCCGTATCTTTATTATTGCCGAGCTGATTCGCAAGGGGGCTACCTATGAAGAAATTCATGACATTACAAAAATCGATTTGTGGTTCATTGATAAAATTGCCCATCTGGTAGAGATGGAACAGACTTTGAAAAACGAAACATTGACACCGGAAATTTTGGCAGAAGCAAAACGAATGGAATTCCCGGATGCTGTTATTGCTAATTATACCGGCATGACAGAGCGTGAGATTCACGATATGCGCCATGAAAATGGAATCGTTGCTTCGTTTAAGATGGTTGATACCTGTGCGGCTGAGTTTGAGGCAAGTACGCCATATTATTACAGCGTGTTTGGCAGCGAAACGGAAGTTTCCAAAGATAAGGATAGAAAACGAATCATGGTTCTTGGTTCCGGTCCAATCCGTATCGGACAGGGTATTGAGTTTGACTTCTGTTCGGTTCACAGTGTGTGGTCACTGGCACAGAGCGGCTATGAGACAATTATTGTAAATAACAATCCTGAAACAGTATCAACAGACTTTGACACAGCCGACAGACTTTATTTTGAACCGCTCACAACCGAAGATGTTATGGGCATAATAAAGACAGAGAATCCGTTCGGTGTAGTTGTTGCATTTGGCGGACAGACAGCAATTAAGCTCACAAAGTTCCTCAGCGACAACGGTGTAAATATTCTCGGCACATCATACGATGCCATTGATATGGCAGAGGACAGAGAGCGTTTTGACGAGCTTCTTGAAAAGTATCACATCAAGCGTCCCCGTGGCGTAACGGTTATGACAACAGACGAGGCTCTCGATGTTGCAGACAAAATCGGTTATCCTGTTCTTCTCCGTCCGTCATATGTTCTCGGCGGTCAAAATATGATTATTGCATTCAACGAAGATGATGTCAAAGAGTATATGGCAATCATTCTTGCACAAAATATTGAAAATCCGATTCTTATTGATAAGTACCTTCAGGGTACAGAGCTTGAAGTTGACGCCATTTGTGACGGTGAAGATATTCTTATTCCGGGTATTATGGAGCATATCGAGCGTGCCGGTGTTCATTCGGGCGACTCAATTGCGGTTTATCCGGCATGGAATCTCTCAGACAGAATGACTCAGATTATTATTGAAAGCTCAAAGAACCTTGCAATCGAACTCCGTACAAAGGGACTTGTAAATATTCAGTACCTTATCTATAAAGACGAACTTTATGTTATCGAGGTAAATCCCCGTTCTTCAAGAACAATCCCTTACATCAGTAAGGTAACAGGCGTTCCTATGGTTGACCTTGCAACAAGAGCAATGCTCGGTGAAAAGCTCAAAGATATGGGCTACGGCACAGGTCTTTACAGAAAGAGTCCTTACATTGCGGTTAAGGTTCCCGTATTCAGCTTTGAAAAGCTTATCAATGTTGATAACCACCTCGGCCCCGAGATGAAGTCAACAGGTGAAGTTCTCGGTGTTGCAGGCACACTTGAGGAGGCTCTCTATAAGGGACTCATCGGTGCAGGCTACAAGATGAAGAAAAAGGGTGGTGTGTTCATCACAGTCCGTAATTCTGATAAGGCTGAAATCGGTGAAATCGCCAAGAAATACTACGATCTCGGATTCAGAATCTACGCAACAGAGGGTACAGCGGATGTACTCAAAAAGTACGGTATTGACGCTGTAAGCGTAAAGAAAATTCACGAGTCCAAGACAAACAATACTCTTACACTCATTGAATCGGGCAAGATTCAGTATGTTATTTCAACATCTGCAAAGGGCAGAATTCCTTCAAGAGATTCTGTTAAAATCCGTCGTAAGACTGTTGAAAGAAATATTCCGTGTCTTACATCTCTTGACACGGCGAACGCACTTGCAGATTGCCTCAAGAGCCACTATTCACAGCACAGCACGGAGCTTATCGACATTAACCACATGAGAGAGGAAAAGCTTATGTTAAAATTCACTAAGATGCAGGGTATAGGCAACGACTATATCTATTGCAGCACTTTTGATCAGGAAATCAGCAACCCCGAGGCGCTTGCCGTAAGACTTTCCGACAGACATTTCGGTATCGGCGGCGACGGTATTATTCTTGTTTGCCCTTCAAAGGTTGCAGATGCAAAGATGAAAATGTACAACCTTGACGGTTCAGAGGGTAAGATGTGCGGCAACGGTATCCGTTGCGTAGGTAAGTTCCTCTATGACCACGGTATGGTTGATATCAACGAAAAAGACGAAATTACAATTGAAACACTCAGCGGTATCAAGAAACTCAAGGCTTATACTTCAGGCGGAAAGGTTAACCGTCTCAGAGTTGATATGGGCAAGGCTATTCTTGAACCGAAGGAAATTCCTGTTGTTCTTGACGGTGACAAGGTTGTTGACAGACCTGTTGAAATTGCAGGCAAGAACTATAACATCACCTGCGTATCAATGGGCAACCCTCACTGCGTAGTATTTATGGACGATATTGATAATCTTGACATCGAAACCATAGGACCTGAGTTTGAAAACGATAAGCTTTTCCCTGAAAGAGTGAATACAGAATTTGTAACAGTTCTCGATGACCATACAATCAAGATGAGAGTGTGGGAGCGTGGCTCAGGCGAAACATGGGCTTGCGGTACAGGTGCTTGTGCCGTTGCGGTTGCTGCTTGTGAAAACGGTTTCTGCAAAAAGGGCGAAGACATCAAGATTAAGCTCAAGGGCGGCGATCTTATTATCAACTATACTGATGAAACGGTATATATGACAGGTAATGCGGAAAAAGTATTTGAAGGCGAAGTTGAGGTGTAATCGTGGAGATAACCGAACATAAGAAAAATAAAAAATATATATTTGTAACAGGCGGTGTCGTATCCGGTCTTGGCAAGGGTATCACAGCCGCATCTCTCGGCAGACTTTTAAAGGCAAGAGGGCTCAAGATTGTTGCTCAAAAGCTTGACCCGTATATCAATGTCGATCCGGGTACAATGAGCCCGTATCAGCACGGCGAGGTATATGTAACGGAGGACGGTGCAGAAACCGACCTCGACCTCGGCCATTATGAGCGTTTTATTGATGAGGACCTTAACAAGTATTCAAACCTCACAACAGGTAAGGTTTACTCAAATGTTCTTGAAAAGGAGCGTCACGGCGACTACCTCGGTAAGACAGTTCAGGTAATTCCTCACATCACAAATGAAATTAAGTCTTTTATCTACAATGTAGGTGAAAAGACTAATGCCGATGTTGTAATTACGGAAATCGGCGGTACGGTGGGCGATATCGAAAGCCAGCCGTTCCTTGAGGCTATCCGTCAGGTATCTCTTGAAGTCGGCAGAGAGAACAGCATCTTTATTCATGTAACTCTCGTTCCCTATATCAAGGGCAGCGAGGAACACAAATCAAAGCCGACACAGCATTCTGTAAAAGAGCTTCGTTCACTCGGTATCAACCCCGATATCATCGTTCTTCGTTGTGACGAACCTCTTGAGGAGAGCATTTTCAACAAGATTGCACTTTTCTGCAATGTAAAGCCGGATTGTGTAATCGAAAATATTACTCTCCCAACGCTTTATCAGGCACCTCTTATGCTTGAAAAGAGTAATTTCTCAAATGTTGTATGTCGTGAGCTCAATATTGTAACGGACAAAAAGCCTGACCTTTCCGAGTGGGAAGAAATGCTTAGCCGTATCAACAACCGCACAAAGAAATGCACGATTGCTCTTTGCGGTAAGTATGTTGCTCTCCATGACGCATATCTTTCTGTTGCAGAGGCACTTCGTCACGGTGGCTATGAAAATTCCGCTGATGTTGAAATCAAGTGGGTTGACTGCGAACTTCTTACAAAGTACAAGGTTGACGAGCTTCTCGGTGATGTTGACGGTATCCTCGTTCCGGGCGGCTTCGGTAACAGAGGTATCGAAGGTAAGATTATGGCTGCAAAATATGCCCGTGAGCATGATATTCCGTATCTCGGAATCTGCCTCGGTATGCAGACTGCAGTAATCGAATACGCAAGAGATGTTCTCGGCTATGCTGATGCCAACAGCGGTGAGTTTACACCAGAGGGCAAGCATAATGTTATTGACCTTATGCCTGAACAGGAAGGCATTGAGGATATGGGCGGCACAATGCGTCTTGGTGCATATCCGTGTGTTATCAAGCCCGATTCGCTTATGGCTAAGGCTTACGGTCAGCATGAAATTTCAGAGCGTCACCGTCATCGTTATGAGTTCAATAACGATTTCAGAGAGGAAATTGAAAATGCAGGCATGAAGATTACAGGTACTTCACCTAACGGACTTCTTGTTGAGGCTGTTGAAGTTCCCGACAACCGTTTCTTCGTTGCTGTTCAGTATCACCCCGAATTCAAGTCACGCCCGAACCGTGCTCATCCGCTTTTCAGAGAATTTATTAAAGCATCACTTGAAAAGTAATTGATTTTTCCACTTAACTTTCAGATTTAAAGGACTGATTTTAATGAAGATTAACAGAAATTTTGACAATCTCGTTCCTAACTATCTTTTTGCAGATGTTGCAAAAAAGACAAATGCATATATTGCGGCTCATCCCGATAAAAAGGTTATCAAGCTTGGTATCGGTGATGTAACCCTTCCGCTTGCTCCTGTTGTTGTTGAAGCAATGAAAAAGGGTGCAGAGGATCTTGCTCACAAGGAAACCTTCAAGGGCTATCCCGATTATGAGGGCTACGAGTTTCTCAGACAGGCTATTTCAGATTATTACAAGAGCTTTGGTGTTGCAGTAGGCGCTGACGAAATCTTTGTATCAGACGGTGCAAAGTCGGACTGCGGTAACATAGGTGACATCTTCTCAAAGGATAATGTTGTTCTTGTAACCGATCCTGTTTACCCCGTATATGTTGACTCAAACATTATGGCAGGCAGAGAAATTGTTTATGCTACATCAAATGAGGCAAACGGCTTTGCCGCTCTTCCTGATGAAAATGTAAAGGCAGACATCATCTACCTTTGCTCACCTAACAACCCGACAGGTTCTGCATACAATGCCGAACAGCTCAAGGCTTGGGTTGACTATGCTCTTAAAAACGATGCAATAATCCTCTACGATTCAGCGTATGAGGCATTCATCACAGAGGATCTTCCTCGTTCAATTTTTGCAATCGAAGGTGCAAGAAAGTGCGCAATTGAAATGTGCTCACTTTCAAAGACAGCAGGCTTCACAGGTACAAGATGCGGTTACACAGTAATTCCTAAGGAGCTTGAGCGTGACGGTCACAATATCTATGCAACATGGTACCGCCGTCAGGCAACAAAGTTCAACGGTGTTTCATGGCCTGTTCAGTGTGCTGCTGCCGCTGTATTCAGCGAAGAAGGTCAGAAGCAGATCAAGGAGAACATTTCTTACTATCAGGAAAATGCAAGAATTATCGCATCTGCTCTTGATGAACTCGGCATCTACTACACAGGCGGTAAGAACTCACCTTATATCTGGCTCAAGTGTCCGAACAATATGGGTAGTTGGGAATTCTTTGACCTCCTCCTCAACGAGGCAAATGTTGTAGGTACTCCGGGTGAGGGCTTTGGCGAAAACGGTGCCGGCTACTTCCGTCTTACATCATTCGGTGACAGAGAAAATACGATTGAGGCTGTTGAGAGAATCAAAAAGGTTCTCACAAACCTCTCAAAGTAATTTGATTGAATTCAGATTATTATATTGAATAAAACACACAGCGGATAACCCGAATTTTGAGGTTATCCGCTGTTTTTGTTATCGGTTATTATCAGTAGGGGCGCTCATTGGGCGCCCGCTAAGTAACGGCACAATATTTGTGATAAGACAGATTATATAAATGCCACAAAATAATTGTCATACAGTAGCGGCGAACCTTGTTCGCCATTTGTTTTGGTAGTAAAACCAAAACAAACAAATACAGATTATTTGTTTTAACTGATTTTTATATTAAAATTAGTTTGACATTTATTCAATTCGTGTTTAGACACGAATTGATTGGCGAACAAGGTTCGCCGTTACTAATTTGTGCCATTTATAAATTCAATCTTGATAGAAAATTTTTCGGCATCCGATGAATGCAATACGCAATAAAAAAGGGACATTCTAAACGAAATGTCCCTTTACTGCATAATATAATTAAATCAGAACTTAATCTTTTCAGCGATATAATTGTTGAGCTTGTCAATTGCAACTCTTTCCTGCTGCATTGTGTCACGGTCACGAACCGTTACACAACCATCGTCAACAGACTCAAAGTCATATGTGATACAGAACGGAGTACCGATTTCGTCCTGTCTTCTGTAACGCTTGCCGATTGAACCGGCATCGTCATAATCAGTCATAAAGTCGGCTGAAAGCTGTTCATAAACCTTGCCGGCCTGCTCGTTGAGCTTCTTTGAAAGCGGAAGAACGCAAGCTTTGTAAGGAGCAAGCGTCGGATGAAGTCTTAACACAACTCGTGTATCCTTTTCGTCAATAACTTCTTCATCGTAAGCCTCAACAACAAGAGCAAGGAAAAGACGCTCAACACCGAGTGACGGCTCAATAACATACGGAATGTACTTCTCGTTTGTTGTCGGATCAAAATACTCAAGTGTCTTACCGCTTGTTTTGCTGTGCTGTGTAAGGTCATAGTCTGTTCTGTCGGCAACGCCCCAAAGCTCGCCCCAACCGAACGGGAAGAGATATTCAAAGTCTGTTGTGGCTTTTGAATAGAAACAAAGCTCCTCTTTTGCATGGTCACGAAGGCGGAGATTTTCTTCCTTAATATTGAGAGAATAGAGCCAGTCACGGCAGAAACCTCTCCAGTATTCAAACCATTCAAGGTCAGTGCCCGGCTTGCAGAAGAATTCAAGCTCCATCTGCTCAAACTCACGAACACGGAAAATAAAGTTACCGGGTGTGATTTCGTTTCTGAAAGATTTACCGATTTGTGCAACACCGAAAGGAACTTTCTTACGGCTTGTTCTCTGAATGTTAGAGAAGTTCACGAAAATGCCCTGAGCAGTTTCGGGACGAAGATAAATTTCATTCTTGCTGTCTTCTGTAACGCCCTGGAATGTTTTGAACATAAGGTTGAACTGACGAATGTCGGTAAAGTTGTGCTTGCCGCAGTTAGGGCACGGAATCTCTTTTTCCTTGATGTAATTCATCATTTCTTCATTTGTCCAGCCTGCAACATTTGTACCGTCAAAATCTTCAATAAGGTTGTCGGCACGGTGACGGGTTTTACATTCCTTACAATCCATAAGTGGATCAGAGAAACCGCCGAGATGACCCGATGCAACCCATGTCTGCGGGTTCATAAGAATTGCAGAGTCAAGACCTACATTATATTTGTTCTGCTGAACAAACTTTTTGAGCCATGCGTTTTTGATATTGTTTTTAAGTGCAACACCGAGCGGACCGTAATCCCATGTGTTTGCAAGACCGCCGTAAATTTCGGAGCCTGGGTAAACAAAGCCTCTGTTTTTACACAGGGCAACGATTTTATCCATGGTTTTTTTGCTGTTTTCCATAACTTAACCTCTCTTAACAGATAGATAGATAAAAATAACCATTAAAATAATACAATTATTTGCAACTGTTGTCAAGTAAAAACACCAAATGTTAGCGCATAACAATAGGTTTAAAACAAGAATTAGAAAAAATTTACAAACTTGCCAAAAACCACTTGTAAATCTGAACATTTTGATATATAATGTAATTACTCGAAATTTGAGTAACAAAAAAGGAGGAATTAGCGATGAAAAAATCATCCAAGGTTCTCAGTTTGGTACTTGCAGTTCTTATGGCTGTATCCTGTTTTTCAGGCTTGACCATATTCTCTGCATCAGCTGAAGAAACCGACACAAAAATCTATTTTGACGCATCTAATCTCCCTGCAGAGTGGGGAACAACAAAGACAGTATACTGTCACCTTTACGCTGTAGCAGGCGATGATTTACCTGAAACATCTTGGCAGGGTAAGGCAGAGAAATGTAAGAAGGATACTGCTACAGGTCTTTACTACTTCGATACTGCAAAATTGAAGTCAGCTGACGGCACAAATCACGGCGGTCTTAAAGACAACGCTGACTATGCTGTAATTTTCTCAACAATTGATACTAAATCACAGAGTCACCAGACCTGTAATGTAACACTCGGCAAGCCTTGTCTCGGCGACACAATTTACCTCACAGGCGGTACAGTTGAGAATACCGAAGATTCATCAAAGCGTGACTTTGCTGCAACATGGAAGAATAACAGCGATAACTACGGTCCGAAGGCTGCAATCACATCACTCGGTCATGTAACTGAGGGCAGATTCCCGGTTTACTTTTCAAGAGCAGAAATGGTTGCACAGGCTATTTTCAACTGGGCTGTTAAGAATCCTAAAAACTACACTCCCGAAACTGTAGCTGACATTTGTGCACAGGTTGAGGCTGAGCCAATGGATGTTTACAACGCTTATGCTGAAATGTATGCAACAGAGCTTGCTGATCCCGTAGCTTATCCCGACTGTGCTCCGCTTACAACAGTAGCTACACTTCTCGGTGTTGATCCTTCAGGTACAACAGCTCCTGCAACAGAAGAACCTACAACTGTTGAGCCTACAACTGTTGAGCCCACAACTGTTGAACCCACAACTGTTGAGCCTACAACTGTTGAACCCACAACAGAACCCACTACAGAACCTGCAACAGAGCCTGCTGACGCAACACAGTATGTTGTAGCAGGTGTTGAGTCACTCACAGGTTATGAATGGCAGGGTTCTCCTGCACTCGCTCCCGAAAATGTAATGACAAAGAGCGGCGATGTTTATACAAAGACATTTACAGCTGTTCCGGTGGGCAAAAGCTATCAGCTCAAGGTCGTTGCAAACACAGGCGACGAGCAGAAGTGGATCGGTCTTGACGGTACAGACAACAATGTAACTTTCGATGTAGAAAGTGCTTGTGATGTAACTGTAACTTTCAATCCTGCTACAAACGAGATTGCTGTAACAGGTGACGGTGTTAAAATGGTTACAGACCTTGAAATCAACAGCATTACAGTTGTTGGTAACGGTGAAAACAGCTGGCTTAACGGTGTAGCATGGGGCGTTGACGCTGAAGTTAACCACATGACTCAGATTGCTGACAAGGTTTATCAGATTACATACACAGGTGTTGAATCTGCTGATGCTGCATACCAGTTCAAGTTTGCAGTTAACGACGATTGGGCTGCTAACTGGGGTCTTCCTGAGCAGAGCGCAGCTACTATAGGCAAAGATTTTGACCTTACATTCAATGGTGAAAATATGCTCCTTAACACAGTTTCTGCCGGTTATCCGGAAGATTCACTCGTTGATGTAACAATCACACTTGATCTTACTAAGTTTGATTATCCGTCACGCTCAGGTGCTAAGGCTAATATTAAGATTGACGGTAACCGTGTTCCGCTTCTCGGCGATGCTGACGGTGACTACTCAATTACAGTTGTAGATGCTACAACAATTCAGAAGATTGCTATCAACCTTATGAGTATTGCTGCTGATGATGCTAACGCATTCAAGACATGTGATGCTAACGAGGATGGCAGAATCTCAATCAAGGATGCTACTATTGTTCAGAAGTACATCGTTGGCGGTTACGAAACAGGCAATGTCGGTTTAGCGATTTCTGTTGAATAAATTAATCGCTGTTGATTAAATTCACAATTGCAATTTACCCCACAGGGTTTTCCTGTGGGGTTATTTTTTGCCGTAAAACAAGGAAATTTTGCCGATAAAGGTGCAAAGTGCAGTAATATGTGGTATAATCATAGTGCAGATGTTCCGCTTTACTCATACGGTGGGGTCGTTCTGAATTTAAGCAGAGTTATATTTTTCTTAGACTCCGAGGAGTTACGCTCTGCGTTAATTAAAAATGTTCAAAAAGAAAAGAGGCGAAGGATGTATGTATATTCATGATATTTCGAGAGACACTCTTACAACCGAAACATATCCGGGTGATCCCGAAACTGTTGTGACTCCGCTGAGAAGTATTGATGAAGATGACGAGTGCAATCTTTCGCAGATTTCTATGTGCGTTCATGCAGGCACGCATATTGACGCCCCTCTCCACTTTTGCCCTGACGGCAAAGGGATAACCGATTTAAGGCTCAACACTTTCTACGGAAAATGCACCGTAATAACGGTCAAGGGTGTGCTG
>OJME01002125.1_pt1 | contig 14160 bp, 10 predicted proteins | sample 1597151 | NCBI WGS metagenome assembly OJME01 (sample SAMEA2452118, study PRJEB22498) | human gut metagenome | biome: human feces; feature: human gut; material: feces | place: Australia | collected 2012
ACTTCTTGTATAAAAGACAATATACGATGATTTAATTTAGAATTAAAAAAATAAATTGAATAACAATGATGATAAAATACTTAATAATTATATCTAATTTAAAAGTCAATTTAATATTTAAGTTTTAATGTTTATATAATAGAAAATCGACTTATAAAAAAGAATAATTATAGTTTAAAATATTTTATAATATATGGGGAATTTCTGACACCAAAATTTATATTAAGGTGGAAGGCGATATTTTGTAGATGCAAATTACTTAGCTGTGCCACTGGCATGGCTATTTTTTGTTTTAGGGGGATTTTATAATATGAAGAAAAAATTTAAAGTAGTTGGGAGTTTGACATGGTTTCAAAGAATTGTCTTAATAATACTTCCTATTTTAGTAGTAATCTTGGCAATGGGGATAGGTAGAATGGTAATCTCACCTGTAGAAGTTTTAAAATCGACTTTTGAGAAGTTTGGATATGACTACAGTGTAAATCCCCAAAATGAAATCGTGCTTTGGACAATTAGATTTCCAAGAATAATACTTGCACTTTTAGTTGGGGCTGGATTATCTGTTGCTGGATGCGCATTTCAAAGTCTTTTTTCAAACCCGCTTGCAACACCAGACACACTAGGAGTAGCTAGTGGAACTAGTTTTGGGGCAGCGCTTGGAATTTTAATGGGATTTAGCTTAATTGGAATACAATTTAGCGCACTTTTATTTGGAATAATAGCAGTCAGCCTTACGTATTTATCTGGAACTGGAAAGGGACACAGTATAAATACCATAGTGCTAGCAGGTATTATGATTGGATCTTTATTTTCAGCTCTTGTATCATTTACAAAATTTGTTGCAGATTCTGAATCACAACTTCCAGCTATAACTTATTGGCTTATGGGAAGTTTATCATCAGCAAGTTACAAAACTTTAATGCTAGGTGCACCATTTATAATAGTCGGAATATTCATTTTATATTTACTTCGTTGGAGATTAAATATACTTATGTTATCAGAAGATGAAGCAAAATCATCGGGGACTAATATAAAACTTCTTAGAACAATAACAATAATCGCAGCAACTATGATGACAGGTTCATGCGTTTCTATGTGTGGACAAGTCGGATGGGTAGGTTTAATTATACCTCATATGTGTAGGATGAAATTTGGTAACAACCATTTATCACTAATACCAGCATCAATAAGTATTGGGGCTGTGTTTATGGTTATAGTAGACACAATTGCGAGAAGTCTTGTCGCAACAGAAATTCCAATTTCAATACTTACAGCAATAGTCGGGGCACCGTTTTTTATAACACTTATGAGAAGAAGTGGAGGTTGGCAACTATGATACTTTCAGTTGAAAATGGATGTTTTTCATATAAAAATTCTAAAGATAAATTGTTATTAGAAGATATTAATTTTTCTGTTGAGCCTGGGGATTTGTTGGCGATACTTGGACCAAATGGTGCCGGAAAGACAACTCTACTTAGGTGTATAATGGGATTTTTAAAATGGGGTAGTGGCAAAAGTACATTAGATGGCGAAAATATAAGAAATATACCTAATAAAAAACTTTGGAACAATATTGCATATGTTCCACAAGCAAAATCTACAGTGGCGGCTTATACAGTTGAGGAAATGGTGTTGCTTGGAAGAAGCAGTCATTTTAGTATGTTGTCGCTTCCAAAAGAAGAGGATTTAGAAATCGTACATAAAGTTATGGAAGAGATGAATTTAACTAGATATGCGCATAAAAAATGCTCACAAATAAGTGGTGGGGAACTTCAAATGGTGTTAATTGCAAAGGCGTTAGTATCAGAGCCAAAGATTTTGATACTTGATGAACCAGAATCAAACCTAGATTTTAAAAATCAACTTCTTATATTAGATACAATGACAAAACTTACAAATAAGGGTATAAGCTGTATTTTCAATACGCATTATCCAACACATGCACTTCAAAGAGCGAATAAGGCATTTTTGCTTAGCAAAAGTGGGGAGTATTTATTCGGCGAAACAAGAGAAGTAATAACAGAAAAAAATATAGAAAAAGCCTTTGGTGTAAAGGCTGTAATAGGAGAGATAGAAACACCAAGCAATATTTTAAAAGACGTTATACCGCTTGAAATAACTCAAACTAGCGATATAAATGCACTTTTATCAAAAGATGAACTTTCTACAGAGAGAAAGGTTGCAGTAGTATCTATCATAACTGATCACTCAGATGTGTCGGAGAAGATAAACAAATTGCTTGGAAAAAATAAAAAATACATAATAGGCAGAATGGGAATGCCTTATGAAGACAGGGGAATATCGATTATAAATGTTACCTTGGATGCTCCGGAATATGTGATACAGACATTAGTATCACAGCTTGGATTTTTATCTGGAGTGAGCGTCAAGGCTATATATTCTCAAGTTAAATTTTAGCTTAAGGGGGAGTTAATTATGATAAAGATAGCAGTTTATGGCAAGGGTGGAATTGGAAAATCTACTACAATTTCAAACTTGTCAGTAGCACTTGCAAATAAAGGACTTAAAGTTATGCAAATTGGGTGTGACCCAAAGGCGGATTCGACAACTAACTTGCATGATGGGAGTGAGATAAATACAGTTTTGGATTTGGTCAGGGAGAGAAAAGATGATTTTAAGTTAGATGAGATGGTTGTTGAAGGTTATAAAGGGATATTATGTGTTGAGGCCGGAGGCCCAACACCTGGAATGGGATGTGCAGGAAGGGGAATAATAGCAGCCCTTGAAAAACTTGAACAAAAGGGAGCCTATGAAACATACAAACCAGATGTAGTTTTCTATGATGTCCTTGGTGATGTGGTATGTGGCGGATTTTCAATGCCTATGAGAGCAGGATATGCTGACAAAATATTTATAATAACATCAGGCGAATATATGGCTATACATGCTGCGGCAAATATTGCGACAGCAATCGATAATTTTAAAGATAGAGGATATGCAAGCTTAGGCGGCGTTATCTTAAATAAGAGAAATGTTAAAAATGAAGAAGAAAAAGTAAATGAATTTATAGAAAATATAGACTCAAAATTAGTTGGAACATTAGATAGAGATGAAATTGTAGTTGTAGCAGAAGAAGATAAAAAAACAGTATTAGAAGCATTTCCAGAAAGTCTTATGGCAAAAGAATATGAAGTTCTTGCAGATAATTTATTAAAAGCATGTGGTTATAAGGTATCAGAAGGAAATTTAGAAAAATTAAATAATAAAAAAGTAAAATCAGACAATAAGGATGAATCAAATGATACTAAAAAGGAGGAAGCTAAATGCTAAAAAGAGTTGAAAAGCAAAATTTAAAAGACTTAAAAGATGCTTGTGTTTTAGCAAAAGATGCAAAATTCCCATCTCCTTTTGATTCAAAACTTGAATTTTCATGTTCTGCAAGGGGGCCTTGGAATATAGTACATACAGGTATGTTAATTCCACAGGCACATGAAGTATATGTATGTGCACAAAGTTGTCTTCGCGGTGTAGTTTTAACAGCTGCTGAAATGAATGCGATAGATAGATTTTCAAATATCATAGTAAGAGAAAACAATATATTAGAAGGTGATACAGAGGATTTAATAGTTGAAGGTATGGGAGATATTTTAGAAAAACTTCCATATACTCCAAGAGCAATTCTTGTATATACAAGCTGTATCCACCATTTTATAGGATGTGACTTAAATTTAGTATATAAAAGACTTAGAGAAAAATACCCAAATGTCGAATTTACAGATTGTTATATGAATCCGATTATGAGAAAAAGCGGACTTACACCAGATCAGCTTATGAGAAGACAATTATATAGCTTATTAGACAAACAAGATTTAGATTTAAAAAGTGTTAATATAATTGGAAACAACTTAAAAACAGATGATGATTCTGAACTTGTAAAGATAATAAAAGAAAATGGATTTACTCTTAGAGAAGTTCCAAGAACAAAAACTTATGACGAGTATAAAGAAATGGGCAAAGCATTTTTAAATATAACTTACAATCCAGCAGCAATAGAGGCTGGAAGATATTTAGAAAAAAAATTAGGACAAAAACATCTTTACTTGCCACTAAGCTATGGATTTGATGAAATCGAAAAAACTCTAGATACACTTTGTGAAAACTTAGGAATAGAAAAAATAGATTTTAGTTCAAATAAACAACAAGCTTTAGATGCTCTAAAAAAAGCAAAAGAAGTTATAGGAGATACTCCTATAGAAATCGATTATACGCTTACATTAAGACCTGCAAGCCTTGCAAGACTTCTTTTGGAAAATGGATTTAATGTTGTTGCTATTTACGAAGATTGTTTTGCAGGTGAGGAAGAGGAAGATTTTAAATGGATTCAAGAAAATTATCCAAATTTAAAGATATACGCAACAGTACATGTAAAAATGCGTTTTGTAAATCGCAAAAGAGATGAAAAACTATTAGCATTAGGCCAAAAAGCGGCGTATTTCACAGGTTCAAATAACTTTGTAAATATCATCGAAGGTGGCGGAATGTATGGATTTAGTGGAATCATAAAATTATGCGATCTTATGATAGATGCATTTTTAAATGAAAAAGACATGAAGAAATTAATACAATTTAAGGGATTGGGGTGTGAAAATTATGAAACAAATCGCAAGTAGAATATCGATTTATTCAGCAGACGCATTTGGCGTATGTTCAGCATTATACGAGTTAGGTGGCCTTTGCGTAATGCACGACGCATCTGGATGCAATTCAACATATAACACACACGATGAACCTAGATGGTATGATTTTGATAGCATGGTCTATATTTCAGGATTATCTGAAATGGAGGCGATAATGGGGGATGATCAAAAATTTATAGATGATATAGTCTACACTGCAAAAGAACTAAGTCCAAATTTTATCGCCATAGCGGGTACGCCAATACCTACAATGATAGGGACAGACTTTAAGGCGATTGCAAATATAATTGAAAAGGAAACAAATATACCAACGTTTGGATTTGATACAACGGGAATGCATTCATATGTATCTGGTGCATATAAGGCATTTGAAGCTCTAGCTAAAAGGTTTCTAAAGAGAAACGATAAAGAGAGTAGGGGAGAGAAGAAGGAGAGTATAGATAAAGAGGGCAGGAAAGTAAAAAATACTATCATAAAAGTAAATATACTAGGCGTTACACCTCTTGATTTTTCAATAAATAAAAGTGTAGAAGCAATGGTAGACTTATTAAAAGAAAACAACTTTGAAGTAATAAGCACATGGGCTATGGGAAGTAGTTTAGAATATATAAAAAATGCAGGAGATGCAGATATAAACTTAGTTGTATCTTATTCTGGAATGGGTGCCGCAAAATATATGTATGAAAATTTAAACATTCCATATGTAGTTGGAACACCATTTGGAAAAGAATTTGCAAATAAAGTGATAGAAGATTTAAAAGAAGTGAAATCTACAAAAGAAAATAAAATTTCTTATGATAATAGAAAAATAGACAAAGATGCAGAAATTACAATAGTAGGGGAAAGCATAATGTCAGAGTCATTGGCTTATGCTATTTCAAAAGAAAAAAACAAAACTGTAAATGTAATTTCATCACTAGAAACTGACGAAAAACTTCTTTTAGAAGGAGATAAAATAGCTATGTTTGAGGATGATATAGAAAAATGTCTAAAAAATTCAAAAACAATAATAGCAGATCCTCTATTTAGACCTATTTGTCCAATTGATTCTAACTTTATATCTTTGCCACACGAAGCTTTTTCTGGGCGAATTTATAGAGATGAAATACCAAATATAATAAATAAATCTTTATAGGAAAGGGGAATTTAGAAATGAAAAAATTTAAAAAAATTATATGTGCCATACTAATAGCAGCAATGGTACCAGTGTTTGGAGGTTGTTCATCATCTTCAAGCTCTTCAAGCTCAAAAGCAAATGCATCATCAAGTGCTGCTTCATCATCAAGCGATACTATAACTATAACTGACCAAGCAGGAAATGAAGTAACACTTCCAAAAGATATAAAACGTATAGCAGTTTGCGACATATTACCACTTCCATCAGTTTTAACAGTATTCTTTAACTCTGGTGATAAAATAGTAGGTATGTCAGAACCAAGTATGACAGCTGCTAAAAATGGTCTTTTAGGTGAATTATACCCAGAAATATTAAAAGCAGATACAGGATTTATAAAAGATAGTGAAGTAAATACAGAAGAATTATTAAAACTTAAACCAGATGTAGTATTCTACGGTGCATCAAATCCAGAAATGGGTGACAAACTAAGAGAAGCTGGATTTAACGCAGTAGCAATATCAGTTAACAAATGGGAATACAACACAATAGAAACTTTAAACAACTGGATCGACTTACTAAGCCAAATCTTCCCAGAAGATGCTAAAGCAGACGTAGTTAAAAAACACAGTGAAGAAGTTTATAAAATGGTTCAAGATAGAGTAAAAGATATACCAGATGACGAAAGAGCTAACGTATTTTTCTTATTCAAATACGATGAAACTTCAATAGCAACATCAGGTAACTCATTTTTCGGTAGCTGGTGGGCAAAAGCTATAGGAGCTAAAAACGTAGCTGACGATATAGAAAAAGATAACGCAGTACCAGTTAACATGGAACAAATTTATAAATACAACCCAGACATAATATTTATGACTAACTTTACACAAGCTCAACCAAAAGACTTATACAACAACACAATAGGAAGCAACGACTGGAGCAAAGTAAAAGCAGTAGAAGACAAAAAAGTTTACAAAATGCCTTTAGGTATGTACAGAAGTTACACTCCAGGAGCAGATACACCAATGACATTATTATGGTTAGCTAAAACTACATATCCAGACAAATTCAAAGATATCGACTTAACTAAAGAAGTTAAAGACTACTATAAAGAAGTATTCGGTGTTGACTTAAGTGACAAACAAGTAGAATCAATATTCGCACCAACATCAGATGCAGCAGAAGGATTCTAAAATAAGAAATCTTAACATTGAATAAATACTTTTATGAAGCAAAAGTTTTATATAAATTAATGAAATTTTTAACCATATAAAGTATTTATTAGGTATTTAAGTAAAACTCATATAAAAAGAGGCTAATACAGAATAAAAAATCTATTTTGTATTAGCCTTTTTTCATTGTAAGGAAATAATTAATATTATAAATGAACAATTGTTATATATTGTTTATTATAATTATGATAATATTATTATTAAGAATATAGACTAAATAGAAAGGAAAAATATGAATTTTATAGACTATTCAGATTTAGAAATAACAAAACTTTGGAATGATTATGCTGATACTAGAAACAAAGGATTAAAAAAGATTGCAAATAATAAGTTAAAGAAGTTAATTGAGTTTGTAAATTTTAAAGACGATCATGAGAAAAAAGAATTTGTTGATTATCTTTGTAATGAAAGATTTGAAAATGAAAATATAGAAGATTTTCAGCAACCATTAATAGTAGACTTAATATTACCTGTAATCATACCAATGGCTAATATGGAAAAAATGCCCTATTTAAGATGGCTATATCAATTAAATATATATAATTCTTTGATTTACAAAAAATACGATAATCTATTACAGTACTATAACTCAGAGGAGATACTTATAAAAGCAAATAAAATAGATTGTAGTGATATAAAAACAGTTACTTTATTAATCGATATGTATATGCATGACTTGTGGTATGGAAGTCATCATTTACCAGACTTTATATTGATAGATGAAAAAGACGTAAATAATTTATTAAGTAAAGTAAGTGAAATTGTTAAAAAATATGAATCTCATATTAATTGTGCAAACAGCATTTACGAAGATATAAAATATTATAGGGATTTATATGAAAGTTGGTTTACTTACAAACGTGAAAATTTAGATTTAACATTTGACGAATGGTGTAAAAGAAATAATAAGGATTTTTCTTGGGTATCAGCTTATTATTATGATTAAGATATAAGATAATAATTATAATAGATTTCTAAATAAAATGCAATTTATCGAGTATATGTGATAAATAATATTAATATATTACGACCTAAAAGGGTAGGGGCTATGCTCCTACTTTTTTTAATACATAGGAAATTATATTTATTGATTCTGATATTATAGATGGGGGAGAAGTTATTTTGGGGAAATTAATAGGCTTAGACAAAATTGATTTGTCTAAGCCTTATTTTAAGCAATTATTTTATTGCTGCTCTTTGTCTTTGTTTGTTGTATTGTAGTCTTTCGTGTTCTTTTAAGTATTTCTTTCTAAGTCTTATAGAATCTGGAGTGATTTCTACTAATTCATCATCATCTATAAATTCTAGAGCTTCTTCAAGAGTGAATGTTCTAGCTGGGTTTAATTTTATAGCATCGTCACTTCCTGAAGCACGAACGTTTGTAAGTTTTTTGTTTTTACATGGGTTAACTACCATATCTTCACGTCTTGAGTTCATTCCGATTATCATACCTTCGTAAACATCAACACCTGGTTCAACGAACATTTGAGCTCTTTCGCTTAGTGCGTTAAGACCGTAAGCCATAGTTGTACCAGCACCTTGAGCTATTAAAACTCCGTTGTTTCTTGTTGGTATTTCACCTTTGTAATCTTCGTATCTAGCGAAAGATCTTACCATGTTTCCTTCACCACGAGTATCATTTATGAACTCACTTCTGTATCCTAAAAGTCCACGAGTTGGAGCAGAGAATTCGATTTTTACGTAATCTCCTTCTATAGACATAGCTTCCATCATACCTTTTCTTAAGTTCATTTTGTTTATTACAGTACCAGAGTAAACTTCTGGACAGTTTATTATAACTTTTTCGATTGGTTCTTGAACTCTACCATCTTCAGTTTTGTGCATTAAAACTTCTGGTTTAGATACACCTATTTCGTATCCTTCACGTCTCATGTTTTCAAGTAATATTGATAAGTGAAGCTCACCACGACCACTTACTTTGTATCCGTCAGTAGTGTCCATTGGTTCAACTTTAAGACCAACATTAACTTCAAGTTCTTTTTCTAATCTATCTTTTAAGTGTCTTGTAGTTACGAATTTACCACTCTTACCAGCGAATGGAGAATCATTAACTAAGAAGTTCATTGATAGAGTAGGTTCTTCTATGTGTATCATTTCCATTGGAAGTTCATTTCCAACTTCACATATAGTTTCACCTATTGATATATCAGGTATACCTGCTATAACAACTATTTCACCACTACCAGCTTCATTAACTTCAACTTGTTTTAATCCTTCGTAAACTGATAATTTAGATATTTTACCTCTAGAAACTACAGAACCTGATTTACATACAGATATTTGTTCACCACTTTTAACAGTACCTTTGTAAACTCTACCTATACCAAGTCTACCTACATAGTCATCGTATGCAAGTGCAGATATTTGAAGTTGAAGATGTTTGTCATCATAATCTGGATATGCTTCAACATGGTCAACTATAGTTTCGAATAATGGAGATAAGTCTGTGCTATCGTCATCCATTTCTCTTTTTGCTATACCTTGTTTAGCTATACCGTAGATTATTGGGAATTCACATTGTTCATCAGTTGCATTTAAGTCTACGAATAAATCGAATACTTCATCAACAACTTCTTCAGCTCTTTGGTCTGATTTGTCTATTTTGTTTATGAATAATATTGGTCTAAGACCTAATTCTAATGATTTTTGTAAAACGAATCTTGTTTGAGGCATTGGCCCTTCAGAAGCGTCTACAAGTAATATAACTGTATCAACTGTTTTTATAACACGTTCTACTTCTGATGAGAAGTCACTATGTCCTGGAGTATCTACTATGTTTATTTTGTAATCCTTATAATTTATAGAACAGTTTTTAGAATATATTGTTATACCTCTTTCTGCTTCAAGGTCATTACTATCCATTACACAGTCTTTAACTACTTCGTTTGCTCTAAATACACCACTTTGAGATAAGAAAGCATCAACTAGAGTTGATTTTCCGGCGTCAACGTGGGCAATTACTGCAATATTTATTATTTTATGTTTAATTGACATATAAAAATCTCCTTTTCTTATTATAACTAAATTATTATATCACAATGGAATTTAGTATACAAGATATATAAAATAGTAATATTATAAAAAAATCTTTATTATAACTAATTTTTTTGATATAGATTTTTTTAACTATTTTTTAGCAACAATTAGTAGTTTGTGTTGTATTACAGTTAAATAAGTCGTTATTTTTTGTTCGCATTAGTGCATCTCAAAGTATTATTTCCAATTATTTATAAAATATTCAAGGTGAGAAAATTTTTAATAAAGAAATGGTATACATAAAATTAGCATATTTGGAATTAAAATACATTTGAATAAACAATATAAATCTGTATACTAGGTATAGTGATTATAATAAAACAAAAATAAATTAATATGCGAAAGGAACATGGTTTATGGAAAATAAGCAACTGCAAAAAAGCTTAGGTATAGCCGCAGCTTTATCTACTGTTGTAGGTATGGTTATCGGTGGTGGGGTGTTCTTTAAGCCTCAAGCAGTATACACATTAACAGGAGGTGCTCCTGGTCTTGGAATATTAGCATGGATTATAGCAGGTATAATGACAATAACTGCAGGTCTTACTGCTGCAGAAGTATCAGCTGCTATACCTAAAACAGGCGGAATGATGGTATATATTGAAGAAATATATGGTAAAAAGTTAGGGTTTCTGACTGGTTGGATGCAAACAGTACTGTTTTTCCCAGCTACAGCAGCTGCCATAGCAGTTATGTTTGGTCAACAAGCTGCAATACTTTTAAATAATCCTTCTATAGTAATGCCTATGAGTATAGGAGTAATATTATTAGTAGGAATATTAAATACATTCGGTTCAAAAACAAGTGGAACAATACAAACAGTATCTACTGTATGTAAGTTAATTCCTCTTGTATTAATAATAGTATTTGGATTTATAAAAGGTAGTGGAGATAATCCAGTAATGAGTCCTTTAGTAGCTGAAGGAATAAGTCCAATGGGAATTATAGGTCAATTACTTGTAGCTATATTATTTGCTTATGATGGTTGGATAAATGTAGGTGCTATTGCTGGAGAAATGAAAAATCCAGGCAAAGATTTACCTAAAGCTATAATAGGTGGATTATCTATAGTAATGGCTATTAATGTAGTTATAAACTTAGCATACTTATGGGTATTACCTGCAAGTGAATTAGCTCAATACGCTTCACCAGCATCTATAGTAGCTGAAAAAATATTTGGACCTGTTGGTGGTAAATTAATAAATGTAGGTATATTAGTATCAGTATTTGGATGTCTAAACGGATATCTTTTAACTGGACCAAGAATACCTTACACATTAGCTAATCAAAAAGTTTTACCAGCTATGTTTGGTAAATTAAATAAACACGGAGTTCCAGCAAATGCAACTCTATTTATGGCAGTACTTTCTGCTATATATGCATTATCAGGACAATTTAACTTATTAAGTGATTTATCTATGTTTGCTATATGGGCATTTTATACATTAACATTTATAGGTGTTATAAAACTTAGAAAGACTCAACCTGATTTAAAAAGACCTTATAAGGTTCCATTCTATCCAGTAATACCAATAATATCTATTTGTAGTGGTTTATTCGTTGTAATAGATCAACTATTTTTAGCTGGTATGAAAAGTTCGATGATTTCTTTAGGTGGAATTATAATAACATTAATAGGTTTACCTGTATATGCAATTATGACTAAGAAAAACTCAGAGTTACAAGAAAAAGAAAATAAAGCAGCATAATAGCTAAATAAAAAAAGGATACTGATTAGAGTATCCTTTTTTTGTTTATATAAATATACTTTATATACATATTTTTTTGATAAAAACATATATCATATTAGTAAAAATTGTAATGAAAATAGCAGTATGTATTTAAAAGTATTGCTATTTAGATAATAAAGTTATTATTGAGGGGGAGTGGATTATATGTCAGCAGTTATATTTGAAAAGATTAATCCGAGAGATAAAAGAACTGAGGGGGAGGAAAAATTATTAAATGTTTTCAAAAACAGTCATAGATTTGATGGCTGGACAGTATTTGAACAACCTCATATAGACTCTATAAAACCAGATTTTATACTATTGCATCCTAAAAAAGGCATCATAATTATTGAGGTAAAGGATTGGAATCTGCGTTTAGGTACTTATGAATCGGGAGGATATATCAGAGGTACAGATGGAAAACTACATAAAAAAGATCCGGTTGAACAAGTTGAAACTTATAAAAATTGTATTCTTAAATCCGATTTGAATAATAGTGAAGATTTTGTTTCAAATAATAGTGATTATTATGGATGTATAGAAACAGTTGTATATTTTCACGGGCCTTCTAAAGAAGAAGCTTTAAGTTTTTGTTCAAATAATACATACACTAAAATTTGGACAGATGATGATATAAAAAATATAAATGATATCAATAAAAAATTAGATCATAGACAATATACATGGGCTCTTGAAGTTATACAATCCAAGTATAATAAAGATGGCCTGTTAGAAAATATGGTATCTCAATTAATTAGAAATTTACAATATGCAGATTATAATTATGAAAGAAAAAAGCCATTTAAACTAATTGGAGAACAATTAGAGTTGGCAAAATTAAAACAAAACTCTATACGTAGATGGGGCGGAGTAGCTGGAGCAGGCAAATCACTAGTCTTAGCTGAAAAGGCAGCCAGAGCATTGAAAAAAGATTATCGTGTGCTTATTTTGACGTATAATATAACCTTAAGACATTATCTAAAAGATTTATGCAGCCAACAATTTGGACTAGATGATAGATGGAAGTTGAAACAAAACCTAAGTGTATTATATTTTCATGAATTTCTAAAAGTTGTAGCTGCATCATATTGTATAAAGCTTCCATATGATAAATATGATATTTATAATAAAGATTATGATTTTACAAAAGATTGGATTAAATGTCTTGAAAATTTTATGGATAAAAATCCTTTACCATATGAACTTAAGTATGATTACATATTAATAGATGAGGGACAAGATTTTAGAGGAGATTGGATTAGATTTCTTGAAAAATTTTATACTAAAAAGGGGGAATTATTTATTGTGTATGATAAATCACAAGATTTATATGAACATGGAATATGGATTGAAGACAGTGAACAAATAAAAAATATTGGATTTAAAGGGAAACCTGGAAGTTTAAAATATTCATATAGAATGCCACCAGAGATAATTGAAAAAATAGGACTTGTACGCAAAGAATTAGGAATAATAGATGAAGAAAATATATTGAGCCCTAAAACTAATCCTGATCAAATAAGTTTATTTGATAATATAGAGTATAAAATAAATCTATTTAATATAGAGTGGATAAATTCTAATACAGACTCCAAAGAAGATAAATTAAATAGAATTGATTTAAAAATAAAAGAACTCAGAGAAAATAATCAATTAGAAGATATAACGATTTTAACTACGAATGAAAATACAGGTGTAGATATTGTAAAGTTTTTTAGTGATAAAGGACTAAAAGTATCTCATGTATATGATATGAATAAAGGAAAAAACACAAAAAAGAGAAGAAATGAAAAATGGAAATTTAGAGGCGGCACAGGCAGATTAAAAGTTTGTTCATATCACAGCTACAAGGGCTGGCAAACACCTAATGTTATTTTAGTTTTAGATTCTTGTGGAAGCGAAAATATCGTGGACATCAGGAAAAACGTAAACAATGCAATATTTATAAGCATGTCTAGAGTAAAACCAAATTCAATGAATGGCCAGTTTTCATTTACGTGTTTTAATTATTTAGATGAATATAATTTTTTAGAAAAAGTTTTTTAATTTGATATAAAAAGAGAGTTTGAATTTTTTCTGTAAATAACTTTTCTATGATAATTTTTTAGAAGGCATAGGCTTGCTAATTTAGCCTATGCCTTATTTTCAATATAATATTTATTACCATTTTTATTTACATAAATAAATATTCTTTATACAACTTCCAAGTATTATCTTCCCATTTAAATACGCTAACATTGTCGAACTTACAATCAAAATCACAAGGGATATTATTTACATATTCCCAGAGCTCGTTGTATATTTTTTGAACTTTTTTAGATGAAATTGTAACGTGAAAAACTTTATCTTTATAATCGTGGGCTTTAAAGTGT
>OJME01002136.1_pt1 | contig 14103 bp, 13 predicted proteins | sample 1597151 | NCBI WGS metagenome assembly OJME01 (sample SAMEA2452118, study PRJEB22498) | human gut metagenome | biome: human feces; feature: human gut; material: feces | place: Australia | collected 2012
CCACACATGATTATTTTATTCAGCAGGAATTTAATATGGTAGCCTCTTATCCTGAACTAAATCCTCAAAAACTTGATATTAAATTTATTTCATTATTTAGGAATGAAAAAACGCGGGAGGTTCATTATGAGATGAAAAATTCAGCATCAGATTTGGAGCATAATGCAATTATGCAGGAGTTTGATGCAATGTATGATAGAGAACAGGGGATTATTTATGGAGAATAACATAAAGGAAGAAAGCAGATTAAAGTTCCAGTTTGCAGAAAATGATATAGTGATAAAATTTGATGATACAAAATTTTATCGAGACTATTTTAATAAATTACCAGAGGCAAAAGGTGTTGATTTTATTTCTGTTGCTAATGATAAGATCGCATTTATAGAAGTAAAAAATTGTACTGGAGATGAAGGTAACAATCGGTGGAGAATTACTCCGGATAACCGAAAACGCAATACAACCCATACATCCGTTGACGTGGAAGGACGTGACAGTCTGGATATTGAAATGGCACAGAAAACAGCAATGACAATAGCAGCTTTGGTTGGGGCAAAATCCTTTGGAAATACAAAAGAATGTTTGAATGAATTGAAGGAATACATTCAATTTCTGTCAGAAGATAGTTTTTCGAATGATTCAAAAAAGAAATATGTAATTTTGTTTCTGGAAGGTGATTTTGGTACAAGAACCCGAACTAAAAAGATGATTATGAAGGAATTACAGGACAGTATGAATAAAAAACTTCGATGGATTAATTGCAGAGTATCTGTTGTTGATTCCGATACATATGATTCGAGAATATTTCAGATTGTAAGTTAAGATTTGCTGGCAAAAACATAGGAGCACGAGCACATGAAGGTATGGCATATTACACCAGATGTTGGTTATGGTGGTAATTTACTTTACAATTTAACAAATAATGCAAAGAGAATACCAGAGCCTTTGCCATGGATTGATCCGTCAATTAATTGCTTGTACAAAGAAGCTGTATTGTCATTTATGGTAGGAAATTATGAGAGTTCTATTACGAATCTTTGTTTATTGATGGAGCATGTACTGAGGGCAGCAATTTTAAATGATAAAGATTCAGGAATGAAACGAGAAGATTCAGCTTCTCAGTTAAACAAGTATGGTTCTTTATCGGAGGCGATAAATGAGGATAAAAGCACACATTTGATGGATGGATGCGATATGGAATGGTGGAATGCTGTATCAAGAGTAGTCCGAAATAAATCTGCGCATTATGTTATTCCGGTATTGCTTAAGAAATGTGCGAAGGAAGAAAAATTGCGAAAGTATATTAACAAATATGAACTTCCGGAGAATAATTCAGAATATTGGTATGAAACTCATTTGATAAATTGGGGTTCATTCTATCATGGAGCAGGAGGAGAATTTGCTGAAGGCTTTTTACAGGATGTGACTAAAGAACTTAAGATAGTTATAGGAAATACTAAGTGGCAAGGAGATGAATCTTGGTGGATTTCTTTGAAAGAGCAGTATGATGCATTTTTCTCGTATGATTGGAGTGTGGAAAAGCTACAGTATAGTTTTGAACATGCAAGAAAAGATTTTGGAAAGTAGTAAAAAATAATTCATGGTACTAGTATGAATGTAATATCAGGAGATTAACTATGAGCAAGGAAAATGTATTAGATTTATTTCATGCATCAAATGAAGAAGCATTGGATGTAACATTGGGGGAAATTTTACCAGAAGTTGTTAAACAGATTTCGGAAATGGTTGTGTCCGAAGCTACGGCATCGATAATATGTGAGATTTTGGGGGCTGTTTTCCCAAGAATCAACAATATACGATTGGGATGGAAACAGAATCGCCTTGAAAGAAATATAAAAAAAGCTATTGAAGTATTACAGAAGAATGATTCTTTAATTGAGGCTCAACTAGAAGTGCTAGAAAAAAATAATCAAGATCAGATGTTTCGGACGAAATACTGTGAGATGATGCTTGATACAATATATGACGAAATACAAGAATCAAAAGTAAAATATGGAATTAATGGTTTTATAAATTTGATGTGTATTGAAAATCCTAATGAGGATATGACACTTATGTTTTTTAAAACGCTTACCGAATTAAGTGATTTAGATATTCGTGTATTAAAATGTTTTTCTTATGAACATGAAGAGAATTATTATTCTGTCATGCAGGATGTTGATATTTCAGATATGCAATATCGTTTTGTGAAAGAAAAATTAGAACGCTTTGGCTTGCTTCAGAATAAAAATGTTGACATTAGAGATATGGATTTAGCTATAATTATTGATTATCTAAAAGATATTGATAAGCAAAGTAATTCGAAGAATCCTAAAAGTGTTAGGTTCCCAAGTAAAGTAAAAAAGTTAGGAAATAATAATTCATATGAAATTACTTCGTTAGGTAGAGAGTTTTTAAAATTGATGGAGCCTATTTCAAAATGATAAGTCTGTATTGTTGAATAATTATTTCATGGTTTGAGAGTAAATTGAAGATATCATGATGGAACAAATTTTTGCTTATCGAACAATTTATTGAACACTATCGGACACTTTTGTGGAATATCGGATACAAAGTGTTCGATAAGTATCCGATAGTGTCCGATTAGTATCCATTAGCAATTACTTACTGGATACTATTATCATATTGATTGAATAAATGTAATTTGTGCAGACCACCTGCTCAAATGGATTAGAAGGTGAAATATGGATTTACAGAACATACAGGATCAATTAAATACAGAATTTGCCAAATCAGAGACAAGAATCATATTCTGGTTTGATGATAAAGGTGACTACGAGGATGAGGTATCGGAACTGCAGCTTGGTGATGTAAAGCTGCACATTCTTGATGGTACAAACTGGCTCTATTCAAAGTATCTATTAAACGAAGAGGATAAAGAGAGTAAATATCTTGTCTATGCAACCTTTGCAAAGCCAAGTGATGCAGAGAATCCTCTCGCAGATATGTATTATTACTCAACACCTTATTATACAGACAGAGTATCGCAGATGTCTCAGGAGATTGGCATTGATAATCGTTTTAAGGAGCATTTATCACAGTATGCTAATTTCTGGAAAAATAAACATCGTATTGAGAAGTTCAAGGAACTTGGAATTGATCATTACAATGCTCAGACAATTGATATTGGTTTGATTGCTGTACTCACGGATGTAAAGACTCCAAATTTTGAGGAAGTAGTTAAGCAGATGATGCTTGGTGACAATGAGAAGTATTTTAAGGCATTGGATGATAATGGATTGATCGATAAGTTCTGGGAACTTTGCGAAAAATTCTTTGGATATAAGTCAGATAAGCCAAACATAGATGATTTGTCTGCTTGTATGATATTAACTTATGCATCATCTACATTGAAAGCTACTGTTCCGGAAGCAATGAGGACTTATATTCTTAAGAAGCGTAATGATGTTGTGGTCTTTATTCGTAATATCATGGACAATGTGAATTATCAGGATGACTATGACAAACTGGTAGATAGAATAGATAAATCATTGCGTTTTGTGACAAGAATACAGGATGGATTAAAGAAAGATGTAGAGAAGAAAAAAGACAGTTCGCTCCAGATGTCTGACATTTTTGCATGTGATGCTTTTGCCGGGTTAGATGATATTATTATTGATTGGGCATTGGAGCAGTTAAATGATGAGATTTTAGATGCACAGATTGATGGACTTAATATTGCTCAGGTAGCTGACCAGAGAATGTCTAAGGCGTATCATTATAGCGATAGATACAAGAATGAATATACAACTATCAAGTATGCGTATTTGATGATGAAGTCTGTATCACTTATGGAATTTTCAAGTGATATTCAGACATTAGTTATAAATTATCAGAAAGAGTCATACCTGATAGATTCATATTATAGATGGTTTTATTATGCATATGATCAGATTGAAGATAACAGCAAATTTTCTGATGTAAGACAGAGAGTAGAGAATATTTATGCGAATACATATTTGCAGAAGATAACACCGAAGTGGAATGAAAATTTCACAAATGATGTAATGAATGCTCCAGACCTGCCGAAGCAGGAAGATTTCTATAAGCATTATCTTAGAGGCTACGATGGAAAGCAGAGAGTCATTGTTATTATTTCCGATGCTTTTCGATATGAGTGTGCAAAGGAACTTTTCGGTAGATTGGAATTGGATGAGAAGTGTACACCGAAGATGGAGTGCATGCTGAGTTGCCTGCCTTCTGTTACATCAGTAGGAATGGCGAGTCTGCTTCCACATAAAGAGATGCAGGTGGATGGCAACTTGAATGTGACTGTTGATGGACAGGCATGTGCAAGTATGGAGCAGAGAGACAAGATACTGAAATCTTATAACGAAAATAATGTGGCTTTGTCATTTGATGAAGTTGCAAATGCTAATCAGGCTCGAATCAGGGAGTTGATTCAGGGCAAGAATATCGTGTACATCTATCACAATCAGGTGGATGCAAGAGGAGACAAGCCTGCAAGTGAGAATGAGGTATTCAATGCTTGTGCAGAGGCGATTGAAGAGATACATAAGTTGGTTAAGAAACTGACTGGTTATGTATCGGCACCAAAGTTTTTCATAACTGCAGATCATGGCTTCTTATATAAGAGAGACAGATTACAGGAGTTTGACAAGGTAACTTATCCAAAGGATAAATGCCTTTATACAAACAAGAGATTCCTCATTACAGAAGATGCAGTAAATGAGCAGGGAATCATGGCAAGAACAATGGCATACCTGGGTAAACTCTATGTAGATACTCCGGTAGGAGCAGATATTTTCAAGGTTGCTGGAGGCGGACAGAATTATGTACATGGAGGTTCATCACTGCAAGAGATGATAGTTCCTGTTATTGAACTTACAACGAATACCAGAGGTGTAGCATACGATTATGTGGATGTTGTCCTTACATCTGTTACCCGTAAGGTGACGAATCTTATCACATACTTTGATTTTATCCAGACAGAGAAAGTCACAGACACCATGAAAGCAAGAAGTATCGTGGCTTACTTTACTACGGAGGATGGCGAAAAGATTTCATTTGATGTGCCGATGATTGCTAATAGCAGGGAAGATGCACCGGAGAAGAGAACTTTCCATGAGAAGTTTACTTTGAAATCAAGAGAATATAAGTATGGAGACAAGTATTATCTTGTATTGGCAGATGCAAATGATGAGAAGAATATCTTGCAGCAGTATGAGTTTATGATTGATATTGCGTTTGTTGATGATTTTGGATTTTAAACATAGGTTAAAAAGGTGGAAACATATGTTGAATGCAAAGGAGAACAGCAGAAAATGAATGATAATTTAAAGCCAACATTATTTATATCATATTGTTGGAATGATGGAAATGTATATGCTGATGAACTGGAAGCGCAGCTGAATGATTATTTTGACGTGAAAAGGGATAAATCCCAGTTAATTGCTAATGATGATCTAAATGATTTTATGGCTGAAATAGCAAATTGTGACTATGTACTTATCGTATTAACCGCTGGGTATGTAAAATCATTGAACTGCATGAGGGAAGTGGCGTATTTGCTACAACAGCCTGATTGGAAATATAAGTCGATGGTTCTAGTAGTTGATGAAACGATTTATAGCACAGACAGGAAAATAGAAATATTAAATCATTGGTCTCTGCGGAAGAGGAAAGCGGATGGAGAGAGTGCTACTGCTGATTTGGGGAAAATAATTTTAGAAGAAGAAGCTAGTATTTTATACGATATATGCAGTCAGTTAGAAAAATTCCTTTATGGTATTTCTAGAAGAAAAAATCCGCATATGATAGCAGTAGTAAATGAATTGGTAAGGAAGAAAAATAAGCCAAGAACTGATCATGCAGAGAAAGAAATGAGTGATAATGAACGTCTTGTGAAAGTATTCATAGAAGAACATGGGAATGTTTCGATAAAAGAAATATCAGAACAAATTAACACTACGATGGCGTATACAAGTAGAATTTTAAGAAGACTACAAGAAAAAAAAATCATTGAAGTAGTTGGAGAAGGAAGAAACAAAAAGTACATTGTAAAAAAGTACTGATGCAAGTTATAGGAGGCTGAAATGAGCGAAAGCAATGAGTTTACAGGAATGTCTGAAACAGATGATAGGAGAGATATTATCAAGCAAAAGCTCCGCCAATATTATGATGGTCGTATTGTCCGCAAGGATTTAACTAAATCAATCAGAGAAGGAGCAAATGTTCCGGTATATGTACTGGAATATCTTCTCGGTCAGTATTGCAATTCAGACGATCAGGAGATTATTGACGAGGGAGTAGACAATGTTAAGCGTATTCTGCGTGATAACTATGTTCGCCCGGATGAAGCACAGAAGATATTGTCACTTCTTCGAGAGAGAGGAAGCTATACAGTTATTGACAGGATTACAGTAGTTCTTAATACAAAGGAAGACCGGTACGAGGCAACCTTCTCTAACCTCGGTATTAAGAATATTCCTATCAGTGCTGACTATGTAAAGGATTATGACCGCCTGCTTTGTGGTGGTATCTGGTGTATTCTTCAGCTAGATTATGAGTTTATAGAGGAAGATAAGAAGAATACACAGCCTATCCGTATCAGAAAGCTGACACCGATTCAGATGCCACATGTGGATATGGATGAGGTAAAGAATGGTCGTAAGGCATTTACTAAGGAAGAGTGGATGGATATTCTGCTTCGTTCTACTGGTATGGAGCCGGACAAGCTTTCTGACAGAGCTAAATGGTTATTGATTGCCCGTATGATTCCACTTGTTGAGAACAACTTTAATATGTGTGAATTAGGACCTCGTTCTACAGGTAAATCATACATATATGAGCAGATTTCTCCAAACAGTATCCTTGTCGCCGGAGGACAGACTACAGTAGCAAATCTGTTTTATAACATGTCTAACAACACAGTAGGTCTTGTCGGAATGTGGGATGTTGTAGCATTTGACGAGGTCGCTGGCATCAAGTTTAAGGATAAAGATGGTATCCAGATTATGAAGGGATATATGGCATCAGGTGCATTTTCCCGTGGCAAGGCTGAGATACAGGCAAAGGCATCTATGGTCTTTGTAGGTAATATCAATCAGAGTGTGGAGACTTTGCAGAAGACATCAAGTCTGTTTGATCCATTCCCTCCTGAAATGGGTACGGATACTGCTTTTCTTGACCGTTTCCATGCATATATACCGGGATGGGAGATTCCTAAGTACAGACCGGATTCATTTACAAATGATTATGGATTTATCACAGATTATCTGTCCGAGTTTATGCGTGAGCTTCGTAAGGATAATTACAGCAATATAGCAGAGAAGTATTTCAAATTAGGAAATAATTTAAATCAGAGAGATGCAATTGCTGTTCGTAAGCTGATTTCTGGATTTATCAAATTGATTTATCCGGATGGAGAAGTCAGCAAGGATGAAGTTGCAGAGATTATGGATATTTCACTTGAACTTCGTAGGCGAGTAAAAGAGCAGCTTAAGAAGATTGGTGGAATGGAGTTCTATGATGTGAACTTCTCATACATAGACAATGATAGTTTTGATGAGCATTTTGTAACTGTACCGGAGCAAGGCGGCGGAAAGATGATTCCTGAAGGTATGGGCAAACCAGGATGCTTATATACAGTATCAAAGTCAAAGACTGGAATGATAGGCTGTTATCGTCTTGAAACACAGATGATGCCGGGAAATGGAAAGCTGACTTGTACAGGTATTGGTTCAGGAAAAGAGCCGAAGGAAGCAACCAATACGGCATTTAATTATCTGAAGGCAAACGGCAATGCAATATCAGGTTCAATCAGTACAACAACTAAGGATTACATCATCAATTATCAGGATATGCAAGGACTTGGAATGACAGGAAATCTTGCACTTCCTACACTAATTGCTATTTCATCAGCGGCACTTAGTAAGCCTCCAATCAGCAGTCTTGCAGTACTTGGTGAGATTAGTATCGGTGGAACACTTATTAAGGTAGAAGATTTAGCAAGTACATTGCAGGTGTGCCTCGATAGTGGAGCTAAGAAAGTACTTCTTCCAATTACATCGGCAGCAGATTTAGGTACTGTTCCGTCTGATTTGGTGGGAGCATTTAGCTTGATATTTTATTCTTCGCCAGAAGAAGCGGTTTATAAGGCATTAGGAGTAGAATAGTTATGAAAAACAATAACAATTCAATTGATATATTAAAGATTCTTAAAACTATTATAGGGATTACTGTACTAATTATGATCGTTGCCCCAATTTTAGTTAATGTTTTTATGTATTTTTCATTCCCAACTGTAAAAGATTTGGGAAATAAAGAATGGATAGGTTTTTGGGGAAGTTATATAGGAGGTTGTTTTGGTGGTTTTTGTACGCTTGTTACGATTTATCTGACTATTAGTTATTATGAAAAACAAGAATCTGAACATAAGACTGAATTAGCAAATCAGATGGAAAAGCATGAAGAAGAAATGAAAAATGAACTGTTAAGAAAATATCGTCCTTTATTAATACTTCGACCAAACGGAGGTTCTGGATTGGAAGAAAAATATAATCCATTTTCTTTACATGTGAGCAATCTGAGTGAATATGCCGCAATTAATGTAATTGTAGATGGAGTATATGAACCTAAGATTGATAGAAACACCGAAATTGTAATGAGTATTAAAAGTGTTAAAAAGGATGGAGGATATAATGAGTTCTTAAGTGTTCAAGCTGATGATGTTGTAGGGCATGAATATATCTGGAAATATCAATTAAAAGAAATAGAGGGGATAGCAGAGAATAACGGACGAAAATCAGAAAGATATTATTATAAAATAATAGAAGAAACCATAAAGTAAAGAAGGTGATGAGTTATTTTTGAGCAGAATTTTGAAGCAATGCTTCGACAGTATGAAAATTCAATAGATGATAAGCGACAGTTTACTGCATTGGTAAAAGATATATTTCCGGAAGAGGCAAAGAATATCAATCTGATTCTTATGGCATACAACATGGGAATTGCACAGGATATTCAGAAGGCGAATCTGCTCAATAATACATTTGCTTTCCGGTATGTGAAGCAGTTGATGGATGACTATGGCATCAGCAGAGTGAATGCAGATTGGATCGTGTCAGTATGGTGTTCTTGTTATGGTAATAAAGTATTGGGAAAAGCCTGTGACATATCAGTGCAGAAGCAGGGTGGTGGTCCGGCGATAAAAGATAATAAGTCATCTTCGGGAAAATCATATGGAGATTTATTTGTATATGAAAAAAGTCGCAGAGGCAATGGACTGGCTGTAACAGGATTTCGTGGAGACAAGAATCAGACAATTATATTTCAAAATAGGTCTGGCAATGAAAATGTTATAGAGATTGCGGATAACAGTTTTAGCAAATCTTCCATAGAAGAGGCAATTCTGACGGAAGGCTTTAAATACATAGGTTTAAATGCTTTTTCTGACTGTGAGAAATTACATCAGGTGGTATTGCCAGTCAGCGTAGAAGAGATTGAAAACTCAGCATTTGAGAATTGTAACAGCTTAAAATCAATCTCCTTGCCGATACTGCTTAAGACAATCGGAGATGCAGCCTTTAAAGGGACAGGTTTACGGACACTTAATATTCCAAAGAGTGTATTTTGGATAGGGGATGACTTATTGGCAGAGTGCCAATCGCTGGAGCATATTAAGATACTGGATAATATTGCAAGGATAACTGATCGGATGTTTATGAATTGTAGTGGATTGAAGAAGGTGGAGCTGCATGAAAGTCTAAATGCGATTGGTGAACGAGCATTTTTCGGATGCTCCAGCCTTGACTTTATTGTGATTCCGGACAGTGTACAGCAGATTGGTCAGGATGCTTTTACAGGTACGGATGATATGTTTATCGTGCAATGCTCATTTGGCTCTTTTGCAGAGCAGTATTGCAGGAAGAATAAGATTAAGTATCAGCTGGTATAATGTCGCCAGCGATGCGACACATAAAGCATGAAATTACGATAGAATACAGGAAAGAGGTGATATGTATGGGCTTATTGGATGCAATATTTGGCAGTAATCAGCCACCTAAGATAAATTCCATACTTCCTACAGCGGCTAAGAATGAGATTCGTGCAGGAAGATTACCGATATTGAATACAGACAGCTTATTTCTCAAGCGTGGTGAGAAAATCCATTATATTGATAAAGCAATCAATCTTGAAATCAAGGTAGTAAAGCAATACCGGCATGTGGGACACAGTACACCGGGATTATTAAAAGGCAATCGTTGGAATGTGGGTGTGGCGAAGCCTATTGAGCATGGTGAGCTTGTACAGCATCGGGGAATCCTGTATGTGACTAATCAGAGAATTGTATTTCAAGCTTCTGAAAAGGGGTTTGATAAAACATATAGATATCTAACAGCGGTAACTCCGTATGTAGATGCCTGTGAACTGCAGTTTGGCAGTAAAACATACAATATATATGTTGATGATGGAAATCTATTATATGAAGTATTACAGCTTGTGAAGCAAAGGAGGCAGATTCCATAATGGAGGGACAGTTAAAAAACGGAGCAATACTTACTTCGGAAAGTGGAAATAAGTATACGGTAGTGAATCTTCTGGGTGCCGGTGGACAAGGTGAAGTTTATGATGTGGAATGTGATGGAAAGCATTATGCGTTGAAATGGTATTTCAAGGGAAGTGCTACAGCACGACAGAAGAAATTATTGGAAGAGATTATTGCAAAGGGAGCACCGGATAGTTCGTTTCTCTGGCCGATGGAACTGATTGTTCCGTCGCAGGGAAACTTGTTTGGATATATTATGCCGCTTCGTCCAAAGAATTATAAGAGCATAGTGGATTTGATGAAGAATCGTGTAAATCCTTCATTTTATGTCATATGCAGGACCGCATTTAACCTTACAAAAGGTTATCGAAATCTACATATTGCCGGGGCAAAGTATCAGGATATTTCATTTGGAAATCTTTTCTTTAATCCGGATAACGGAGATGTCTTAATTTGCGACAATGATAATGTATCATATGGCAACAGCAAGCCAGGAGGAGTTCTTGGTACACCGGGATTTATGGCACCTGAGATTGTAAGAGGTGAAGCGAGACCATCAAGGGATACGGACAGATATTCATTAGCGGTATTACTGTTTTACCTTTTCATGGTAAATCACCCATTGGAGGGGAAGCAGGAAGCAAGCATCAAGTGTATGGATATGGCAGCCAGAGTAAAGCTCTATGGAACGGATCCTATTTTTATCTTCGATCCGGATAATAAGACAAACAGACCAGTACCGGGAATCCATGATAACGCCAATATTTATTGGCCGTTATATCCGGAACAGCTGCGCCAGTTGTTTATCAAATCTTTTACAGTCGGACTTAATAATCCAAGCAAGCGAGTAACGGAGCCTGAATGGATGAACCTGTTTGCAAATATGATGAGTGGGTTGATGAAATGCACCTGTGGTGCAAGTGTTTTCTATGATGAAAGTCTGGAAGCAAATGGTGTGGCACATACATGTTGGAATTGCCAGCAGACAGTGAAAGTACCAACAAGGATTGTAATTGGAAAGAATACTGTAGTGCTGAACCAGAACAGTAAGCTGTTACATCATCACATTTATAGTGATTTTGATATGGAAACAGTAGTTGGAGAAGTAGTTCAGAATCCAAAGAATCCGGCATTATGGGGAATCCGCAATGAAGATAAATTAAACTGGACTTATGAAAAAGCGAATGGAACACAGATTCCTGTTGAAGTAGGAAAGACAGCAGGTATTGCAGCAGGCGTGAAAATACATTTCTCCGAGTCCGTCGGAGAGTTCAAGTAAAAGGAGGAAATTGTTATGGCAGATTTACAAAGACCAGGTGGAGAACTGGCAAGCAGACCGATTCATTTCTTTTGGGTAGTGGATTGTTCAGGTTCAATGTCTTATGACGGAAAGATGGAAGTGGTGAATACAGCTATTGAGGAGTGTATTCCGGAGATGGCATCAGCTGCGGATAATAACCCGAATGCACAGCTGCTTATCAGGGCACTTCAATTTTCATCCGGGGCAAGCTGGCTTACTGCAAAGCCTGTACCGGTTGAGGATTATTCATGGAATCCTTTGGAAGCAAATGGTGTAACAGAGATGGGAAAGGCATTTGAATTACTGGCAGCACAGCTTTCTATTCCGCCAATGCCAACACGAGCATTACCACCGGTAATTGTTTTATTGTCTGATGGACAGCCAACAGATTCTTACAAGGATGGACTGAATAAGTTAAAAGCACTTCCATGGTTCAAGAAAGCAGTTAAGATTGCGATTTCTATTGGTTCGGATGCAGATGATGATGTGCTTGAAGACTTCACAGGTAATAAGGAACTGATATTACAGGCAAATAATGCAGCTGCACTTGCAAAGATGATTAAATGGGCGTCTACAACTGCATCTATGGTATCCGCTCCGGCAAGCAAACCTATGAATGCTGACGCAGTATCTACACCTGCAGGCAGTGGAGATCCTTTTGCACCTGCAAATGGAGGAGCACCACTTGTTATAGATATGAGTAATATTCCTAGTCCGGATGACTTTGACGATGGAGCAGTTTGGTAAAAAGGAGGGATTTCATGAAGCGTTATGTATTTGGCAAAAGTGTAAAAGGCGCTACTCACGAAAAGAATGGATTACCTCTTCAGGATAACTGCAAGATAGAAGAAATTTCAGATAAGATCACGATTATAGCTGTAGCAGATGGACATGGCAGCTCAAAGTGCCCCAGAAGCGACAGAGGTTCTTTAATTGCGGTAAATACTTTCTGCACAGTAATGAAAAACTATCTGCTCAATTATGGGAAAGAAAAGGATGGTCTTACGAATCTGGTAACATTTCTGAACAGAGAAGGCGATATGCGCTTCGCACAGGATATATGTGAGGAATGGCAGGCAAGAGTAAAACAATCCTATTATAAGAATAAGGCAGAGAATGTTAAGGACGATAATGGCAATACAGACTGGAAGAAAGTATATTCGCTGTATGGTACGACATTGTTAGGAATGCTGATTACAGATACCTTTGTATTCTCATTTCAGATAGGTGATGGCGACATCAACTATATTACAGGTGATGAGATTTCTTCATTGGTAGAGCCAGAGAAATTTCTTGGCACAGAGACACATTCTTTATCCAAACTTGATGCATGGAGAAAATCGGTAGCATCCGTAAGGAGAAAGAATGCAGCAGATGATGTGCCATATTTGTATATGCTTTCGACAGATGGATTTTCCAACAGTTTTGTGAACGAAGAGGAGTTCCATAAAACCTGCAGAGAGTATTATAAAATGATTGGCGAGCATGGATACGAGGCAGTAAGAGATAATCTTGACAAGTGGCTCAAGGAGACAAGTGAACTTGGATGCGGTGATGATGTCACTGTGGTTATGGCTTATATAGACAAATAAAGGAGGAAGCGGATGTGATTGTAGACCGCTACTATTATGCACAACTGAATAAGCAGGAGCAGGCGGTTTACAAGGCTTTCTACAATGGGCTGATGGCTCATGAGGATGTCATTCCTATTCCAATCAGAGGGCAGTTATCAAAAGAAGTATTCAACAAAATATTCCGGGCAATGACGAGGGATAATCCGTTGATATACTATATCAATCAATCTGCCTGCAACTGGGCGATGGATGCATTTGGTCATACAGCAATCTGTCCACAGTATTTTTACAGCAGGGAAACCGTCCGAAAGTACAACCGTAACATAGAAAACGCAGTGAATAATCTGGCTGCACAGTTAAAACTGACAGAAGGCACAGATTATGAGAAAGAAGTAAGAGTCCATGACTGGTTCTGTAAAAATGTGAAATATGATTTTAAAGGCTCAGACATGGACGAACCGGCTAGAGTAGTTCTCTCACATAACATTGTAGGAGTTTTTGCAAAGCAGAAAGCCCAGTGTGAGGGAATTGCCAAAGCTGTAAAAGTATTGATGAATGCGGTGGATATTAAGTGTATTGTGGCTACCGGGGAAGCAGAGGCATGTGGCAGGAAAGAACACCATGCTTGGAATGTTATTGATATTGATGGGAGTCCCAGAGAGAAGTGACAAAGCTTGAAACTTATACCATCTCCAGTTCTG
>OJME01002141.1_pt1 | contig 14094 bp, 9 predicted proteins | sample 1597151 | NCBI WGS metagenome assembly OJME01 (sample SAMEA2452118, study PRJEB22498) | human gut metagenome | biome: human feces; feature: human gut; material: feces | place: Australia | collected 2012
ACCTTCTTGCGGCAATGCTTGATAATCATATTCAACAGGGAAATAAACTTAACATTGATCCAAAACAGATCGTATGGAAACGCTGCGTCGATATGAATGACCGTGTACTTCGTAATATTACGGTAGGACTTGGACGCAAGGTGGATGGTGTGACAAGAGAAGATCATTTCATCATCACGGTAGCATCCGAAATCATGGCGATTCTTTGTCTTGCAGACAACATGAAAGATTTGAAAGAACGTTTGGGAAGAATTATTGTTGCTTATACTTATGAAGGAAAACCGGTTACGGCAAAAGAAATTAAAGCAGTAGGCGCGATGGCTGCACTTTTGAAAGACGCTATTCGTCCGAATATGATTCAGACTTTGGAGAATACACCGGCACTTGTGCATGGTGGTCCATTTGCCAATATTGCTCACGGCTGTAATAGTGTCCGTGCGACAAAGACAGCTTTGAAATTAGCAGATTACACAATTACGGAGGCTGGTTTTGGTGCTGACTTAGGAGCGGAAAAATTCTTAGACATCAAATGCCGTATAGCTGATTTGAAACCGGATGCCGTTGTACTTGTTGCCACGGTTCGTGCCCTCAAATACAATGGCGGTGTTAAAAAAGAAGATTTATCCGAAGAAAATCTCGATGCATTGAAAGCCGGTATTGTAAATCTGGAAAAACACATTGAAAACATTGCTAAATTTGGTGTGCCATGTGTTGTTACATTGAATGAGTTTGTAACAGACAGCGAAGCAGAACTTGCATATGTTAAGGAGTTCTGTGAGGCGAGAGGATGTGAGTTCGCACTTTCTAAAGTTTGGGAAAAAGGTGGCGAAGGCGGCATTGAGTTAGCGCAAAAAGTAATTGATACAATTGAGAATAAAGAGAGTAATTTCCATTACCTCTATGAAAATGAGTTGTCGATTGTTGAGAAAATTGAGACAATTGCAAAAGAAATTTATGGAGCAGGAGAAGTTATTATTGAGCCAGCAGCAAAACAGCAGATTGCGCGGATTGAGTCACTCGGGTTTGGCTCCATGCCGGTATGTATGGCGAAAAACCAGTATTCCTTGTCGGATGATAAAACAATTCTTGGCAGACCGGAAGGCTTCCCAATCCATATCCGTGATGTCTATGTTTCTGCCGGAGCCGGATTTGTTGTTGCCATTACCGGAACAATTATGACTATGCCGGGATTGCCAAAAGTGCCGGCTGCCGAAGGAATTGATGTAAATGACGACGGACAGATTACCGGTTTGTTCTAATTATCCTTTTTATCAGAGCAGAAACGTGCAAATTCTTTTGGAGAAATTTTCTCCATTTTGAGAAAGGCACGGTAAAAAGTAGAATAATCACGAAATCCTACATCTTGGTATACAGCAGAGGGGAGCACCCCCTCTGTTATTTTTTGTTTTGCCATGCTGATTCGTTTTAGTATGATATAATTATGCACGGTTCGGTCGGTCTGTTCTTTGAATAATTTTGCCAGCGTAAATTTATTCAGATAAAAGTGACCGGCTAACTGCTCCAGTGATAAATCCTCTTTGTAATGTTCATTAATATAAGACAGTACCTTATCAATGAAAGGGTTCACGTGTGTTGCTTTTCGTGGCTTCATATCTAAAAGAATGTGTTTGTTTAGTAGTGTAACCGCCTCTAAAATATGGGCACGGTTTAACATTTCTTTTCCATAAAAATCAATTTTTGAATTTTGGTAAATTCCCATAAAACATTGAAATATGCGCTCAAAATCATCGGAATCGGCAATATTAAAATGATATCGTTTATTTTCCTTTGCCAGTTCAAATGGCTCTAATAAGGAGTGTTCGTTAAACTGGAAGGAGGATAAGCAGGCAGGGGTAATGTACATATAGGTTCGGTCATATTCATCATTTAGCTGTTCTTCTGAAGTAGGAAGAAGCTGATGAATTGTATAGGGAGGAATAACTATAATATCTCCACGTTTTACTTTATAAATACGGTCTTCAATAAACAGCATAACAGAGCCACTGAGATAGATATAAATTTCATAATAATCGTGCGTGTGTGCAAGAACCCTTGGAAAATGGTCGTTTGTTGTCTTTCGACATTCATAATAGTAATCGGTTGAAATCGGGTGGTCCGATTCATGAAGTAAATAGCGCATAAACAAATCCTCCTCGTCATCCTTCCTTTCTCTGATTATAGATTTATCTTATGTTTTTTGTCAAGATATTCAATTTTTGCAATGTAAAACACAGTTTTTGCAATCGGAATTGTATATTTTGTGATATATAATAAAATCACTATATAACGATAAGGAGTTGGTATATGTGAAAAAGAACACAAAGATGTTCCAAAGAAGTTTGACAGCATTTTTAACAGCTGCGTTGGTTACAACTTCTTTTGGGGGACAAGGAATCGTTTTTGCGAAGGCAAAGAAGAAGGCTTCGCCTTCTGTGAGTCTTACAGTGACGAATCCGGCAATTTCCATGCTTTCGCTGAAAAAAGGTGAAACTTTTCAGTTGAAAGTAAAGGTAACGCCGAAAAAAAAGGCAAAAAAAATAATAGTTCGCTCAACAAAATCCTCGATTGTTTCGGTAAACAAAAAAGGAAAATGTAAGGCGAAAAAGGCAGGTAAAGCAAAGGTTATCGTTTCTTGCGGAAAGAAAAAAACAGTGATTTCTGTTACGGTAACAAAGAAGCTTAAAAAAGTAAAAAAAGTAACACTTAGTAAAAAAAGTGCCAGTTTATTTTGTGGCAGTTCGCTGAAATTAACAGCAAAACTGACACCGGCAAAAGCAACAAAAAAAGGTGTTGTTTACCGTTCATCAAAATCATCCGTTGCATCGGTAAGCAAAAAAGGAGTTGTTATGGCGAAGAAGAAAGGTACCGCTGTGATTACTGCTTATGCAAAGGATGGACGTGGGGCGAAGGCAGTGTGTAAGATTACAGTGAAGGAAAAAAGTGCGGTAACAAAAGCTCCGGCAGTTAATACAAGTAAACCACAGCCGACAAAAGACCCGCTGATTACTGAACAGAAGGCAGGTTACTTTACAATTGCAGCAAAGGATTCTGCAGCAAGTCTGTACTTAGATGCCAAAGGAGAAGATTACGATGGATTATCACTGATTGCAGCTTCCGTTGCCAAAGACATTTCTCTTGTTACAAAAGAGAAAGCAAAGGCAAATGTCGTAACTAAGACAGAATCATTGAAGGAATATGCAATTATTGCCGGCTCCATCGGAAACAATGCGGTAATTGATTCCTTGATTGAGCAGGGAAAAGTAGATGCCTCCCAGATAAAAGGAAAGCGCGAAGTTTACCGCATTCAGGTGGTAGAAAATCCGGTGGCAAATGTTAAAAAAGCAATTGTCGTTATCGGAAGTGATAAACGTGGAACGATTTACGGTCTTTATCATATTTCTGAAAAAATGGGTGTTTCTCCATGGATTTACTGGGGCGATGCTACACCGGTTGCCAAAGATGTAGTTCAGATTCCGGAAAAGGAATTAACGGTTACATCCAAAGAGCCATCTGTAAAATATCGTGGCATTTTCCTAAATGATGAAGCACCATCACTGACTAGCTATGCAAAGAAAAAATTTGGCGGATATAATCAGTATTTTTATGAAAATGTCTATGAGTTAATTTTACGCTGCAAAGGAAATTATTTGTGGCCGGCGATGTGGTCGAATACTTTTAGCGAGGACGGTAAGGGAACGAATAAGTTAGCCAATGCAGAACTCGCCGACAAATACGGTATTGTTATGGGAACCTCTCATCATGAGCCACTTTGCCGTGCCGGTGTGGAATGGCAGAACAAATATCGTCAGTATGGCACAAGCAACGCTTGGGACTTTAATGCGAACGAAACTGCCATCACAAAATTCTGGGAAGACGGTGTGGCAAGAAATAAAAATTTTGAAAATGTTTATACCCTTGGCATGCGTGGTGAGTCGGATTCTTCTTTGTCAGGAACAAAAGAAGAAAATATTGCACTTTTGAAAAAAGTAATTACGGCGCAGAAAGATATTTTGAAAAAGAATAATTTATCAGATGCCCCTCAGGTTCTTACTGTTTATAAAGAAGTAGAGGACTACTGGCATGGCACAGATAAAGCAGAGGGATTGAAAAAATGGGATGTTTTAAATGACGTAACCATTATGCTCTGCGATGATAACTTTGGAAATATGCGTACGCTTCCAACAAAGGAGGATAAAAATCGAAAAGGCGGCTATGGTATGTATTATCATTTTGATTACCATGGCGGTCCAACTTCCTATGAATGGGTAAATACAGTTCCTCTTACAAAGACTTGGGAACAGATGAATATGGCATATGAGCATGGCATTGATAATATCTGGATTGTTAATGTTGGTGATTTGAAGCCGATGGAGATGAATATTTCCTATTTCCTTGATATGGCATATGATTATGATACATGGGGAACAAATGGAAAAGATAAAATTACTGAATATCGTAAAAACTGGGTAAAACAGCAGTTTGGTGAAAATACATCGGATTCTCTTGTGAATGAGATGGAGAAGCTGTTAGATGATTATACATGGTTAAATGGTTCCGGCAAACCGGAATCCATCAATTCGGCAACTTATGATTCAGTAAATTATAATGAAGGCAGAGAAATGCTTGCCAAAGTGGATGATATGATACGAAGAGCAAAAGCGTGTCAGAAAGAGATTCCATCGGATTGGCAGGCGGCATACTTTGAACTTGTCTATTTCCCGGTTGTTGCATCGGCAAATGTGACAAAAATGCAGATATTAAGCGGCATCAATAAATATCTGGCGAAAAATAACAGTGTGGCAGCAAATTTATATGCGGCTGAGCTGGAACAAGCGGTGGCACTGGATAAGGAATTACAGAAAACGTATAACAAAAATATGCCGGGAGTTGGTGACAAGTGGGATGGTATGATGAGTTCTCCTCATGTCGGCTTTGTAACTTGGAATTCAACCGGGTGGAGTTATCCAAAAGCAGTCTGGGTGAAACCGGCAGCTGATGGTAAAATGATGGTTACGATGGAAAATGAAGAACAGGCTGTCGAGGCATCAGAAAGTGGTACATTATCCGATTTTACAAATCTGAATCAGGAATCTTATACGGTAACTGTTTCCAATCAGGGAGCGAACAGTTTTGCTTATACGATAACTCCTTCGGAGGACTGGATTGTTGTAAGTAAGAAATCCGGCACAGTAAAATCACAGGATGCGTTTGAGGTATCGGTTGATTTTTCAAAGGTCAAAAAAGATGCTTCCGGCTCCGTTAAGATTCAAAGCGGCAGCCAGACCATTACAATTAATGTTAATGCAAAGGTATATGATACATCTTCCTATGCAGACAAGACATATATGTACACAAATGGATATGCCTCTATTCTTCCGGGAAATTACGTAATGGCAAAAGAAGGTGGCAATAATACATCCTTCCATGTTTTTGACGGTTATGGAAAGACCGGACAGTCAATGAAAATTCTTCCGACAAATGCGGATAAGACAAAGACGATGGAAGAAGCTGCCTATGCAGAATATGCAGTATGCGTTCCAAACGAAGGGGATTATAAATTTACTGTTTATACAGCACCTTCCAATCATCTGGAGCGTGATAAGGTTTGTATATCGTATGGTTATTCGATTAACGGGGAAACATTAGTTGAGAAAAATACGGTAGATGCAGATACGTTTTTGGCTGGAGAATACAGTGGTTCATGGGCAAATGATGTGAAAGTAAATGGCAGAAAGCAGGAGAATAATATCCACCTAAATGCTGGCGTGAATACGATTCGTATATATTCTGATGACCCTGCATTCCTGCTTCAGAAATTGGTTGTTTCTGAAAAATCGGTCAAAAGCTCTAATGCCGGGCCGAAAGAAAGTTATTATGTTGGTAAAAAACAGACAAAAGAAACAACGTTTGCAGGTGTTCTTGCAGATGAAAATGTACTTCCGGGAACAATTACCACGGAAAAAACAACATATCAGGCAGGTGAAACCTTTAGTGCCAGGGGAATTGTATCAGAATCGGAAAGTTATTTTGCCGGTTTAGATGCAAAATCGGACAATGCAGCAAAGGTAAAAATTTCATGTGGAGACCGGATATTTGGTACCGTAACAATTGGTAAAGAGCAGGCACTGTATGAGGCGGCAGATATGGCAAAACTGGATGCCGGCAGCCAGACGTTTACAATGACCGTCGTATCCGGTAATGTCAGCGTGAGCGGAGTAACCGTCCGCACTCGTGATTATGCGAAAGTTCCGGGAAGTATTTCAGCTTCTGATTATGAAGGAGTTAAGGCAGCACATACTAATTTACAGGCAAAAAAGGACATGACATATTCTTATCTTGCGCAGGTTGAAAAAGATGATTTGTTTGTATTTTACCTGAAAGGAAAGTCCGATGGAAAAGCTTTTGTAACGCTTAAATGGAATGACCAGACAATTGGAGAAGTTCAGTTATCCGATACCATGCAAGAGTATATGTTAGATGGTACAATGGATTTGACGCCGGGGCTTGGTACCATCACAATGGAAGTGACGGGAGCGGATGCGGTAATTGAATCGCTGTCTTCTAAAGTGTATGAAGATGAAGAAAGTCTGCCGGTTTCCATTACCGCAACGAGTGAAGAAACTTCAAATGCAGCAGAAAATGTATATGATAAGGATGAAAAAACAACATGGAAGCCACAATCAACGGATGCAAATCCTATGCTTACATTTGACTTTAAGGATTCTTATCAGTACGACCGATTTATGATTCAGACAAAGGATTCATCGCTTGGCAGTTATGAGGTTCAGGTAAAACAGTCAGATGATACATGGAAGACAATATATACCGGAAAAGCAGGCGATGACGGAAAGACCATTTTTGTTCAGGGTAAAGAAGCAATTGAAAGCGCCCAGGTACGGTTTGTTTTTGCAGATACGAACGTAGAAGTTTCAGAAATAACTTTGACGCCGTATGTCAACTGGGCAATGAAAGATGCAGTAAAACTTGCCGGACAGAAGAAAAGTGGTGGTGATTCTTTCACCGTTCCAAACTCCGTTGTGGATGGAGATCGAATTACGAAAGGTTTGGAAACTGGTGTTGGAGGAAGCAGTGATACAGACCGTCATGAAGTTACGATGACGTTTAGTGAGCCAAAAAGTATCAATGTGGTTCGTCTCTTTACTTTGCAGGAAAGCGAGTTTGCGAGTGCAGGAACCGGTGTGATACCGGATTTGACAATGACATCTGAAAAAGCGCAGTATTCATACCGTATTTCCTATTATGAGAACGGAAAATGGACCGAGATGGGAGCTACTGTGAGACCGGATGCCGGAATAAATCCGAAAGTAACAACGGAAGTTTCATTGAAACGAAAAGTAAAAGCATCCAAAATCAAAGTGGAGATTTATACAAGCCACTGGATTCGAATTAATGAATTAGAAGCTGTGGAAACACATCAGTTTTCTGCGGTAAAGTAGAATGTAATCGGAACTTTTAAAATTGTATTTATAAAGGTTTTATGTTACAATAGTATCATATAATTTTGCATGAGGAGGGATGATATGCTTGAAAATAAATTAGGCCTTACAAGTTCTGCTGAACTTGCTCGTATGGAGGAGCAGTTAAGTAAGAAAAAAGCAGTTTTATTATTTGAAAAGGGCATTTTAGATTCCCTCCCGGCAGGTAAGTTTTTTACTTTGCAGGCAATCCACCGGTATTTGTTTGAAGATATTTATGATTTTGCCGCAGAGATTCGCAAGGTAAATATGGCAAAAGGAAATTTTCGTTTTGCACCGCTGATGTATTTAGATGCAGCACTTGAAAATATTGATAAAATGCCACAGTCTGATTTTGACGAAATTATAGAAAAATATGTGGAAATGAATATTGCGCATCCATTCCGGGAAGGAAACGGACGGAGTGCACGCATTTGGCTTGACCATATGTTAAAACAGGAAATTGGCAAAGTAATTGATTGGAGTAAAGTCGATAAAGAAGATTATTTACTTGCGATGGAACGAAGTCCGGTTAAGGATATCGAAATAAAATATCTTTTAAAGAATGCATTGACCGATGAGGTTGACAGCTGCGAAGTATATATGAAAGGCATAGACCACAGTTATTATTATGAAGGTTACACAACATTCAAGACAGAAGAACTGTAAGTTTGTGAAAAGTAGGCGGTAAAACTTTTTAACTTATTTTATTTTAAATGAAAATTGATATTGTTTTTCACTATGAAGGACGTTGAACACCGTCGGTGCCTAGAGGACGTATTCTGTCCTCAGGCACCGTTACGAGTGTTCATTAAGCGGGAGCGGTCCTGAATAGGAAAAACAATATCAATTTTTGTATTACAATTAAATTATTTTACCATCTTTTATCGTCTTCTCGAAAACTTCTGCTCACAGTACATGCAGCGGTAAATCCGGTTTTCGCGGTCTGTCAGTTTAAAACGGTGTGGTAATTCCTGCTCAACGGAAGTAATGCATCGAGGGTTTTTGCACTTGATTACATTTGTTACCGTTTCCGGCAGTGTGAGAACACGTTTTTCTACAATTTCGTTATTTTTTATAACATTAATGGTGATATTTTCATCGAGAACACCGAGAATGTCCAAGTTTACCGTAATCGGTCCCTCGATTTTGATAATATCTTTTTTCCCCATTTTACTGCTTTTTGCGTTTTTAATAATAGCAACGGAGCAGTCTAATTTTTCTAATTCAAGATAGTGATAAATTTCCATGGAGCCGCCAGCCTTAATGTGGTCAATGACAACTCCTTCTTGTAATCCACCAATATTTAACATTCCGGAATCACCTCCAATAAAGTCATAATTAACGCCATTCGTATGTAAACACCATATTGTGCCTGCTTAAAGTAAACAGCACGTGGGTCATCATCCACATCGGTTGCAATTTCATTTACACGTGGAAGAGGGTGGAGAACTAACATATCTTTTGGTGCCAGTTTCATTTTCTTGCTGTCAAGGATGAAGCTGTCCTTCAAGCGGATGTAATCTTCCTCATTAAAGAAACGTTCACGCTGAACACGTGTCATATATAACAAATCAAGTTCCGGTAAAACATCTTCCAATACGTTTACTTCTTTATATTCAATGCCATTGGCATCTAACGTGTCTTTTCTAATATAATCCGGAATCTTTAATTCCTCCGGTGAAATCATAACAAATTTAACGTTAGGATAACGAACCATGGCACCAATTAAAGAGTGAACGGTACGTCCGAATTTTAAGTCACCACACAATCCGATTGTCAGATTGTCAAGGCGTCCCTTTAAATTTTTAATTGTCAATAAATCGGTTAATGTCTGGGTCGGATGATTGTGACCTCCATCACCGGCGTTGATAACTGGAATTTTTGAATGAAGAGAGGCGACGTATGGTGCACCTTCTTTTGGGTGACGCATCGCACAGATATCTGCATAACTGGAAATGACACGAATGGTATCGGCCACGCTTTCGCCTTTTGATGCAGAACTAGAATCAGCAGATGAGAAACCAAGAACTTGTCCACCTAAATTCAACATTGCCGATTCAAAACTTAAACGGGTTCTTGTGCTCGGTTCATAAAAACAAGTTGCAAGTTTTTTTCCTTTACACACTTCTGAAAATCGTGCCGGATCCTGAATGATTTTTTCAGCTAATACAATCAAATCATGGATCTCATCCACGGTCAGGTCAAGTGCATTCATTAAATGACGCATAATGCCTCCTATCTGCCATGTTCCCATGGCTTCCGTATTTCAACTTATTCTACCTCATTTTAGTACGGATGACAATAGAAAAATCGAGCAAAAAAGCAAAAAATAATTTGCATTATAAAGAAAAAGCAAGTATACTATTATAGGAAAAATTTTCACTTCGGTGTTAAAAAATATGAAGGAGGCTGCAAATGGTAACATTATATGATGGTGGCGCATATCTTTTGAATGGTACGGAACTGATTCCGGACAATGCAGAGGCAATCGCGGCACTGGAAAGCAAAGCAGGAATTAAGACAACAAAAGAAGAGGCGGTTAAGGGAACGATGGCATACCATATTTTGTCATCCCATAATACTTCCGGCAATATGGAAAACTTGAAAATCAAGTTTGATAAATTGACTTCCCATGATATCACATTTGTTGGAATTTTACAGACCGCAAGAGCATCCGGACTTGAGAAGTTCCCGGTTCCTTATGTACTTACTAACTGCCATAACAGTTTATGTGCGGTAGGCGGAACAATTAATGAAGACGATCATGTATTTGGTCTTTCCTGTGCAAAAAAATATGGTGGTATCTATGTACCTCCTCATCAGGCAGTTATTCATCAGTTTGCCCGCGAGATGTTAGCAGCAGGCGGTGCTATGATTCTTGGTTCTGACAGCCATACAAGATATGGTGCACTTGGTACGATGGCAGTCGGCGAAGGCGGACCGGAAATCGTAAAACAGCTTTTGGAGCAGACTTATGATATTCCAATGCCTGGTGTTGTGGCAATTCATCTGACCGGCAAACCGCAGAAAGGTGTTGGTCCACAGGATATTGCACTTGCGATTATCGGTGCTGTATTTAAAAATGGTTATGTAAATAATAAAGTAATGGAATTTGTCGGCGAGGGCATTGATAACTTAAGTGTTGATTTCCGTATTGGTATTGATGTTATGACGACAGAGACCACATGTCTTTCTTCCATCTGGCGCACAGATGATGCCGTAAAAGAATTTTATGAGATTCACGGAAGAAAAGAAGATTATAAAGAAATGGCACCGGAAAAAGTTGCTTACTATGACGGTGTGGTTGAAGTTGACTTGTCAACAATCAAACCGATGATTGCGATGCCATTCCACCCAAGTAATGTGTACACAATCGAAGAGTTGAACAATAACCTTGAGGATATCCTTCGTGATGTAGAGAAGAAGGCGCTTGTAAGCCTTGATAACAATAACATTGACTTTAAGTTAACGGATAAGATTCATGATGGCAGATTGTATGTAGAGCAGGGTGTTATTGCCGGATGTGCCGGTGGTGGCTTTGAGAACTTATGTGATGCCGCTGACATTCTACGCGGTAAAAACATTGGTGCCGATGAATTCTCGTTAAGCGTTTATCCGGCATCCCAGCCGATTTTCATGGACCTTGTGAAAAATGGACGCATTGCTGATTTGATGGAAGCAGGAGCTACCGTTCGTACCGCTTTCTGCGGTCCATGTTTTGGTGCCGGCGATGTGCCAAGCAACAAGGGACTTAGTATCCGTCATTCGACAAGAAACTTCCCGAACCGCGAGGGATCGAAAGTTACGAATGGACAGATTGCTTCTGTTGCACTTATGGATGCTCGTTCGATTGCGGCAACGGCTGCGAATAAGGGATATTTGACGGCAGCAACAGATATTGATGCAGACTTTACAAAACCGAAATACTATTTTGATCATACCATTTATGATAACCGTGTCTTTAATGGTGTCGGCAAGGCAGATCCTTCGGTTGAAATTAAATTTGGACCAAACATTGTAGACTGGCCGAAAATGCATGCACTTACGGATAATGTACTTTTGAAAGTGGTATCGATGATTCATGATCCGGTTACGACAACGGATGAATTGATTCCATCCGGTGAGACAAGTTCTTACCGCTCAAATCCGCTTGGTCTTGCTGAATTTACTCTTTCAAGAAAAGACCCTGCTTATGTAGGAAAAGCAAAAGAAGTACAGAAGGTAGAGAAGGCTCGTATCGCAGGCGAAGATATTTATGCCGAAGATGCAAACTTAAAAGATGTCTATGAGGCGATTTCTAAACAGTTTGATGTAAAACCGGAAGAGACAGAAGTCGGAAGCGTGATTTTTGCCGTAAAACCGGGTGACGGTTCTGCCCGTGAGCAGGCAGCAAGCTGTCAGCGTGTGCTTGGCGGTATGGCTAACATTGCCCGTGAGTATGCAACAAAGAGATACCGTTCCAACCTGATTAACTGGGGTATGCTTCCATTTGTTTTCGATGGTGACCTTGTTTTTGATAAAGATGATTATATTTTTGTAAAAGATATCAAGAAAGCCATTGAAACAAAAGAAGATACGATTCATGCTTATGTAGTAAACCAGGGAATGAAAGAGATTGAACTTCATCTTGGTAATCTGACAGACGATGAAAGAGAAATTATTTTGAAAGGCTGCCTGATTAACTACAACAAAAAGAATTAGTTCTTTGGGGAGGACTTTTATGTTCCGCATATGGGGAAAAATATTCAAAGACAATCATTTAGTTCGTGATATGATTTATGAAAATGGTGACACGGATATCAACCGGACTAAAAAAGTATTTGCCGGTATTCACGCATTTGCTGAAGCCTTTGATTTGCAACAGCCAATTTGGCTTGACAAAAACATTAATGAATTCAAGCGGGTTGACAAAACCCGCTTTGAACAAGATAATTTCATCGAGCAAATCGACTTCGACTACCTCGAAATCGAAGTAATCGAAGAATAGCAAAAAAACAGCAAAACAAAATTCCAAAGAGGTAAAATGTTTTCACATTAATTTTAAATAAAAAAGCATCAAACTTTCACCATGAGAAACTTTGAACACCGAAGGTGTTCATCAAGCGAAGCGGTTTCGAATGGGAAACTTTGATGCTTTTTTATTTATAGCAATAATTGTGAAAACAATTCACCCTTCATCAACTTCAATCGCCATAGTCGGGCAGTTTTCAGCGGCAGTCCGGCAGTTATCTTCATATTCTGCAGGAATTATTCCTTCAACAGCCTCTGCTTTTCCTTCTTCATTAAAATGGTAAACATCCTCACAGGTGGACACGCATAAACCGCAGGCAATGCAGGCGTCCTGGTCAACAAAACTTTTCATTACAAAAAATTCTCCCTTCGTTTTTTTAGTAGCGTTCCCGTTTCGTTTGACTTTATTCATTTTTTGCTTATAATAGATAATGTATGCATATGTATAATGAGTATGTAGCAAGTACAGGGGTTAAAGATTGGAGAAGAACAATGCTTGATGAAGAATTACACACATCGTATCTGAAACAACTGCATCTGCCAAAAGATATGGACAATCTTTTTGAGTCTGATGCCAAAGAATTTCAGAAAATGATGATGATGTACAGTTGTGCAATCAAAGAAGTAAAAACAAAATTACAAGTGTTAAACGATGAATTTTCGATGACAAAAAATCGAAATCCGATTGAATTTATTAAAACAAGAATCAAACAGCCGGACAGCATCGCAACCAAATTGAAAAAGAAAGGCTATCCGATTACGGTTGAATCGGTCAGGCAGCATTTGAACGATGTGGCGGGCGTGCGCGTAATCTGCGCTTTTATTGACGATATTTACAAAGTGGCGGATATGCTTTCGGCACAGGATGATGTTGTTTTAATAAAAACAAAAGATTATATCAAAAAGCCGAAAATGAATGGCTACCGGAGTCTGCATTTAATTGTGGAAGTCCCGGTATTCTTTTCGGACCATAAAGAAAATATGCGTGTCGAAGTCCAGATTCGTACGATTGCGATGGACTTTTGGGCGAGCTTAGAGCATCAGGTAAAATACAAAAAAGATATTAAAGATGCTGAAAATATTGTTTACGAATTGCGCGCTTGTGCGGACGTAATAAACCGGACGGATTTTCATATGCAGGCAATTCGCGACAATATAGTAGAAATAGATTAAAAAGGAGATAACAGTATGGCAGTTTTAATTGATGGCAAAAAAATCTCAGCGCAGGTAAAAGACGAGTGCAAGGAACGTGTGGCAAAGGAAAATTTGGACGTTACACTTGCGGTAATCCAGGTTGGAAATGATCCGGCATCTACCGTATATGTAGGGAATAAAAAGAAGGCCTGCGAATATGTGGGAATTCATTCCCTTTCTTATGAATTGTCGGAAGAGACAACAGAAGAAGAATTACTGGCACTTGTTGAAAAACTCAATGCAGATGATACCGTAAACGGTATTTTGGTACAATTACCGCTGCCTTCCCATATTAATGAGGATAAAGTGATTCAGACCATTTCCCCGAAAAAAGATGTGGATGGATTTCATCCGCAGAGCGTTGGTGCGTTAAGTATTGGTCAGCCGGGCTTTGTGTCCTGTACGCCGGCGG
>OJME01002146.1_pt1 | contig 14069 bp, 16 predicted proteins | sample 1597151 | NCBI WGS metagenome assembly OJME01 (sample SAMEA2452118, study PRJEB22498) | human gut metagenome | biome: human feces; feature: human gut; material: feces | place: Australia | collected 2012
GTCCTCCACTATCTTTAAACCCAAGACGATTGGCAGGAACCTGAAGACAATATTCGGATAACGATATAAATTCGCCCACCTTATTATTTGTTTCTATATTTGTCATCATAAAACAAGATAAATAGTTATAATTATGAAAGTTATAGGGTATTCTAGGGTTTCCACAACCAAACAAGAATTATATAGACAACGAGACAAAATTAGTAAATATTGTGAAGAGAGCAACTATTTTCTCAGTCGTATTATTGAGGATTTCGGTAAATCTGGAGCAACGAATGAAAGAAGTGGGTATAAGCAATTACTAGAACTGACTAATGAAGATTGTGACTTACTCATTATTTCTGAGATTTCCAGATTAAGTAGGAATGATGAGGTAACAGAAACTTTGCACGATATTCAACACATTATCTTAACAGGGATTTCGGTTGTATTATTGGATAACAAGGATAAGACTTATAAGGCAAATGAAAATCTAGATTTTGCAGAATTACTTATGCTTATATTCCAACTAAAAGGAGCTGCACAAGAGAGGAAAGATATTAAAAAGAAAAATCAAGATGGAAAGATGGCTCTTTTTAGAAGATTTCCAAATGTTGTAGTAGATGCTCATATACCATACGGTTATAAAAAAGTATGGGATGATACCATTAAACGATATGTTATTGAAGAATATCCAGATGAACTTAATAACGTAAAGAAAGCATTTGAACTAGTATTATCTGGGCAAACTCTCTATATGGCTTCTAAATATTTTACTGATAGGGATATTAATTTTAGAAATATGCCGGCAACAGTCAGTTATCTTAGTAGAATGATAAGAAATGACTTATATAGGGGAATTAGAAGAAGAACTAGTAGTTATGATGATTCTGTAAAACCGATAGTTGTAGAAGTACACATAAAACCAGCCATACCAGAGGAAGATTTTTTAAGAGTAAGAGAAATGATTAAGAACAATAATAAATATGTTTCTCGAAGTGTTCACAGGTTTAATCCACTAAAAGGTATTTTTAGATGTAGGTGTGGAAAAGCCATGACGGTAAAAGATAAAAAGCCCCAAAAAGGTGTTTCCAAATTAACTTATAGATGTAGTAGCGTATATCCGACTTCAAGTAGTTATGCTTGTTCCTTTGGTGTAGATGAAGTTGGTTATGACCTTACCAATACGATTATGCACAATCTGTTTCTCCAACGATACTTAGAAGTTAAAGACTTCTTTAACAATAACAGCCAGAAAAAGATAGAGGAACATAGAGAGGTAATTATTGGTTTAGAAAGCAAAAGAACTTCTAAAGAAGCTGATATAAATAACTTGAAACAAAGGATTGCCGACAACCAAAATAAAATTATCAATTTATCTAGTATGGACTTGGATGTGGGATTCATTCAAACATTGAATCAGCACCATAAGGATTTACAACAAGAATTATCTAAAGTCGAAAACGAGGTGAAAAATATAAATTCCACAATAGCACAATATCAGACACAGATAAGTCAGTTACAATCGGCTATAATTACGGACAATCAAATGAAGCTCAATATTTCTGACGAAGAATTAAGTGAGATTTACCACACATTTTTAGATAAGATAGAATACTATCCGTATAATTTAATGAAAGGCACTTATAAGATAAGTTATAAGTCTGGGCAAGTATTCTATATAATTGTAAATAAGGTAAGAAGTATGCAAAAAGCCTATCTCTTAACCAATGCTACTATTGATTTAACAACAGGAGATATTATATTTGATGATTTATATATTCCCCAAAGTAATATGAATGATTTCTCTATTCCTAAAGAAACTAAGATAACGGTAAATATTCACGATATATTTTATTCTAAGTATGTAGAAACGGCAGCTTTTCTTGAAATTAAAATTGATGTCACTTATAGAAAAAAGTATCTGGAGTTAGTTCATAAAAAACAGGATGATAAGTAGTTATTTCATTTCAGATGAGGTAAAACAGCAAATGAATGGACGTCAAATGCTGTTTTACTTCATTTCTCGGTATTCTTTATTATCTCTTTGTTAAGTCCTTTTGTTTGTGTATATTAGCCATATATGAAACATGAGTTATAATTTTAAGACGGTCTTATTATGAAAAAATTGATTGAGAAGAAACCACGAATGCAGTACATTTTGGACGAGGTGAAAGAGTTTACTTTGCAGGAGAACACTTATCATTTGATAAATGAGGAGTTTATCCGTTAGTATTTTCCCGAATGGCTAAAGAACGCAAGCAAGCCAAAGAAGAAGTTGGTAAAGAAAAGAAAGTAAAAAGAAAGGCAGCATTGAGAACTTGCTCTTTGCCGCCTTTTCTGTTTTGTATCACTTCATTCTTACGAAAGTTGCTGTTTGTTCTGTTTCTCTGTAATCAGATTTATCGTCACCGTTCCAATCACAGTCTGTCATAACCAAAACCATTTTATCTGCACTCAAATCTTTAACGGTGATAGGTGATGAAGAAAAGCTGCCGTCAATACCCTCTGTGATAGTAAGAGTATTACCCTTTAATGTACCTTTATAGGTACGAACCATATCCCAACCTCCGTTCTCTGCTTCATAGATAGTCCATGAATAAGTGTTTTCAGATAATTTCTTAACATCAATCTTAATGCAGTTGCTGTTTTCGGGGTTGTAAGGGTCACAAGTAAATTCAAACGGTGTCTTTTGTCCGCTATTACTGTCATAGACAGAACCTTTACTGTGAGTTAATCCCCATGTACCCTCAAAATTCCCTGTAACAGGTTCGTCATCGTCATCTGAACAGGCTGTAAAGTTCACGCACAAAACTACGGCTAATAAAGCCATTCCAATAAATCTCAATGCTTTCATTGTAAGTGTTATTTTATAGTGTGTTATTCTTCAATAATACTGTGAAATTTACCCCATATACTATGGCTTTTATATGCCTCTTTGCTACCTGTAGGAACATATAAAGTTATATTGATGTAAGTATCAAAAGATGCTGTTTCAGGAGGATTAGAACCTTTTATATGTATTTCTTTTAATGTGGTACAACCAGAAAATGGGTTTTTGGCTAATTTATTATTAAGGTCCCGTATTCCTAATGAACTAACTTTTTGGGGTATGGTTATAGAAGTTAAACTGGTACAGTATTGAAAAGCATTGCCTGATATTTGATGCACAGTTTCTGATATATTTATAGCAGATAAACTGCTACATCCTTCAAAAGCACTACTACCAATTATACCACGTCCAATAGAACCTTTTATTGAAATTAAGCTACTACAATCTTTGAAAACATAATCTCCCACATCACAATTGTCACTTTGTATATCAATAGAAGTTAAACCGCTGCATCCGTAAAATGCAAAATCATTGATAGAAGTCACACTATTTGGTATGACAATAGAAGTGAGATTGTTACATTTCTCAAAGGCTTCCTTACCTATTTCTATTATAGTTTTAGGCAGAGCGACTTGTTCTATTTTGGTATTAAAAAGGTTGGACGGTAGGATATTATCACTGGTACTTAGTCCATCACCAACAATTTGCACATCTGATAAATCAGCATCTTCTAATGGCATACTGTATATTACAGACACATCATTTCCATTTATAAATCCTGATAATTTGATTTTATGAACATTATATGTCTCTATTCCAGCGGCTTCTAATATATCACACAAAGTACCTGGCTGTTCTACATGCTGTTCAATACTTATTTTATCTTCTGTTGGAAAATCGCTTGTAGGATTATCTTCTGCATCATCTCCACAAGAATAGAAGCCAACAGATAAAGCTAACAATAGAATTATCTTGATTTTTTTATTTTTTAGATAATTCACTGCGTTCTTGATTTTTTTATTCATAATTTTTTTCTTTTGCACTATCCAATTCCCTAAGATAGCATTTTATATTGTCCGTTTGCATACATAGAAAAGGCATGGGAACTATTGAATACCACCACATTGAGGCTCTGGACTGCCCTGTACAAGTAATAGACAATAGCCCATGCCCCATGAGGTATATATGAAGTAAATATATACGACACGAAAGCATGAGCACCTTGTTCTATCATTCTTGTACAGCGAAATTGTCCAGATTTCAATGTAGAATGATAAGTCAAATGCTCATTCTAAATATGTCCTTCCTTTTTTTGGAATTGGTGCAAAATTAGTAAAAAGCACTCTGATAAACAAGGTTATTGCCTATTTTAGAGTAAAGTTTAACCTTAGCTTTATAAAGCCAAGTAGGTAGAAAATCCATATCTGCCCATATAAAGGCAAAATTACTGAATTTTCTACCCACTAAAGAATTAGAAGCTAAGACAATCATAAGTATTTAGAAGTTCTTCCTGTCTTAGTCCAAGATAGCGTTTTGTAATGGCTACACTTGAATGATTGAATAGTTCCATCAACTTTACTAAAGCCAATTCAGAGTTTTCGCTATTCATATTGTAAACCTGTCTGCCAAAAGTCTTTCTAAGAGAATGACAGCTAAAATTTCCAATATGCAGCTTGTACTTCTTCTTTAGCTCTTTCAGAATGATGTTTACCCTTTGCACTGAATAGATTGTACCCTTTTGGCTTACCAATATGGGCGAACTTTTGCCTATTGGATTGATAGCCTTGTAGCAATCTGAAATGTGCCTTTGTAGTTGTGGGTTAATGCGGATAGTCCTTTTCTTTCCTGTTTTCTTCTCTATTATGGTAAACTCATTTACGTTAAGTATCTGATTCCACCGTAAAGCAAGAATATCACTTATCCGTAAACCGAAGAAGCAACCCAAAGCTATTAGTAAACTCATAGAGTAATTTTCATCCTTGTATAGCTTTCTAATCAAGTTCATGGCTTCATCCCATTGCAGAAAATCAGCCGTTGTATTACTGTATTTCAAGCTCATAAGATTCATTTTTGAGAGTAAGACAATAAAAGTGAATGTCCGTTGTGTACCCTTGTTAGCTAACTAATTGAGCAACAACGAAACATTTACTTTGTATCAAAGTGGTATCACGGTAGTACGAAGTAAACAATGAGAATCAAAGCCACTGCCAACACAGGACACCAAAAGAATAAGGCTGTTATTCCCAAGAATAAGCCAACTTCAATAATAAAGCCAATCCAATTTTCAAATTTTCTCATGATTCAAGCATTTAAAGACAGGAAAGGACACACATTTCTGTATATCCTTTCCCATGTGGTAAGTTAATCAATAAACCATTTGTATTTCTCATCTCCATGTAAAGCGGCATTTATCCCTTGTGCTATCTCCGTAGCGTTATAGGCTCTATCCAAGAAAGAATCTATATAGCTGCTTTTATTTGCACCTGTGAGAAGATTGTAAAATTTCCACATGGATAAATCACCACCGAAACCACCAAAATTTGTGTCCTGCATATAAGCCTTAGCCACTGAATTTATTTGTGTATCAGTGATTAGCAAACGTGGGACACTCTTTTGATAACCTTGTGGTAAGCATTGGTAAAGTCGCATCTTTCCAAGAATCTGTGCAAATTGGTGTTCGCTTAGATAGCTGTTTCCAAGTGTCTGCATCAAATGAATGTGTTTTGCAGGGTCATAGTGATTGAACATTTCCAACACCGCACGATATAAATCGCTTGTATTGGTAACTTCCAAACAGCCCATATAACCGTCTGTTGTAACACATAAATTTGTGCAAACGAGATTCTTAAAACCAATGAAAACCTTGAATTTCTCTACCGTTTTCTTACTGTAAAGATTCATGTGATTATAAGCACGCACACCGCCAATCGTTAGAGTTAGCTTATTACCGTCCACTGTTTCCCAAATGGTAGGCACTTCAATAATGAAAGCACATCTTTCGTAATAAATGGTCTTATCACTCTCTAACAATTGGTTTGCAGGCTTATGAATCGCTTCGGGGATTCTGCCTTTAATGATGTGAGAAACACGAATATCAGGCGATTCAACCGTTTCACCTCTAAAGAATGTATTTGCAGCGTCCCAAACCGTTTCAATAAATGAATTGTGCGAAATTGTCAATTCATTGTCTTTACTAAAGACAGGAACAATGCAATCATTCTTTAAATGCTGTAAATCAATCTCCATAGTATTAGCTTCTATGAAATGATTTACTTTCTGGACTTTGGTAGTTTCTTCTGAAATAACCGTTGCTTCTTCTGCATACTGATTAAAACCACTACTGTTTTTCTTTGCCAAAACAGGCATTGTAATAAAGTTTTCCATACTTTTTTAATTTAATGGTGAATGATTTTTGTTTATTATCTCTTTTTATTCAAATATTGATGGGGGGACTAAGAGCGGAGTAAAGTTGCGTGTGTGTAATCATTCCCACTTTCAAAGTATGGGGTAACTGTAATAGGCAGGGGGTGTTTATATATAAGTACCTGTATCTTATTGTGCGTGTCTTTATTTATGCTTTCAAGGAATAGGTAAAAATCACATTTTTTTTATTTCCCCGATTTTATCCTATCCGTTGAAATAAGAAAATGCAGTTTGCTATATTCTCTATAATAGATGGAAAAATATAACAGACTGCATTTTTATAAATCAAGTAAGGCAATAGTGGTATGATAGCGTTTACAAGGTCAAATGCCTATGTTCCAAAGGTTGCTGTTTTTTCGGAGATATATTCAAAATAGCCTTTTTGAAATACTCCCAATGTGGTTCTTCGGGAAGTGTAGGGAATCTTTTAGGTAATAGTTCCAACTTTAAATAATCTTCAAATTCCAATGGTAAGGATTCCTTGTCATATTTGATAAAATGAGCCTTATAAAGATTCCACATATTAAACAAGTGAGGGGAACACATAAGAAGTCCGTCACATTCTACTAAATTTCCCTTACTGTCAAATTCATATCTGTCCGGTGGTACAGCATTCTTGCTTAAACAATAATTGTAGATAGTATTATAAACCCTGTCCTCGTCTGTCGTACCATGATTTAACCGAAAAGAATCTTCCAATATAATATATCCTCGTGGAATAGATTTAATGAGATTCAATCTTTCACATTCTTCCAATAAATTCTTAGTTTTAGTCCTGCTCATCTTTAAATCTCTAGATATGGATGCAGTACTTGCTTTTCCTTTTCTGCAATCGGAAGTATAGATTTTACCAGTTCCCGGCACACACAAGCAAGACAGACGAATTAGGAAACCTTTTATTTCATTCGACAAGTCTGTCCTATAAATGAATCTTGGATATAGGAAATAAAAAGTTGTCGGCTCTTTAAAGTAATATAGATTCTTCCGTATCTTAGTTCCCTCAAAAGGTTTATCTAAAACCTGTTCTATCTCTTTCCTGCTATCACTATCGTTAGGATTTAAAGTCTTTATGATAAGTATTGATGTGTAACCTTTAAGTTTATTGATATATCCCTCTACCGTACTTTCCGGCAGATTCAGTTCTTTTTGTATCTTGTCTTCACCAATGGCAGAGGCACAATCTTTGTTGCATTTAGTCCGAATGTAATAAAGCAAAAAGGCTTCCATATTGGCACTCTTACTTTGTGGGGCGAGTAATAAATCCTTGTTTACCGTAAAATATTTCATCAGTAGCTATGAAGTCTTTGTTTTCAATCAAAATAATCTCCAGCTTGTCTTTCTCCATCTTCCTGTATTTTGATGTGCCAAAGAATATTTTGGCTTCTTTCCTGTTTTTGAATATTTTTCCCGTAGGTTTGTGCAGTATCATGTCTTAAATGCTAATTAGATAGTGGTTTCCCTATGGATATTAGTATATTATGTATTAGTATATTATCCTTGAGAATCTGACACTTTGAAAAACGAGAATCTGACACTTAGGTAAAATCTCCTTTGGTTTGTATCTGTGATGCGTAATATAGGGTAACAACCTTTCCTTTTATCTGTTTCCTCTTTTTTAAATAACCGTTCAAAGCCGCCCACATTCCGATATGGACTTTATTATCTGAAACTCCTTGTAACAATGCTTTTTCACGGATTTCCTAGTAAGTATAGGTCTGCATAATAAATAATAGTGGTAAAATATGATTAGACGAAGAATCTGGTTAGTTGGGTATCATCTTTATTTTTTTCGCAATCTATTGAAAACGAATATAATAAAACTCTATCAAGCCGACAAATGATAGTACCAGAACTTGAAAAAATTAAGTAAAAGCGTATCTTATCTCAAAATTTTGGAATCGTGGTTATTTGAACTCCTTAAAAAAATCGTTTCTTTGCAAGAAGAACAAGGATAGATAATAAATAGCGTATGGACGAATATGTAAAGTTTTATATAGAGAATCTTTTGCAAGTGGAAGAATTGCCACTATTTGAAAATGTTCCAGATGAGTATGTACCGAAAGGAAAGATGGTGTGGAATGATATATCAGCCATCAATTATAAGACGGCACTGCAACATATCCAGAACATAACCATCAAAGAAAATAAGAAAGATGTGAAACTGACGAAATCCCTTTTTATAGAGCTTGTTCAAGATATGCCTGTTGAGGGAATAAATGCAGGGAAGTTATGGAAACTATGTGTTTTACTCTATTTTTCCATTTCCCAAGAATTGGTTGCTGTTACCAATTTGACGGAAGAGGATGAGTATATGAGATTTTTCAATGCCCTTTTAAAAAAGATGGATATATCTTCCATTGAGATAAAAGGTAAAATCAACGGTAAAGGCAAGATATTTACCATCACTTATGAAAAAATCATAGATAAGATGTTGGATGGTTTTCTAGCGTTGCAAAGTGAAATGTTTGGTAAAGAAAACCATGATTATACTCTCTCTCATTTCTGTACGCTAGAACAATTCTCTGATAAAAGAAAATTTGATTATATGTTTGCCAAAGAACTAGAAGCCTTTTTGCTTGCATTTCTGAATCTGCAAGAAAAAGGTTTGTCTGGGACACATAAAAAAATGATACTGACAATACTTTATCTATTCGGTAGGTTGAAAGATGATTTTCCAATAACTACCGATAATTATAGAAAACTTATGAGTGACGGCAAAAAGATGGGGATAACAAAAGCATCTTGTTTTGTAGGAGGAAAGTTATTACCCTTTATAATAGAAGTGAATCCAGAAGCTATCAAAATTCGGAGAGAATTTTGCCGATTAGTTCACGATAAGTGTGAAAAATAAAAGCTGTTTTTTTCTTCACGGAACACCCTTTTAAGTTGAACTATCTTTGCTGCCAGAAAGGAAAAGTAGCACGGAATGTTCCGGCTCATATCCCCCTTTCTTATATAAATATGGCACACGAATTGTTAGAAATCTTATCGCTTGCTGTGTTGGCAAGCAAGGGTGTGAAAGTCGCTAGACTAGTTGGTAACAGAGATTTAAAGGAATCGGTAGTAAAGAAAAAGATGGAATCGCTAAAGAAGCATGGGATATTAGTGCCTGCCATCATTGTGTCAGCTAGTGAAGCATTAGAGCAAGGTCTGGAGATTGTGGACTTTGAAACTGGAGAATCTGTAACGAAGGATAATAGTGAAACCTACGTTGTATTGGTGGACGGTTGTAATCGTTATAAAGCCCATTTGGAGCTTCAAAAGGGAAACGAGAACTTACCAAATGAAGAGCAGTACAATGGAGATTTTAAAGTAATCTATCCTCTTAACCCCGAAATGCTAATAGCGGAAATGTTGGCAGAGGTAAACATAGCTACTAATCCCTATAAAGGTGGAGATTATGCAAAAGCAGCTTCTTTAGTAAACAAAGACCAAGACCTGCCTGTATTAGCAGCCATAAATGAATTAACCTCACAAGGATATTCTTCTGAAAGTGCTGGATTATGGCTTCTCTTTAAAGGAATAAGCAAAGATACGCTTGCTTTGGCTATCAAGGGTACTATCTCAATGGACTTAAAAAATACCACAGGATTAGAGAGAGGGAAAAGACTATTAAGTGCTGCCAAACATAGCTTTAAAACCACAACTCTAAAGACTAGGATAATCCCTAGTTGGATAACCCATCAATATGAGCTAACAGAAGATAGAGATAAACCGCAATTTACGGATAGAATGGAAGACTTTCTTATTCACATTCTTAGAGACGATGCCGACTATATTGATAAGGTAAAAGGGACAAGAGGAGAAGCCACAAGAGAGAGCCTTGTGAACCAGAGACTGAATGAGCTGTGGAAGAAGTTCAACCAAACGGGAAAAGGTGCGTGACAGCACCTTTTCTCCATAAATATAGAATTATATGACAAGGGAAAGTATGGGTAATATGTATGATTTCATAAGCCACACATGGAATCCTATCAAGGGTGTATGTTCACATGAGTGTAGCTATTGTTTTATGAAAAAGAGAGGTGTGCGTTTGTCAGAGCCAAGAATCGAGATTAAGGAGTTTTCCGATTTGGGATATGGCAATTTTATTTTTGTCGGTAGCAGCATAGATATGTGGGCAGAGGATATTCTAAGTGATTGGATTCTATTTGTATTGGATTACTGCAATAAATATAAGAATAGGTATTTGTTCCAAAGCAAGAATCCTCAAAGAATCTTAGACTTTATAGACCATCCGACAATTCAAAAATCTGTAATCTGTACCACCATTGAAACAAATAGATATTATCCAAATATTATGAATAACTCTCCGGTAATAGAAGATAGAGTAAAAGGAATGGAAGCAATAGCAACTAAAGGCATTGACACTTATGTTACCGCAGAACCGCTTATGCAGTTCGACCTAGAACCGATGGTAGCTTTTATCCGAAGATGTAATCCGAAACAAGTCAATATAGGTAGGAATACGTTTCGGAAAGTTGTATTACCAGAGCCGACACCAATAGAGGCACAAGTTCTAAAAGCTGAACTAACCAAGTTCACTAAAGTAAAGGTAAAAGAAAACGCAAGGATATGGTTTTAATCGAATACTATGTTTAGAATAAAAGAGCCAGTTACTAGAAATGGTAGCTGGCTCTTTCTTTATATATAGGTATGTCTTACTTCATAAAAACAAAATATACTGCCAACACTAAACAAACGAAAGCAGCCACATGATTCCAATGTAATGCTTCTCCTTTAAACAAAACGGTTGTAAACACAGTGAAAATGATTAAGGTTATCACCTCTTGTATTACTTTTAACTGCATGAGTGAAAACGGACCTCCGTTATCAATAAAACCTATTCTATTGGCTGGAATCTGGAAAAGGTACTCAAAAAAAGCGATTGACCAACTAAATATTACCACCCCGATTAAAGGTAAAGAAGCAAACCAACCTGATTCTTGTTTTAACTTCAAATGACCGTACCATGCAAAGGTCATAAAAATATTAGAAATAATTAACAGTCCTATTGTGTAGAATGATTTCATGTCTTATTTTATTTATAATCAGTTATTTAATTCTATTTTCTAACAGGGGTGATTTTATTGCGTTATTGTCAAAAAAAGCAATTGCCCAACTAAATGCAATCACACCAATCAACGGAAGGGCTGCAAACCAACTAAACTCTTGTCGCATTTTTAAATGACCATACCAAGCAAACGTCATAAAGACATTTGAAAAAATCAGCAATATTACTGAATAAATACCATGAGACAACATATATTTTAATCTATTTTTTATCCGGAAACAATCTGCCTATAATATCCATTACGCTTTTAACAATTGCATATCAACAAGCATTTTTGGAGTGCAAAGATAATGGAAATAATCGAATTAAGAATAATACAATGAGTTATTGCCGTAACAAACATGTTTTATTTCCAATGAACAAAAAAGCAACCAACTCCACTCTTTCAATCTGCTATTTGTTAAGAAAAAAGTTTGTTTGCTAAACCATGTTATAACAAGCGTTTTTTTATTTCTAAAATTTGGAACTATCTCAAGAATACGTACCTTTGCATTGTGTTTTTCATAGTATTAGATTTAAGGTTAACAAAAGATTGGCTGTCTGGGAAGATAGCCTTTTTTATTTTCTCCTTGCCTAGTCCCCCAAATAGTGTTACAGCTAAAAATGCAACAAAATGAAAAAGGCAGAAACAAAGAAGAATCACTTGTAAAAATAGGGGGAGTATAACAGGACAATGTTTTTCCCACATCAGAAAACATGTTTTTTACACGTACGCCCCATATAGTTATACGTACGTACAAACTCATGCGGACGTATATGAAATCTTATATGTCCAGAATAAAATTCCACATCAAAGATAAGGACGTTTTTTAAAAAGATCAAGAGCTTTTCAAAAAAGATAACCGCCTTTTAAAAAAAGAAAAGGAGCTTTTACCGAAACGTCTTGATCTTTTTTACCGTTACCAAGACTTTGTAAGCCATTATTCTATGGAAGTACAAACCCCTTATGCACACTTCTTGCGAGAAAAAAGCCTGAAAACACCCTACTTCCTATCAAGCCTGGAATAGCCTATAAAAAATAGATATAACTGAGGACAAGCATGTTACACGAAAATATGTTTCAGAACGTTATGAGAGCATGAGAGCATAAGTGAGAACAAATATTTTTACCATCTGCATATAAGTTGTTTATAATTAGCCTGTTATACATGCAGTGATGGCATGAGGACATAAACACCCGAACTTCCTAATAAGTACGTCAAGAACATTTCCGGAAGTTATCAGAGAACAAAACGATCCTTTAAGAACCAAAATCCTCCCCACAATTTTGCAAATAAACCTCAAACAGACCGAAAGAATTGCTTTTTAAAAAACTTATTTTTCAATTGAAAGGACAGAGGAGCACTCTTTACAAGGCAAAGTTGTTTAAAAAGAAAGATAAAGAGTTGCTCGCAAATCAGGTTTTTCTAGCTTGCTCAAGAACTTTCTATTTATCATAAACTTCAAACTTTATTAAATCATTAAACCATTTCTACCCATATTTGTCATTTAGTAAACAATAAATAGATTAGATTATGGAAAAAATTATTGAGAGAAATGTCCCTATCGCAGAAGAGAATGTAACATTGTCAGGACAACCGGCAACGAATATGTTCGAAGACTGGGGTGAGGACATAACTGAAACAGATCTTTTGCATGAAGAAAAAGATAAAGGATTCTCCCCAAAAAGAATCCCCAAAAACTGATGAAAGAAATGGATCAAATAGTGCAGGATGACATTAAAAACATTCATTAATAACCATTCATCCAATCCCCTTTATTATTTTACATTTGTCCTAGACTTGTATACGAAAATCACTTGACGAAAAGAGTATAAGGACAACTGAATACAAATAAATTGGAAACAGCTGCCATAAAAAACAGTTGTTTCCAATTTCAATTATGAACAAAATCTCTATGACGACAAATTAATTAAGATAACAACACAAGTCTTGATGCCATCCTATTGGAGCGTTATTCACCTCAGTAGGGGTGAAACGATTTATCGCAATCACATTCCTCACCCCACGTACTATATCTTTTGTAAACAACGCTGCAAGTCCTAATCCCATTCCCCATACTAACACAATAAAAAACTTTCTCATATCCTAATATATTTAAATGGTTATTCTTATGATAAAGAGAAAACAATTCCTATGCCAAAACCAGACTGGTATTGATTATCAATCAAATACATTAAGAACAAACTATTTTCAAAGAAAAAGGTCCACATTTTCATTGTAGAATATTTCTACACTTTCCCCAACAAATCAGACATGTGCATCACCTTGTATCCGGCACAACAAACAACAGGAAGGATACCTTTGTAACATTCTTCCCCATCTAAATACATTGATAATATTGATAGTTGGTTAGCTGCACACAAGTACAAACAACTAACTATAAGCAGTCTCGTTATAATCCCCCAACAACAAAACAGCCATATCAACTATAAATCGTGTTCATTCATCCCAGGCAACAGTTCTTCCTGAATATTTGCCATGCTTCTCCACAAACTATACCGTGCTTCAGGATTCATTTTTTCTAGAGAATATAAAACATCTTTCATATTTGAACGATTCGACAAACTTTCATAAGGACAATTTTTGATCTGTTTACGAAAACCGAGGATACGTGCCATTTCAATTAAATCCGCTTCATGTACCAAGCACATAGGACGAATAATTGTCATCTCAAATTTACGCATCACTAATTTAGGAGGCATCGTACTGAACGCTCCCTGAAAAGTAATATTCATCAACAAAGTTTCCAAGATATCAT
>OJME01002156.1_pt1 | contig 14004 bp, 10 predicted proteins | sample 1597151 | NCBI WGS metagenome assembly OJME01 (sample SAMEA2452118, study PRJEB22498) | human gut metagenome | biome: human feces; feature: human gut; material: feces | place: Australia | collected 2012
GAAACGGATTCTATTATTTAATGGGTGATATCGCAAGACTGCATTCAGCAGTAATTTCCTACGCAAGAGATTTCATGATCAATCGTGGATTTACTTATTGCGTACCGCCTTTCATGATCAGAAGTGATGTTGTTACAGGTGTTATGAGCTTTGCAGAGATGGATGCAATGATGTATAAGATTGAGGGTGAGGATCTTTACCTGATCGGAACAAGTGAGCATTCCATGATTGGAAAGTTTATTGATACTGTTAACAAGGAAGAAAATCTTCCATACACTCTGACAAGCTACTCACCATGTTTCCGTAAGGAAAAGGGAGCTCATGGTTTGGAGGAGAGAGGTGTATACCGTATCCATCAGTTCGAGAAGCAGGAGATGATCGTAATTTGTAAGCCGGAAGACAGCATGATGTGGTATGACAAGCTGTGGAAGAACACTGTAGATTTATTCCGCAGCATGGACATTCCAGTTCGTACACTTGAGTGCTGCTCTGGTGATTTGGCTGACCTTAAGGTAAAGTCTGTCGATGTTGAGGCATGGTCTCCGCGTCAGAAGAAGTATTTTGAAGTAGGAAGCTGCTCTAACTTAGGTGATGCACAGGCACGTCGTCTTGGCATCCGTGTTGTTGGACCGGATAAGACAAAGTATCTGGCTCATACTTTAAATAACACTGTAGTAGCTCCGCCGCGTATGTTGATTGCATTCTTAGAGAACAATCTGCAGGCAGATGGAAGTGTTCGTATTCCAGAAGTTCTTCGTCCATATATGGGCGGAATGGAGAAAATGGTTCCGAAGAAATAAAAGTATAAAATGATAAAGGAGGAAATTTTATGCACGCATACTTACCAGCAATCGGATTTGGGCAAATCAAGAAAAAGTCTCAGCTTCAGCAGCTGTTAAGCAGCGTGCAGAATTTCCCAGATCAGGTTCAAAAAATTCGTCTGGATGAGGAGAGCAGTCTTGTCGTCTATACAAAGGAAGTTGCACCAGACATCGGTCTTATGATCTGTGGTGAAGAGGATATGCAGGGCAGCTTTCAGATGGAATATTATGAGCCATATATTAACAGTAATGTCTGTTCTTCTAAGGCAGAATGCAGCATAGAAAAGGAAAGTGCGAGAGAAGCGTATGATGGCGTCTGTGATGATTGCCGATTAGGACTGAATCTGATTTTTTCTGTAAATAATTTTATGGAATATCGAAAATATCAGGTACTGCAGGGATTTTTTCCAACGGTGACAGATGCCTGTCTTTCTGCTTTGTGTACGCAGGGAAAAATTTTACTCCCCATTTTGAAGAGACCAGAGGCTGCTCGTATTGCAAAGAAAAAGGAACAGGGACGTCAGAAACTGATTGAGGCAGCAAGAGAAGGAAATCAAGAAGCAATTGACAGCTTGACAATTGATGATATGAATTTGAGTAATAAAGTAGGCAGGTTGTTAAATAGTTGTGATATCTATACAATGGTTGAATCAAGTATTATGCCATGTGGAATGGAGAGTGATCGATATACAATCATTGGTGAAATTCTAAATGTGGTGCCTCTTGTAAATGAAATCAGCAAGGAGCCGCTGTGCCAGATGGATGTGAAGTGCAATAATATTTGTATACGCGTTTTGGTGAACCGTTCAGGGCTGATGGGAGAGCCGATGGCAGGACGACGTTTTAAGGGCGATATTTGGCTGCAGGGAGTGGTAAACTTTGTTTGACAGACAACAAAAAGTATGCTATTATAAATGGCGTACGAGGCACCATTTTGTGGTAAAAAAGAATGGATTGCCTGATGCATATGTGAATAAAGTTCTCTTAGTTAAATGGATATAACAGGGACCTCCTAAGTCTCAGTTGTGGGTTCGATTCCCGCAGGGAACAGTTGTTTGAAGCAGTAATGATTAAGAAAATTCATTACTGCTTTTTACTCCCAAATGAGAGGTAATGATTTCCACCCGGTATTTTCAAGTATTGTGTAATATAGGAAAAGGGTTGTCAAAATCTGTAAAATTGGTTTTCTTGTCTGAGAAATCAGACCTGAGAGATATAAAACGCTCAGATTAGATTTACGAAAAATCTAGTCTGGGCGTTTTTTAGTCCGGGGAAAAGGAGGTTAAAAATGAATACAGGTAGTGAGAAACAGAGAGACCGTGATGAAAAAGTTGTGGAGACTTCATCTAGTGAAAGCAAGCATCATTTTGGGTATTAGAAATTATTTTATTGTGAATGCTATTTTTTTCTCATCAAGTCCTTCACACCCTACAGTCAAGGTACACATACCAGTCTGGTATCCACTGCGGATGATCGCTGTTGCCGTTCCGTGGTAGGAAGTGAAAGTTCCAGAGGTATAATTCTCGTCTGTAATCGGATTGGATGAACCGAAGGCAGCCAGCGAACCAACACCTTCCACTGCTGCACTGAGTCTGAGTGCTGCGTCTGGAACAACAATTCCATTTTCATCTACGATTTCTACGCGAATGTAAGCTACCTCATGTCCGTTGGCGGAGAGTTCTTTTTTCTCTTGGATGAGACGAATCTCTTTTGCTGGTCCGGTAGTGACAAGTGTATCCCGTGAGATTTCTTTTCCATCTTTATAGCTGACAGCTTCCAAAGTTCCCGGAAGATAGGTCAGGTCAAAGAGAAAGCTATGTGGAAGTTCTGCTGCAAGGCGTGTTCCGGAAGTAAGCTTACCAACGGAAGTACCATTCTGGATCAGTTCTACTTCATCTCCATTGGAAAAGACAGCGACCTGTACTGGTTTTTGATCAGCGTCTTTCCAATTCCAGTTCTTTGTGACGTTTGTAAATCCCCAGTTACCGATCAGTTCTTTTTTTCCAAAGACATCAGGGTCATAGGAGTATAAGTAAGTCTTATTATTTCCCCATACAATGCTGCGGTAAGCCCCCTGTGGCAGCAAACAGCCATTGATATCTACGTCTGCGTCATTCGCAAAACGCCAAGGGAATTGTGAACTATAAGACATCAAAGCAAAGGACCCTATTTTAAATAATGGATCATCCGGCTCAAGGAAAACAGATTTTCCAATACCGGCTTCTCCGATATAATCATATGCTGTCCATGTGAAATCACCGATGACATAAGGCGTACTCTCTACCATTGGCCAGTGAATGCCAATTTCTTTTGGATAATTTTCAGATCCAAGGATGACACGCTCAGGGAACATCTCATGATCCAGTGGATATTTATCTTCCATATAGTTGTATCCGACAATATCAAGACCATTTGTGAATGCTTCGGAGTATTCTTCCCAGCTGGTATCATTTTTACCAGTGTCCGCATTCTGTATGGAAACAGTGTCTTCAGAGACTTCTCCCATTATTTTTTTCATGTTTTCCAGTGACAACTCTTCATCAAGTCCGCTCCAGTAGGAACAGATTGCATTGGAGATTGGTCTGCTGGGATCAAGTGTACGTGCAGCTTCTGCAATGCGTGTGGCAAGTGTATAACCATTATTCAGACCTCCACGTTCCGAAATTTCATTTCCGGTAGACCAGATGATAACGGATGGATGATTACGGTCCCGCTTCATAAAGAGGGTGAGATCCTTTTTCCAGTCTGCATCGAAAAACTGATTATAGTCACCAGGCCGTTTCATAATTCCCCAGGCATCAAAAGCCTCATCGTAAACATACATACCAAGCCGGTCACAGACTTCCATCAGTGCGGCAGACGGTGGATTGTGTGTTGTGCGGACTGCATTAAATCCAATCTTCTTTAAAGTAGAAATCTTGCGGTACTCAGCATCGTAAAGTGATACAGCGCCGAGCATGCCATTGTCATGATGGATACAGCCACCTTTTAATTTCACTGTTTTTCCATTGATACGTAATCCATGTTTTACATCTGCCGTTATCGTCTTAACACCGAAAAGAACGGAAGTTTCATCTGTTGTATTTTTCTCAGATGGAACAAAATGAGTTTTAAACACACCAAGATCTGTGACTCTGGCATGCAGTTTATAAATGTTTGGATTCTCTACATCCCAAAGTTCCGGATTCTCAAGTGTCAGATTCAGGTATGCAGTATCCGTAGTGTTAGGGTTGATCTGTATTTTCTGTTTCCGACTGAGAAGGACTTCATCACTTCCGTCTTTTGTGAGAAATACTTCTACAAGTGCCATTTTATTTTCTAAAGTTTCATTCTGTAATTCTACTTCTGTGTGAAGATAGGCACATACTGGATTGCCAAGTGTATCATATTCAATGGATTTGGTATAACCAAAGATTCCATCCGAAGCAATATGAAGCTTTGGCATATGAAGCAATTCTATGCTGCGGAAGATTCCGGCACCGGAATACCAACGGGAATTAGGCTGCATACTTGGGGCTACAGTGATAGTTACACGGTTCTTCTTTCCAAAATAGAGATAAGGTGTAATATTTACGGAAAATGGAATATAGCCGTTGTGCTGCAGAATTGCCTTACATCCATTGATGTCGACCGTAGCATTCATCATAATCCCGTCAAAATGCAGATAGACTGCTTCCTGTTCCCATTCCTGCGGGATGTCGATTAATTTTGTGTAATAAGCAACACCTTGTGTATAATAGCCGCTGGCAGGACCGGAAGCGGCGCTTTCGCTGACATTACTTTCAATCATATAATCATGCGGCAGATTCACTTCACGAATGGATTTTGCTTTTTCAGCATCTGGAAATTCATCATAGAGTCCATGTTGAAACTGCCAGCATTGATCAATATTCTGATTGCGCATAATAAGCTCCTCCTTGATTTCATAGTTGGGTCTTTCGACATAACATCATTTAATTTTATGATAAAACGAAACAACTGGAATGACAATGACTAAAGAAAATGGTATAGTAAATAATAAGGACGAAATGCACGAATTATAAAATGGGGGATACATAAAGTGAAAGTGAAGAAAATAACGAAATATCAGAGAATAATTGACAGAATCAAGGAAATAAGAAGATTCTACATGGATTTGGAAAAACAACAAGAATATGACGAATTGCCCTATTTTGGAGAGGCGAATCAGGCATCTTCTGCAGCAAACAGGAAGATTGCAGAGAAAATGTCTACGCTATTAATTGTTTATGGAAAGGAAGGAATGGAATGGAGTATAAGTCCAGCAGGACAGCGTTTAGTCCGAAGAGAATTGCCAAGACGCAGTTGGTTTCATAAGCATGAGTATGTGGAAATTCTTTATGTCATTGAAGGGAGCTTTACGCAGATTCTGTTGGGAGAAGAAATCCGGTTTGAACAAGGAGAGTTTGTGATTACAGATCAGAATTGTGAACATGCGGATTACATAGAGGCCAAGGATGCAGCGGTACTGTTTTTACAGATTCGATCAGATTATCTGGAGCAGCTGCTGCGAAGTTATGATGGGACAGATGAGATGCAGAGATTTCTGTTTCATGCGTTATGGAGACAAAAAAGAGAACAGAGTTTTTTACAACTTCAAAGATCCAAAAAATATTCCCGCAAGGAGATAGACATTGAGCAATTATTAGAAAATCTTCTGGCTGAAGATTTATCAAGGGAACCCGGATATGAACAGATCGAGCATGGACTTATGATTCGTCTTTTACAGTATTTATGCTGGGCATATATTCCACAGCTTCATACCGATTCATACCGACAGTAAAGAAAGCAGGGAAAAAGCATTACTGTACGAATTGGAGTGCTACATCCGGGAGAATGTTGCAAAAGTGACGGTTTCTGAACTCGAAAAAGAGTTTCATTATCATAGAAATTATTATTCTTTGATTTTAAAGAAATACCGTGGAAAATCATTCCAGCAATATGTCATTGAAATACGCATGAAGTACGCAAAGCAGCTGTTGGAACAGACGACACTGTCCGTTAAACAGGTCGCACAGCAGATAGGGTATGAAAATGTAAGTCATTTCTATCATTTGTTTGAGAAGTATTATGGAAAGACACCGAGAGAGATCAGGAGCAGAGAAGGAGAGATTTAATGAGCAGTATCCAGATTTGATGAATAAAGGATATTTTACTGATGTTGATGATGATACGATGAGACTTGGTACTTTTTATTATGCGGGTGGTATTTATTATATCCTAAGACAGTGGCTTACAGAGCCAATCAATAAAACACCACAGGAAGGAGCCTTCGCTTATTCGAAAGCTCCTTTTCTGCATACCTTACTTTTTCAGCTTTAAGCCATCTCGAAATGCTTCGCCCACACCAGAATAGGAGAAAGAAATGATAGCAATGCCGACATTAGCTAAGTTTGGAGGTGGTGCGTGGTCCAGTAAATGGTAAACAATGAGGATACTAGGCGGTGTTCGTTTGCTAGCTTTTCTAATTTCATAATTGTTGGATAGGTGACCATAAAATCCAGTGTATTGACTTAGATTTAAAATTGAAAAAAGATCCATGCCAATAACAAAAAGAATCATTTTGAGGAAAATAGTTTCAAAAATCTACAAAATCTGTCATTCTAATTCCTTGATTGATAGCCTGATTATTCTCTTGATTATATTCTTGATTACGGCATACCTACAAACCGTTTAAAACTTAGTTTTTGAGAGAGATAGGTGACCATGAAATCCAGCATAGGTGATCTTAAAATCCAACATAAGTGACTATGAAACAATAAATAGGTGGCCTTAAAATCCAATATAAGTGACTATGAAATCCAATTTAGGTGACTTTCAGAAGTTGGCAAAAAGTCACCTAAATGTTATAATAATAGAAAAATAAAGGAGAAAATGGTGACATTTCCATACTTTATGGATGGGAGTGTCACTCAAAATAAATCAGGGAATGGATAAAATAAAGAAATTATCAGGGGTGGACAACTTAGTTGTTCAAAAAAGTCGACCATTATTATCATTATGGCAGTCAGATTTTTCTCTTCAGGAGCTTAAAATATTAGATGTATATCTGGGACGAATAAATAGTCATGATAAAGAACACCGATCTGTTGTGTTTAGGAAGGGGGAACTTGAGAATATTTTTGGCGAGGTACAAATTAAGCCCGAAATACTTGACAAACGGCTTGATCATTTAATGAAGACAGTTAAGATACCTGATCCAGATGGTGAAGATGGATTTATGCGGATCGCACTTTTTGAAATAGCTGTTGTTAAAAAAGATAATTATGGCATGTGGCAAGTTGAACTGATGTGTACCGAATCTGCGCAAAAATATATTTTTAATATTGAGGAGCTTGGATATTTAAGATATAGACTCAAATGTATCATAAACATGAATAGTCGATATACATACATCCTTTTTTTATACCTATGGGACAATAAATATCAGGGAACATGGAAGATTTCTCTGGACAACTTAAAAAGTTTATTACGTTGCAATAAGGATTTTTACAGCGAGTTCAAATACTTTAATCAACGAATTTTAAAACGGGCAAAAGAGGAAATAAAGCAGGCTGCAAACTTTGAGTATGATTATATGCCAATGAAGGAGGGAAAAACAGTTGTAGGTATCCAGTTTACTGTAAAATCGTTTCCTGAATTAGAAAATGTTGAAACTGTTGAAAGCAATACCATTGAGATTGAGAATCTAGTGAATGCAAATGCAAATACAAATGGAACGATAGAAGTCTGGAAAGAAAAACTAAACAGCTTCAAGTTTTCAGATGAGCGAATTGAAGAACTTGAAGCTTTGCTTGCAATGGTTCCGAAATCGAAACTTCCAGATGGTGACAGTGAAAAAGATTCTAGAAATCTTTATATGATGCAAAAAATTGCCAAGTTAATACGGGTTGAAAATGACAAAAGGGTAGAGGGAGGAAGGATAAGAAGTAGATTTTTCTACTTAAAGAGTTTGCTTGAAAAAGATATTGTAAATGCAAGTGCACAACGCCAAACTGTGCCGAGGGGTACACAAGCATTTCGTAATTTTACGGAGCGTACAAACAATAATTATATGGAAAAAGTCATGAGGCAATATCGAGAATGATTGTGAATCTGCTCATGCGTTTTTATGATATCGACAGCGGAAAGATTATGATTAGCAATCAAAATCTTGGTGAGATTGCAAGAGAAACACTCCGAAAAAATGTGGCAATTGTGTTGCAGGATACAGTTTTGTTTTAAGATACCGTACTCAACAATTTGAAATACGCAAATGCACAAGCAACACAAGATGAAAAAAACATCGACATCAGAAGTTTCGCACGCTATAATACGGATAGACAGGAAGTTGCCTAGGGCAGTCGGATGGTTGAATCACAGGAAGGAGAAGCTAAGGGGAATATAGAAATTTTTGAGTTCTTCTTGGCAGATGCGATGAAAAGAGAATATATCGAACATTATAGTAACAGTCTGGGAAAGCAGATGCACATGTGTATCTATGGTCATGCGGGGGTGCCGCTTCTTGGTTTTCCAACACAGGATTCAAATTGCCACAATTATGAGGATTTTGGAATCATTTACCATCTGAGTGATTTTATTGAACAGGGCCGCATTCAAATAGTGACAGTGGATTCGGTGGATGAAGAAAGCTGGTCATGTGAAAATGGTATTCCTTCGTGGCGGTCAGCAAGACAGGAGCAGTACCATAATTATATTATTGAAGAAGTGTATCCGATTCTGATGCAAAAAAATACATCGAATATGCTGCCAATTGTAACAGGCCCAAGTTTAGGTGCTAATCAGGCCGCTATTACTTTTTTGCGTCGCCCAGAGTTATTTAGCGGACTGATTGCGCTTTCAGGTGTGTACAACAGTGATTACTTTTTTCACGGTTGGTGTGATGAAAATCTTTATAAGAACTCGCCAGAGCGTTTTTTAGAGAATATGCCGGCTGATCACCCGTATATAAGGATTTATAATCAGAAAAAAATAGTTTTCTGTGTGGGTCAGGGTGCTTGGGAATATGACGGTGCACAGACGCTTCGCAATTTAAAACGTATTTTTGATGAAAAGAAAATTAATGCGTGGTGTGATTTCTGGGGAAGCGATGTTTCACACGACTGGTATTGGTGGTTTATACAGCTTCGATATTTTATTCCGATTTTATTGGAAGATCAGGGTTGACTTTTTTAGACGTGGTGTGGTATAGTGACACTATCAGAGTGGGAGAAAGACTGCTTTCATTTTTCTGAACAATTGAATATTGTGAGGGAGTAGTTCGCGGACTGCGTGATTTGTCAACAGACTCGGCATATGCCTGGCAAATCTTAAAGAATGAGACTCATGTGTGCTTTTCTAATAAATAAGGCATACATGGGTCTTTTTGCATAGTTAGCGATAGAAAGCAAAAAATGATTCTGAAATAAAAAAGAAAACTGGCAGAAGGAGGGTTTTGTATGACGTATCATAATAAGGAAAAACAAGAAGTCTTACAGGAACTTAATGTGCAGGAAGCAACAGGACTTTCGTCATCGGAGGTGAAAAAGCGCCGGGAGCAATATGGCGAGAATCGATTGCGTGCAAAGAAATCAAAGAGTAATTGGGAGAGATTTGCAGAGCAATTTAAAGATGTAATGATTCTGATATTACTTGCAGCAGCGGCAATTTCTTTTGTGGTAGCATGTGTGGAAGGTGATCCAGAAGGCTTTTTTGAACCATTGCTGATTTTGCTTATATTGGTTGTAAATGCCATAATGGGTGTTATGCAGGAAAGCCGTGCAGAGAAAGCACTAGAAGCATTAAAAAGTATGTCGGCACCACATGCACGTGTTCTTCGTGACAAGGCAGAGTCAATCATTGATGCATCAGAGTTAGTGCCAGGTGATATCATACGCTTAGAAGCAGGTGATTTTGTTCCGGCAGATGCAAGGCTTTTGCAGAGTGTCAGCTTAAAGAGCGAGGAGTCTGCGCTAACAGGTGAATCAGTACCGGCAGAAAAAGATGCAGGTGCCTGTCCAAAGGCAGACGCACCGATAGGAGATAGAAGCAACATGGTTTTTTCAGGCTGCAGCATCACATATGGAACTGCTGTAGCAGTTGTGACAGCAACTGGAATGGATACTGAGATGGGAAAGATTGCCAATCTTTTGGAAGGAGCCGATGATGGACAGACACCTCTTCAAAAGCGCCTGGCACAGCTCGGAAAATATCTTGGAATTTTGGCATTAGCAGCATGTGCAATTATCTTTGTTGTTGGTCTTGCAAACGGACTTGAAGTGATGGAAATCTTTATGACATCTGTATCACTTGCTGTATCTGCAATTCCAGAGGGACTTCCTGTAATTGTTACAATTGTATTGTCAATCGGTGTACAAAGAATGGTTAAGAAAAATGCACTTATTCGTCGTCTGCCAGCAGTTGAGACATTGGGAAGTGCATCCGTCATTTGCTCAGATAAAACGGGAACGCTGACACAGAATCGAATGACCTTGGTAGAAACATATCTTGATGGGGAAACCAAGGCTAATAAGCTTGAAGCAAAGCCATCTGAGGAAGTAAAGACACTTCTTCGTCTGGGAACACTTTGCTGTGATGGTGCTGTTGTATTTGATGGTGATAAGGAACAGCATATCGGAGATCCGACTGAGACAGCTATTGTGCTTGCTGCACATAAAAATGGAATGCCGAAGGAAAGTTTGGCAAAGCAGTATCCGCGTCTGGCAGAGCTGCCATTTGATTCCGACAGAAAACGCATGACAGTTGTTTGTCGTATGGATGGAAAGCTTGTTGCAATTGTAAAGGGTGGATTTGATGTTATGGAACCTCTTTGCACATCAGGAAATTTATCACAAGCACGTTTGGTAATGGAAGAGATGAGTGAGCGTGCACTTCGCGTACTTGCAGTTGCTTATAAGGAAATTGATAAGATTCCAGATGAAAAATCAATGATGACTCTTGAAGGAGATCTCCATTTTTGCGGACTTGTCGGCATGATTGATCCGCCAAGAGAAGAGGCAAAGGTGGCAGTGGCCGAGTGTCGCAAGGCGGGAATTAAGCCAGTTATGATTACAGGTGATCATGTGGTGACTGCTTCTGCGATTGCAAGAGAGCTTGGCATTATGAAAGATGGCGACAGAGCGTTAACTGGTGCAGAGGTAGATGCAATGACAGATTCAGAATTGGATGAACAGGTGGAAAACATTGCTGTTTATGCTCGCGTGTCACCTGAAAATAAGATCCGTATTGTAAAATCCTGGCAGCGAAAAGGTCAAGTAGTAGCGATGACTGGAGATGGTGTAAACGATGCACCGGCATTGAAGGCTGCTGATATTGGCTGTGCGATGGGAATTACAGGAACAGATGTGGCTAAGGGAGCAGCTGATATGACGCTTACCGATGATAACTTTGCAACAATTGTAGATGCAGTGCGAGAAGGCAGAGGAATTTATGCCAATATTAAAAAAGTAGTGGGTTACTTGCTTGGCACAAATATTGGAGAGGTGATCACCGTCTTTACTGCAATGATGCTTTGGCATAAGACACCGCTTCTTTCTATGCAGCTTTTATGGATTAATCTTGTAACAGACAGTCTGCCTGCAATTGCGCTTGGTATGGAAGCAGTAGAGTCTGAGGTTATGACACAAAAACCAAAACCCAAAAGCGAAGGTTTATTCGCTCATGGGTTTGGCGTGAGAATTGTTCTTCAAGGTGTGATGTTTGGATTACTCGCACTGTTTGCATTTATGATTGGTGAAAAATCAACAGGAACAGTGGCAGGGGGTCAAACAATGGCGTTTGCTGTGTTAGCATTGTCACAGGTCATTCAAGCTTATAACATGCGTTCAGAGCATTCGCTGTTTAAGATTGGTGTGTTTACCAATAAAAAGTTAAATCAGGCAGCACTTCTTTCTATTGTATTGGTACTTGTTGTGCTGTTTACACCGCTTCGCATTCCGTTTGGACTTGAATTACTTTCCTTAAAGCTGTATCTGACAGCACTAGGAATGGTTTTTGTACCAGTTGTGATTATGGAATGCTCAAAGGCATTTGGATTGATCAAACATCAGCATTAAATTTGCTTCTTACTGTGCAAACCTACTTTATGATAATAAATAAAGAGAAGCACGCTGCAAAGAATCCAACCTAATGGATATCCTAAGGCAACAGATGTAATGGTGTTAAAACATTTTGAGATGATGAACAGATAAATCTGACGAAAAACAATAAAGCTTCCCATCATAATGACCATTGGCGCGGTGGAGTTTCCTGCACCGCGCAGTGCATTGGCATAAATCTGATTAAAGCAGATTGCAATATAAAATGGCATCATCAGTCGAATGAAGCGAACACCAAATGCAAGTACCTCTTCATCCTGTGTGAAAAGGGATGTCAGGGTAGATGCGAATAAAAGAACTGGAAACATCAAAATTATGGCAGTACCGATTGCGATAATAAGCGCAGTGGTAGTGCCTTTTTTTGCACGGTTCATATTGCCGGCACCAAGATTTTGACCGACAAAGGTAGTGACAGAAAGGCCGACGCTCTGAATTGGAAGCAGACAGAATTTATCGAGTTTTCCATAGGTTGTCCATCCTGCCATGCAGGAAGATCCAAAGTGGTTGATGTATGACTGAACAAATACATTTGAGAAGGATGTAACAGCCATCTGAAGTCCTGCCGGAAAACCAATGCGAAGAATCGACAAAGTGGTTGCTTTATCAATGCGAAGATCTTTCCAGACAAGCTTGTAGGCATTCGTCTCTTTTGTCAAAATGGACAGCACAAGAATTGCAGATATCCACTGGGAAATGATTGTTGCGTAGGCAACACCAGATACGCCCATGTGAAAAACAATTACAAAAACGAGGTCGAGAATGATATTTGTAACTGCACAGACAATCAAAATATAAAGTGGGCGTGTAGAGTCACCGACTGCGCGCAAAATTCCCGCCCCCATGTTGTATAGCATAAGACCAGAAACACCAGCAAAATAGATTGTCAGATATCTGGAAGATTCAGGCAAAACATCTTCTGGTGTATCCATTAAACGAAGAAAAAATGGTGACAAAAATAGTCCTGCAATCGTAAAGAAGACAGCAAGTACAAGTGTCAGTGCGATTGTGGTATGTACGGTGCAATGAAGTGCTTTGTCATCGCGGCTTCCAAAATTGTGGTAGATAACAACGCCTGCACCAGTGGATAAACCAGAGAAAAATCCTATTATGGTGTTGATAATGCAGTCAGTAGAGCCAACTGCTGCGAGTGCTGTTTTGCTGACACAATTACCCACAACAATACTGTCAACAGTGTTGTAAAGTTGCTGAAACAGATTTCCTACAAGGAGTGGAAGCGCAAATAGAATCAGTTGCTTGGCAATGTTTCCTTCGGTCATCAGCCGGGCACCGGAGGAATGCTTCTTTTGTGAGAAGGAAAAACTCATGATAACGCCTTTCTATTATGATATGAATGATACTGAAATTATATCATAGAAAGAGCAGTGGAGAAATGGAGAAAGTTGGCTTTATTTTTTGAATGTAATATTTTTACATTCTAGCTGTAATTTTATTACAGTAATATAGTAATTTAAATTATATTAACATTGCATATTGACTTTTTATTTAATGTAATATATATTACATTAAAAGATGAATTATAGAGGCGATTGGAGGAATTGATTAATGAACAAAGAGGGGACTGAGGAGATTTTTTTAAGAGCAAAAAATATTGCTGTCTATGAATCTAATAATATGGTTACGGATGTTCAGAGTGGTGAAATTCTATATCAAGAGAAAAGTACAAGAGTTAAAACAAGTACTGAACCTGATTTTATCAAAGTGTATTATAAGGCTATGATGGCTGTAAATGCTATTTCTGAAATTCCTCTTGATTTTTTGCTAGCACTTAGCGCACAGATTGGTTTTACAAATGGAGATAAGATTATGTTTTACAATAATAAAACAACACGCCGAGCTATTTCTGAGTATTGTAATATTGGTGACAATATGACCGCAAAGTACATAAAACGTGCAGTTGAGAAGGGAATTCTTTTTTCAACACAAGATCGAGGCTCATATGAAGTAAATCCATGGTTAATCGCAAAGGGAAAATGGGAGCATATACGTGAGTTACAGGCAGCGTTCCAATTTGTAGATAAAAAGTGGATTCGAACCATAACGGAAGAAAT
>OJME01002157.1_pt1 | contig 13992 bp, 8 predicted proteins | sample 1597151 | NCBI WGS metagenome assembly OJME01 (sample SAMEA2452118, study PRJEB22498) | human gut metagenome | biome: human feces; feature: human gut; material: feces | place: Australia | collected 2012
GGCAGCTGGAGGCGGACCAGGAGCTGGGACTGAGGCGGCTTGTGATCTATACCACCCGGCCGATCCGTGATGGAGAAGAGAACGGAAGAGAATATTTTTTTGTGGATGAAAATAAACTGAAGGAGTTCCGGAGAAACGGGAAGCTGATCGAGGCCAGGACTTATCAGACGGTTTATGGTCCGTGGACATATTTTACAGCGGATGACGGGCAGGTTTCCGTGGGAAATGACAGCTATCTGGGAATCGGTACGCTGGAGTCTTTTGTGAAACTTCGGGAGTATTATGGGGATGATGTGATGCGTCCTGTTTATATAGAAGTGGAGGACGGTGAGCGTCTGGAGCGTGCCCTTGCCCGTGAGAGAACTCAGGAAGTGCCGAAGTATGAGGAGATGTGCAGGCGTTTTCTGGCGGACCAGAATGATTTTTCAGAAGAAAATATTCTGAAAGCTGGTATATGGAAGCGCTTTCAGAATCATAATCTGGATGAATGTGTGAAGGAAATTGGAAATTATATAAAATCTGTACAATAGGGAAAAATAGTTTTTTTTATACAGAAGATTATGTTATAATTAGATGAAAGATGTCCGCCGGGTATGACGGAGGACACAAAAGGCAGAAAGAGGTGATTCTTATGGCAGGATTTCATGACATCATCGGCCATGACGATATAATCAGGCATTTGAAGAATGCGATAGAGACAGGGAAGGTGTCCCACTCTTATATTTTTACGGGAGAACCGGGCTCCGGCAAGAAACTTCTTGCGGGGACTTTTGCGGCAGCACTGCAGTGTGAATCAGGAGAATCTGAACCGTGTATGACCTGTGATTCCTGTAAGAAGGTGATCGGCAAGAATCATCCGGATATTATCACAGTGACACATGAGAAACCTGGCAGTATCAGTATTGATGAGGTGCGTGAGCAGGTTGTCCATGATGTGGATATCAAGCCGTACTGCAGTCCGTATAAGATCTATATCATTCCGGATGCGGAGATGATGACAGTACAGGCGCAGAATGCCCTTTTGAAGACCATAGAGGAGCCGCCTGCCTATGCAGTGATCATGCTTTTGACTACAAACCAGGATGCATTTTTACAGACCATTCTTTCACGGTGTGTGCAGCTGAAACTGAAACCATTAAAAGACTCTGTTGTGAAGACTTATCTGGAAGAAAAGCTTCAGGTAAAGGACATTCAGGCAGAAATATACAGTGCATTTGCAAGAGGAAATCTGGGCAAAGCAATTCATCTGGCCCAGTCAGAGGACTTTAAGATGATGTATGAAGAGATTTTAAAGCTGTTAAAGGAAATCAAGGAAATGGATATTTCCCAGCTTTTGGATGTGATCCGCAAATTAAAAGATGACAATACGGATATTAAGGAATGTCTGGATTTTATGCAGATGTGGTACCGTGATATCCTGATGTATAAAACTACCAAAGATTTAAACCTTCTCATTTTCAAGGATGAGTTTTCCGCAGTGAAGAAGGCGGCGTCTTTAAGCAGTTATGAAGGGCTGGAACAGATCTTAGGGGCCATTGACAAGGCCAGAGTCCGTTTAGATGCCAATGTAAATATGGAACTGGTCATGGAGCTTTTACTTCTGACCATGAAAGAGAATTAATAGAATTGTATTTTAAGGGTGTTTTAGGAAAGGAAATTAAGTAAGAGAAATGTTAACAGTAATCGGAGTGCGTTTTCGGGCTGCCGGAAAGATCTACTATTTTGATCCGGCAGACCGTCAGATAAAGATCGGAGATCATGTGATCGAGGTTCTTGCAACTGCAGGCGACAATCATCTTGGTGGTGATGATTTTGACGAGCGTCTGGTGCAGTATGTGATAAAGTCATTTAAGAAAGAAACAAGGATCAATCTGGAGAAAGATATAACAGCGGTACAGCGTATCCGGGAAGCATGCGAAGAGGCAAAGAAGGAATTATCCAGTACGCTGCAGACTCATATCAATCTTCCGTTTATCACGGTCGTAAAGAACGAGCCGAAGCATCTCGATATGCTCATAACCAGAGAGTTGTTCAATGAGCTGACAGATGATCTTGTAAAACGGACAGACGGTCCGGTCAATCAGGCACTTCGGGATGCAGGTATATCAGCCGGAAGTTTAGATAAGGTATTATTGGTTGGTGGGTCAACCAGAATCCCTGCCGTTATGGACGAGGTTAAGAGGATAACCGGAAAAGAGCTTTCGAAGAATCTCAACCCGGATGAGTGCGTTGCGATGGGAGCTGCGATTCAAGGAGGAAAGCTCAGTGGTGGTCTGACCGTTACGAATAAGGTAAATGATATTTTGCTGATGGATGTAACACCATTGTCTCTGTCAATCGAGACTTTAGGTGGTATTGCAAATGTACTGATCCCAAGAAACTCACCAATTCCGACCAGGGTATCCAAGATCTTTACGACGGCCGGAAATTTCCAGCGTGATGTAGAGGTAAAGGTGTATCAGGGCGAACGCAAATATACCAGAGATAATAAGCTGCTTGGTAACTTCCGCCTGAGTGGAATCAAGCGAGCACTTGCAGGAGTTCCGCAGATCGAGGTTACATTTGATCTTGATGTAAATGGTATCCTAAAGGTATCTGCAAAGGATCTTGGCAGAGGCGTGGAACAGCAGATCGTTATCACATCCAGTACGAATCTTTCAGAGGAAGAGATTCGCCGGGCAAGAGAAGATGCCATGCGGTATGAGGAAGAAACTCAGGGCAACAAGGAAAATATGGATATCTGGAATGAAGCTGAAGCATATGTATATAAAGTAGAAAATCAGCTAGAGGTACAAAGTCAGAAACTGGATAAGGCTCAGATCAAGAAGATTCGGAGAGATCTGGAATATCTGAAGAAGCTCGTATGCCGGACGGATGCTGACCGGATCACGGATATAGAAGCGGGCAATATAAAGGATGCTTACAGACAGTTACAGGAATCTGCAATGATCCTTGGATAGGCAGAATATTACGATCGTCGGATCGGAAATATATAGATAGAATACATGATTTGAAGGTGCTGAAATGGCAGCAGATCTGCAGGGTAAAGAAAGAGTGGTGCTTATATGAGAGATAAGATTTACAACTTTATGCGAACAAGATATGGAAATGATCAGTTTTCATCATTTCTGACTTGGATGGGACTGATCCTGATCATCATAGATGTCTGGGCGAAGACAGGAGTTTTGTATTTCCTTGGACTTGCTTCTTTTATCTATGGATATGTGCGCATCTTTTCTAAGAAATATGACAAACGTGCGGCAGAAAATAAGTGGTTTCTAAGCCACACGACAGGCGTTCGAAATGTATTTAAACGGATGAAGAAAAGCAAAGAAGCCGGAAAAGATTATAAGATCTTCACCTGCCCACGTTGTGAGCAGATGATCCGGATTCCACGAGGCAAGGGCAGGATCGAGATAAGATGTCCGAAATGTGGGAATACTTTTATTAAGAAAAGCTGATTGGAGACAGGCGCGTGTTTGGATATATAGTAGTAAACCAGCAGGAAATGAAATTTAAAGAATTTGACGAATACCACAGGTATTACTGCGGGTTGTGCAGGGCATTAAAAGAAGATCAGGGCGCAAAAGGCCAGTTGTCATTAAGCTACGATATGACATTTCTGGTGCTGCTGCTTACCGGATTGTATGAGCCGTCAGAGGAGCGGGGTACAAAAAGGTGTGTGGTCCATCCGATGACAAAGCATGAATATGCTAGAAATCTGTACTCCGATTATGCAGCGGATATGAACCGTATACTTACATATTACAAATGCATGGATGACTGGACAGATGATAAGAAGCTGTTTCGTAAGCTGTATGCGGAGCTTTTAATACCGAAGAAAGAGTTAGAAAAGGAAGACAGCCGATTATATGATTACAGACAAAAGATTGATACTATTGCAGATCGGCTTGCAAAGATCAGCGAGCTTGAGAAAGAAAACAGTGAAGATTTGGATCGGTTATCAGGATATTTTGGTGAAGTGCTGGCAGAGATATTTGCCGTAAGAGCTGATGCATGGGAAGAAAATCTGAGAAAGATCGGTTATTATCTTGGAAGATTTGTATATATTCTGGACGCTTACGATGATATTGAAAAAGACAGGAAAAGACACAGCTTTAATCCACTGATACACAAGTTGAAATGCATTGAAGAAACGAAGACAGAGGACATTCCGGTGGAGGAATGGCAGATGCTTGCAGACTGGGTAAAAGAAGTCCTGATGATGCAGGCGGCAGAATGTGCCAGAGAATTTGAGAAGCTTCCGATCATAAAAAATGTGGAAATTCTCAGGAATATCGTGTATTCTGGCATATGGAATAATTATTATAAAGCAACTGCCGAAAGATGCGGTAGCAAAGCAGATAACAGGCAGAATGGAGAATAAATGAAAGATCCTTATGAAGTACTGGGATTGCCGCATGGTGCCAGTAATGATGAAGTAAAAAGTGCATACAGACGATTGAGCAGAAAATATCATCCGGATGCGAATATCAACAATCCAAATAAAGCCGAGGCTGAGGAGAAGTTCAAAGAGATCCAGCAGGCATACAAGACGATTATGGATGGTGATACCGGTTATGGAAATTCATACGGAGCAGGTGGATATGGCAGCCCGTATGGAAATGGTTCATATGGTTCAGGCAGTTACCGAAATAGCAACAGCGGTGGAAGAACGACTTATGATGAGACAGATCCGTTTGGCGGATTCTATGGCGGCTTTGGACCGTTTGGTGTGTTCGGTGGTTATACCGGTGGAAGACGGGAGGACTATGATCCAAACGATCAGGATTCCAGATATTTTCAGGCAGCCAGAAACTATCTGCGGTCAGGCAGTTATGAGGAAGCAAGAACAGTATTGAACCAGATTCAGGATCATAATGCAAAATGGCATTATTATTCCGGTGTGTGCAATGCCGGACTTGGTAATCAGATCCGGGCGCTTGAGATGCTTCAGAGAGCGATACAGTTAGAGCCAGATAATATGGAATACAAGCAGGCATACGAACAGATCAAGAGCGGATCGAAATGGTATATGGATCAGGGACAGGGCTACGGCATGGATATGTCAGGCCGGGATATGACAAAATGCTGTAATACATTCTGCACTACCCTGCTTTGTCTCTCCTGCTGTGGTGGAAATATGTGCTGTTTCCCTTGTGGCGGCTATTATTCAGGCGGTTATTAGAAGGAAAATCCCTTATGAAACTGTTCAGATATTGGCATGTTGCATAGGGCAAGAGCGTATAAATAACTATAAAAACAGAAAATAACTGAAAAATCATTGTAAAATTGCAAGATTAATTAGACTTTGGTCTAAAAAATATGTATTTTTCTACAAAAAATTAAGACATGTATTGAGAAATACATGTTTTTTTGTTAAAATAATATAGGTTTCTTCCAAAAATTCTCATGGTAAAATCGGTTATTATGATGAATCAGGACGAAAGAGATATAAAGGATCCGGATGATACCGGCATCTGATTATAGAAAAATCGTCAGGGATGCATTCTGGCGTGCAATTTTCAAGGAGGATACGATAAATGAAAAAGTTGATTGATTTCGACAAAGAGGGCTTCAAAAAAGAGGTTATTACAAATGTGAAAACATTGTACAGAAGACCAATCGAAGAGGCAACTCCACAGCAGGTATTCCAGGCTGTCAGCTACGCTGTTAAGGATGACATAATAGACAGATGGATAGCAACACATAAGGAATATGAGAAGAAGAACGTTAAGACAGTTTACTATCTGTCCATGGAGTTCCTGATGGGTAGAGCCCTGGGAAACAATCTGATCAATCTGACATACTATGATGCAGTAAAAGAAGCATTGGATGAACTTGGATTTGATCTGAATCTGATTGAGGATCAGGAGCCGGATGCAGCACTTGGCAACGGTGGTTTGGGACGTCTTGCAGCATGTTTCCTGGATTCTCTTGCTACACTTGGTTATCCGGCATACGGATGTGGTATCCGTTATCGTTATGGTATGTTCAAGCAGGCGATCAAGGATGGTTATCAGATCGAGCTGCCGGATGACTGGTTAAAGGATGGCAACCCATTTGAAATCAAGCGCCCGGAGTATGCTGTAGAAGTTAAATTTGGCGGTTATGTAAGAGTTGAGAACAGAGATGGAAGAAATTACTTTATTCAGGATGGTTATCAGACAGTTCGTGCCGTACCATATGATGTTCCGGTTGTCGGTTATGGCAACAATGTTGTAAATACACTTCGTATCTGGGATGCAGAAGCAGATCAGGAATTCTGCCTTGATTCATTTGATAAGGGTGAATATGAAAAGGCTGTTGAGCAGCAGAACCTTGCTAAGACGATCGTTGAAGTTCTTTATCCAAATGATAATCACTATGCAGGTAAGGAATTAAGACTGAGACAGCAGTACTTCTTCATTTCGGCATCTGTTCAGAGAGCAATCCTGAAATTCAAGGAGAAGAACAGCGATATTCATAATCTTCCGGATAAAGTTACATTCCAGATGAATGATACACATCCAACAGTTGCTGTAGCAGAGTTGATGAGAATCCTTATGGATGAAGAAGGTCTTGAGTGGGATGACGCATGGGATATCACAACCAGAACATGTGCATACACCAACCATACGATCATGGCTGAGGCTCTTGAGAAATGGCCGATCGAATTATTCTCAAGATTACTTCCTCGTATCTACCAGATCGTAGAAGAGATCAACAGAAGATTCGTACTGAAGATCCAGTCTATGTATCCGGGCAACCAGGATAAGGTTAAGAACATGGCTATCCTCTATGATGGTCAGGTTAAGATGGCACATCTTGCTATCGCAGGTTCTTACTCTGTAAATGGTGTTGCGGCACTTCATACAAAGATTCTGGAAGAGAGAGAGCTGAAGGATTTCTATGAGATGAGACCTGAGCAGTTTAACAATAAGACAAATGGTATTACACAGAGACGTTTCCTTCTTCATGGTAATCCGCTTCTTGCAAGCTGGATCACAGATAAGATCGGTGATGAATGGATCGTTAAGCTTTCAAATCTGAAGAAGTTAAAAGTATATGCTACTGATGAGAAGTATCAGCAGGAATTTATGAATATCAAGTACCAGAACAAGATCCGTCTTGCAAATTATATCAAGGAGCATAATGGCGTGGATGTAGATCCTCGTTCTATCTTTGATGTACAGGTTAAGAGACTTCATGAGTATAAGAGACAGCTTCTTAATATTTTACATGTTATGTATCAGTATAACGAGCTGAAGACAAATCCATCATATGATATGTATCCAACAACATATATCTTTGGAGCAAAGGCTTCCGCCGGTTATAAGAGAGCAAAGCTTATCATCAAGCTGATCAACTCCGTTGCAGATGTTATCAACAACGATGCATCTATCAAGGGTAAGATCAAGGTTGTATTTATTGAGAACTACAGAGTATCCAATGCAGAGCTGATCTTCGCAGCAGCAGATGTCAGCGAGCAGATTTCAACAGCTTCCAGAGAAGCATCCGGTACCGGTAACATGAAGTTCATGTTAAACGGTGCAGTTACACTTGGAACCATGGATGGTGCAAATGTAGAGATCGTTGAAGAAGTTGGCGAAGAAAATGCAGTTATCTTCGGTTTAAGAGCTGAAGAGGTTATGAAGTATGAGCGTGAAGGTGGATACAATCCAAAGGATATCTACAACAATGATGCAGCAGTAAGAACTGTTCTTACACAGCTTATCAATGGTATGTATTCTTCTGATGATCCGGATCGTTTCAGAGATCTGTATGATTCACTTATCAACGAAGATGTATACTTCATTCTTAAGGATTTTGCTTCTTATGTAGAAGCTCATAGAAAGATCGATACTCTTTACAGAGATGAGAAGAACTGGGCGAAGATGGTTATGCTGAATACAGCATGCGCCGGTAAGTTCTCATCTGACAGAACAATCGAAGAGTACGCAAAAGAGATCTGGAACCTCAAAAAGGTTAAAGTCACATTAGACTAATAATATATGTACGACCCGTGATCGTTATATAGTACATCCATTATTCCGCAAGACACTTTCGTTCTATCCTTGGTGCAGCGGTACATAAGGTTGCAAAAGACGCAACCTAAGTACCGGCACTCGGATAGGCTTGCTGCATAATGATGTACATATATAATGCTCACGGGTCTGTTTATGTATACAAAAAAAGATATATATACATTTATGCCGCAGAACGCTTGCGCTCTGCGGCATAAATGTATTATAGGGGGCTTTCAATAAGTGATATATCCATTTCGGAGGGGTTATTTTTTTAGCTTCACTTTTTTAGTGGCAGTGTATACCTTGTGGCGGGAGGCTTTGGAAATTTTATTTGAGTAGATGTTGCCTTTGCACTTCTGGTCTGCATATACACCGAAGGTCACTTTGGATATTTTATTGCCGGTCACTTTGATATTTGCCTGGAGAGCTGAGACGCCAGGACCTTTTTTATTGCCGGTAATAGTGTTGTTTTTAACTGTCACTTTATATTGTGTGGAAGCCGGTTGCACATAGATGGCTGCCTTGGAGCTTCCGGATATTGTATTTTTATCGATTGTCAGCACATTTTTGGTACTGCATATATTAATACCGCTTGTTGCTGCCTTCTTGATCGTATTTCCCGAAACCGTTTTCTTTATAGTCGATGCGTTGAAGACCTGAAGACCGTATTTTCCGGCTGACAGGATCTGGTTGTTTGTAACTCCTCCGGTTACTGTTGACTTTGTGGAGATGCAGATCGTAGTATCGTTGCTGTTTTCCATAGCGTTGCCTATAATGGAACCGCGAACCTTGGAACCGTTATAAAGGAAGATTGCTCTTCCACAGGAATATTTTGCAGTTCCTGCCTGAATTTTGTTTCCGGTTATGGTTTTAGAGGCTGACTTCTGAGACAGCTTGATCGCAGGAGCATTTTTGCCGATGGCTGTGATCGTGTTGTTTTTGATCTTTCCGGCTTCACAGTTATTGTACAGGCTGATACCTGTATCTGTACAGCCGCCGGTGATGGTATTGGATAGAATATCTGCCACCGTAGAGTTTGTACTGAGACTGATGCCGCCGCTTGCACATTTCTTTATTTTATTCTTGGATAATAAACCGGTACAACCGCTGTTCTGATAGATGTGGATACCATAACCGCCGCAGTTGGAAATTGTGTTGCTGATAATATCCTTAGCCGTTGACGAGAAATGAATGGCAATACCGTGTCCGGTCATTCCGGAGACCTTGTTGTTTGACAGGACAAGTCCTTTTGCATAGCTTTGAATAAAGATGCCGTCTCGTTCATTTTTCAGAGGATCCTTTGCGCTGAATCCCTTTCCGGTAACGGTATTGTTTGTAAAGGTACAGTTCCAGGCATCAGTGATGTGGATGCCGGTAACGGCTGTTGTGATATTGTTATTGGATACGGTTACACCGGTAATGTAATAATTTCCGGTAGGGAAATATTTACCGTCCGCACCTTTCATTTTTTTCAACTGGTTGTGGCCAAATACCTTAATAGCTGCAGGATTTTCACAGGATGGAGAATACTTTAAGGTGATTGTGTTATCGCTGATGACAGAGTTCAGATCGTAGATGATCTTTCCTTTGTATGGTTGTTTACTGTCCAGAATGGTAGAAATAACAGAGCCTTCGTAGGATTTAAAATTCTGGAACAGGATACCACCGCCGCAGTTTGTGATCGTATTGTTTTTGATCTCACAGTTGCGGTAGTTAAGTCCGATAATACATTCTTCCATAACATTATTGAAGGTATTGTTATTGATCTTGATATTCTCATGGTAAGCACCCAGAAGAAGTGTATGGCTGCCAATGCCACGGATGACATTCTGAAATTTACATCCGGTGATCTCAACGTTTTTCATTGTTGTGCCATCCTGAACGACACCCGGAAATGCGGCTTCTTTACATGGAGTATCAAGCTGAAGGGCTTCCTGGTTGACGTGGGCGTTAGTCACACCGGTTTCCCGTCCGTTATTTTTGAAAGTACAGTTTTTTACATAGAAGCCATTGATCGCACAGACCTCCATCTGATGCACACAACCGCCGCCCGACAGGGTGATACCGGACAGATTTACATTTGTTGCATGAAAGAGACGGATCATACTGGAAGTATTCTCGCTGTTTCCAATCAGCGTTCCGCCATTGATCGTTATATTTTTAAATCCATCATATCCGGTGCAGAGATCACTTTTGTTGTAGTTTGTCCGGTCTTTGTAGGAGCCGGGAGTACCGGATATGATCATGTTGAATTTACCATTGTCTGCACAGGTCAGTGTAACACCTTTCAGATTTAATGTGGTGTTGCTGAAAATACGGGCTGTCGATGACAGGGTATAAGAACCGGAAGGAACGGTTACAGTAATGATACTGTCCGTCTGATCTGCCATATCTCTGGCAGTTTTTAAAGCTGTGTTTAATTCTGTTGTAATGTCAGTTCCGTTTTTGACAGTCAGTGTGATCACACTGTCAGTGATAAGCATGTCGTCATTCGATGCGGCGGCAAAGACCGGCGCTGTTGTAAAACCGGAAGCCGGCATTGCAGCATTTGAGCGAAATGCAGTTCCGAAGATAAGACCGGATGCAAGGACTGCTCCTGCCATACATGAGATAAGATGTTTTTTCATAAAACTTCCCCTTTCCAAAATATCAGATGTTCTGGTTGACTGTTAAAAAACAGATGCCACTAAGTATCTGCCTGACAGGATCAGGCGGTAAAGTTTCCGCTTGTATAGGAACCATAGATGCTGAGATTTCCAAAGGAACGATAGGCACGAACACGATAGTAGATTGTTTTGCCCTTTGGAAGATCCTGTAAAGCATAGGATGTCTGTTCCTTGCCAAGCTGTTTTGTCGATTTGCCGGAAAAATGATCGGTTGTACTGTATTGTACTTCATAGCCACTGATTCCTTTGACCTTCTTCCATGATAAGGTTGCCTGATTGCGTGCTGTATTCATAGAACAGGTGAGATCCGTTACCGTACCGCATATTTTCTGGTCAGTGTCATTAATCGACAGATCTTTATTTGCTATATCGTTATATATATTATTGCTGATCGCACCGGATACGGATGAGGAAGCAGCAATACCATATTTGAAATCAGTAATATCGTTGTCAGAAATAGCTACATTACATTTGGATAGTTGCATACCATTTAATGATGCAGATCCACATAAGGTATTTTTGACAACTGTCAGCAGGTAATTGCTGTGTGCAGCAATGTTGATTGGGGCATTGCCTTTTGCGGAAATATAGTTATACGAGATAGTTGTATCGTTATTGATGCTCTGGACATTGATGCCGTAATTGCTGCACTCACTGATTGTATTATTGTTGATGCCGCCACAGACCGTTGCTTCTTTTTCCAGAAGGATACCGTTGGTTCCACTTCCATTGATAGAGTTTCCTTCAATGTTCTGACCGATGCTGCTGGCTCCATTTACTGCGATCGCACTTTTGCCAATGGAAGAGAGCACATTTTCACTGACCAGCTCTGCAACCTTGGAATGATTGGCAATAGATATGGCATACAGGGCTGCATTCGAGATCGTGTTGTTTTTTACGGAACCAGCAATTTTGGAGGCCTTATCAACCAGAATTCCCATTCCGGAGGAGACGTCCGTTTTTGATGCATAGATCCGGTTGGATGAAATCTCTTTTGCAAAAGAGCGTCCGGTGATCTCAATTGCATTTGCAACGGTTGCTTTTGTTTTATCACCCATGTCACGTACCCGGTTTGTCGAGATCAGCCCGGTACGGCTGTTGCTGTATACTTTGATCGCCGGATTGCCACTGACAGCACCAAAGGCATTTCCTGTTATGTTCGTGACACGGCTGTTGTTCCCAACCAGAATACCGCCGGCTTTGCAGTTTTTTACAATGTTGTTTGCAATATCATAGATACATGCACTGGAGTCTGTCAGAAAGATTCCGGTTCCGGTACAGTTTTTAAAGGTGTTATTTTCAATCGCAGAGGCGGTACTGTTGTCCGTAATATACAGACCATAACGCGGCATGTTCTTGATCTCATTTCCGGTTACGGAGATATTCTTACTGGACTGATCAATACGGATGCCATCTCTGGAAGTTCGTAATTTGTCATCCGGCGAGAAATTATATCCATTGATTGTATTACCGGATACCTCGCAATCTCTTGCATCGGATAAGGTGATACCGTCTCCCGGTGTGATGATCGTATTGTTTCGTATAATAACGGAGCTGATATAGAAATCTTCATCCGGCAGAGGAAATCCATCTCCTCCTGTGATGTTGCTGTTCAGCTTTCTTCCATAAACGAAGATTCCGGCAGTTTTTAATGTTGTCGGATGGTAGGTCAGCTTCATGGTGTTGCCGCTGACTTCTGTTACTGCATTGTTGATAACAGCGTTGTCGATCTTCTTTGCGCCATTTAAAACCGTTGTGTTCATGGATACTTCGTATTCCTTGGCATTCTGAACCAGAATACCGCCGCCGCAGTTGGTGATCGTGTTGTTCTTTACTTCACAGTTTACATAGTTTAAGCAGACAACACATTCTTCCAGCACATTGATAAATGTGTTATCGTTGATCTTGATATTCTCGTGATATGCACCGCAGAGCATGGTGTGTGTTCCGACACCACGGGCAATATTCTGGAATGTGTTGTGTGTGATCTCCACATTCTTCATAGGGGTTCCGTCCGGATAAGTGCCGGGATATACCAGTTCACTGTATGGCATATCGAGCTGTATGGCTTCTTCTTTTTCAAAGTTTTTGGTATCGTCAGCACGTTTGCCGTGGTTTTTAAATGTGCAGTTTCTGACATAAAAGCCGTCGATCGCAGCAACCTCTAGCTGATGTACGCATCCGCCGCCCGTGAAAGTAAGACCGTCAAGGGTAATATTAGTAGCATGAAAGATACGAACGATACAACTCAGATTGGCTTCGGTGCTTTCCCAGATTCCGCCCAGAACCGTGATATTCTTATAGGCATCATAGCCGGAGCAGGCTTCACTGTTGTTGTAATCGTCATAGTCTTTGTAATTTTCTGTTGATGATGGACCGGTGATCAGCATATTGAACCGATGGGAACCGGCAAATGTAAAGTGAACATCCGTGACATCCAGCGTTGTATTGCTGTAAATATGCAGCGCAGCGGAAAGAAGATAACTACCTTTTTGAACCCTGACTGTAACAATCTGCCCGGAGCTTTCGGCAAGATCTCTGGCATTGATCAGCGCTTCGTTCAGCTTTTGGGATATGTCGCTGCCGTCTTCCGCAGTAACCTGTATAACAGTGTCTTCGGAACTGGTTTCTTCCGCAGATACAGAAAAAGAAAATCCGTAGAGGAGCAATGGAAGAATCAGCAGATGCAAAATAATATATGTAAGTTTCTTCATTATATATACGCCTTCTTTGTTTTTATTCCTAATGGATCGGATCTACATGATCCTTATTTGTTTCCGATACGATGTAATGTGGCCGGTTTTTTACTTCCAGATATGTCTTGGCAATGTATTTACCCATAATACCCATGCACAGGAACTGAAGTCCAGCAATAAAGATGATGATACAGGCAAGAGATGGCCAGCCGGCAACCGGATCTCCGAATATTTCTTTTCTTATAATAATGAAAATAACCATAAGAAAGGAAAAAATCGTCAGAAAAATGCCAAGCCCGGATGCAAGGGACATCGGGGTTTCGGAAAAATTGATGATTCCATCGACCGCATATTTGAATAAGCCCCAGAAACTCCATTTTGTTTCTCCAGCAATGCGGTTTACATTTTCATATTCCAGCCATTTGGTCTTAAAACCGATCCAGCCAAAGATACCCTTTGAGAATCGGTTGTATTCGCACATGGCGACGATACTGTCTACCATTTCACGCTTCATCAGACGAAAATCCCTGGCACCATCGACAACATCTGCGTCCGAGATCTTGTTGATAAGTTTATAAAAATTCCTTGCAAAGAAGGAACGGATCTTTGGTTCTCCGATCC
>OJME01002160.1_pt1 | contig 13972 bp, 9 predicted proteins | sample 1597151 | NCBI WGS metagenome assembly OJME01 (sample SAMEA2452118, study PRJEB22498) | human gut metagenome | biome: human feces; feature: human gut; material: feces | place: Australia | collected 2012
ATTCCTTGATTCTTTTTATAATTCTCCATTTCTTTAAAACATTCTTTTCTATCAATTTGCTTTAAATCTATTAAATCTACGTTTTCACCTTTTAAAAACTCATAAATTTTGTCATCTCTAAATCCTATACTACCTGCATCTTCTTTTGTACATCCATAATATACCGTTTTTATATTGGCCCAAATAATAGCAGATAAGCACATTGGGCATGGTTCACATGAAGTATATAATTCATACTCAGATAAATCATATGTATTTAACTTTTTACATGCTTCTCTTATTGCAACAATTTCTGCATGTTGGGTTGGATCTTTTTCTTTCAATACTCTATTATTTCCATTTGATATAATTTCTCCTTCTTTATTTACTATTACTGCACCAAATGGTCCTCCTTCTAAATCCATCCATTTTTTAGAATTTTCTTTTGCTATTTTCATATATTTATTCATTTTCTTCCTCCTTTATTCTTTTTATTGTATCATATTCGTTTTCAATTTTCCATATAATTTATGGGGTGAGTCTTTTGATTATAAAGTCTTTTAAAATTAATAAAAATTTAATAATAATCATTACTATTATTATAACTTTATTTACTAGCATTATATTATTTTATTCATTTGCAAATGACACACAAGAAACTAATAATACTAACTTTATAAAATGGGTTGATTTTAATATAACTTCTGAAGCTCTAAATTTAACAGCAAAGCTTGATATTGACTCACATAATAATAATAATAATGGAATAATATATAACTGGATTGAATTATTAGCTTATCTAGCTTGTAAAAATGGTGGAGATTTTAAAAGTTTCAAAAAATCTGATTTAGATACTTTAGTAAATAAATTATCTAATGTTGAAACCATATCAGATTTGACAAATAATTTAAAATTCTATGATTATTACTATGAAAGTTACTCTGCTGTACTTAGCAACTTTATTGGAAATTACGAAATTGAAACAGAAAATGAAGATGGTACAAAATCTTTTAAATCTCGTTATGGTTTAAAAGCATTTTTACCAATTGCTAAAAATTATTCTTTTTCTCATTATGATGACTTTGGAAATTCGAGATCTTATGGATTTAAAAGAACTCATTTAGGAAATGATTTAATGGGAAGTATTGGCATTCCAATTATTGCTGTTGAATATGGTATAGTAGAAAATTTAGGCTGGAACCAATATGGCGGTTGGAGAATAGGAATTAGAAGTTTTGACACAAAAAGATATTATTATTATGCACATTTAAGAAAAAATCATCCCTATGTAGAAGGTTTAGAAGAAGGAAAAACAGTTAATGCTGGTGATGTAATAGGATATTTAGGAATGACTGGATATAGCACAAAGGAAAATGTGAATAATATTAATGTTCCTCATCTTCATTTTGGTATGCAACTAATATTTGATGAGTCTCAAGTAGATAGTCCTAATGAAATTTGGATTGATGTTTATCAAATTATTGAATTCTTAAAAAATTCTCGTTCTGAAGTTTATATGAATAATAAAGAAACAAAAGATTATGTTAGAAAATATGCATTTAATGAAAATACTTCTTTTTAATATTATATTTTTAAACATTAACTTGCCTTAACTTGCATTTTAATTATATCTGTGTTATAATTAATTTCTATACTATACAGAAAGGGGAGAGATTATTTGAATTCTTTAGCAGATTTAGTTAAATGGTGTCTCATTGATCAGGCCTTTCAAAAAGGTCGTTGTAATGAGTCCATTATTGGAACAATAACAAAATCCGTTAACTATAACGGAAAAACATATGATGTTATTGTTACAATAACACCTGAAGACATCAAATCAAAGATGCAGTATTGCAATGATCACGTATACTACATCCATTAATCTCACCACCACCCAAAAGCTTATATTGCTTACGGGTGGTTTCTTTTTATTTTTTCCCTAGTACAATATTGAATTCTTTATTTATCTTTCCTCTTATAATCTTTAAATTCACTTCATCATTTGGTTTTTTTGTATAAATATATTCTCTTAAATCATTCATAGTATTTAGCTCTATATTATCAATACTTGTAATAATATCTCCATTTTTTAATTCTGTATTATCTGCTGGACCATTACTAGTAATTTGCGCAACATAAATTCCCTTTTGAAAATTATTATTTAAATTTGTATTTAAATATGGTACTACTTCTTTATCATAAGCATAAATGCCTATAGTTGCTTCTTCAAAATTTCCTATTTGTTTAAAACTTTCAATAATTGGTCTTATAATATTAATAGGTATTGCAAAGCCAATTCCTTCAGCAGTAGATATTTTAACTGTATTAATTCCTATAATATCTCCATTTGGATAAATCAAAGGTCCCCCACTATTTCCAGGATTAATAGTAGCATCTGTTTGTATTAAATCTGTCATATAAGAAGATTTGCTTTCTTCTTCTATTTTTATTGTTCTATTTTTTGCACTTATTATTCCTGACGTTACAGTCCTTCTAAATTCAAATCCAATAGGATTCCCGAATTGCATATACCGTTTCTCCAACTCTTATGCTTTTAGAATCTCCTAAAGTAACATACGGTAAATTTTTCGCATTTATTTTTGTAATAGATAAATCTAAATCACTATCACTCCATACTACTGTTCCATCATAATTTGTCCCATTTTCTAACGTTATATAACATCTACTATACTTACTGCCTGTCACATGTTCATTACTTACTATATATCCATCTTCTGTCACAATAAATCCTGTCCCTAGTCCTAATTCACTTTCTGAACTTTTTGATAATATGCTATTACCTGTTTCTTTTAATTTTGAAATACCCACAACCTTTTCTGTCGTTTCTTCTAAAACATCTGCAATTTTCTTGCTATTATTCTGAACGTTTTCCACAGTTTGTTCTTTTAATGTGGATTGTGTCCTTGTTGCAACATAATTATCATTAATTTCTATCTTTTGGTATGTATTATATAAATAAAAAGCAAAAACCCAAAGAATTGATAAAATGATAAATATTTTTAATGATTTTTTTAAGTATTTTCTTTTTTTTATTTTTTTCAAATATTCCACCTCAAAAATATTCTTTCCAACTTTAGCAATTTTAAACTAAACTCTTTTTTTTTATGAAACTTTTAGTATCAGTTATAAAATTCTATTGACATTTTTAAGTAAAAAAATATATAATTTGACTAAATAATACAATAAAGGTAAAAGGTGAATAAAATGGAAAAGGATGTTTATGAGTTAACTAATGCTCAGAAAAGTATTTGGAATACAGAATTATTTTATAATGGTTCTAATATTAATAATATTTGTGGTACAATAAATATTTTTGAACCACTTGATATTAATGCTTTAAAAGAAGCTCTTCATTTAATTGTTGCTGAAAATGATAATCTTCACGCTCAATTTTATATTAAAGATGGTTGCATATATCAATCTTTTAAAAAAGATCTTGATTATAACATAGATGTTTTAGAAATTTCCTCTAAAACAGATTTGCGTAAACTTGAAAGAAAAATGAGATCTCATATTTTTGATATTTTACATTCAGATTTATTTGATTTTAAAATTTTCAAATATCCTGATTCAACAGGTGGTGTTGTTGTTAACATTCATCATCTTATCTCTGATTCTTGGACTTTGGGTTTAATTGCAAAAAATATTATCAAGAAATATTATAGTATTTCTCATAATATTCCTATGGAAACCAATAAAGCTTCTTACATCGACTATATTAATTATGAACAAAAATATCTATCAAGTAATAAATTTCAAAAAGATAAAGAATTCTGGCAAAACTATTTAGAAAATCGTCCAGATAGTATTACTATGCCTACTTTCAAAAAAAATATAAAACAAAACTTTTCTTACAAGGCGAAAAGAAAGATACTTCATTTACCTTCTAGCCTTATAAATAAAATAAATAATTTCTGTAAAGAATATAATATTTCTCTTTTCTGTTTCTTTATGGCTATTTATTCTATTTATATTAGTAAAGTAAACAACTTAAATGATTTTATATTAGGAACTCCTATTTTAAATAGAACTAATATTGTGCAAAAAAATACAATGGGAATGTTTATTAATACTGTCCCTGCACGTATAAAAATAGAAGATAATTTAGACTTTTCTACTTTCGTTAGTCAAATTGCTACTAATTTTGCTTCTATTTACAGACATCAAAAATATTCTTATCAAAATATCTTAGAAGATATAAGAAAGGAAAATTCTAAAGTTCCAAACCTTTATCAAGTACTTTTATCTTATCAAATAACTAAAATTAAAACTGATGATGATATAAAATATTCTTCTGAATGGAGTTTTAATGGTTCTATTTCTGATGACTTTGACATTCATCTTTTTGACTTGAATGATTCTGGTTCTATTAATATTGCTTATGATTATAAAATATCAAAGTATACAGATTTAGATATTAGACAAATTCATTCTAGAATTTTATATATAATTTCACAAATCTTAAAAAACCCAAAAATAAATTTAAAAGACATTTTAATTACGACACCTAAAGAATTAAAAGCAATTTTAGCACTTTCAGAAAAAAATGATTGTTCTTATCCTTCTAATAAAACAATTTCTCAACTATTTGAAGAACAAGTACAACTAACTCCTAATAATATTGCTATTAAATACAATGGTTCTTATTTAACTTATGATGAGTTAAATAAAAAGGCTAATCAAGTAGCTCATTTTTTAAGAAATATAGGAATAAAACCAAATGATGTGGTTGCCATTCGCTTAAACAAATCTCTTGAAATGGTAGTTGGAATTTTAGGTATTTTAAAAGCAGGTGGCAGTTATTTACCTATCGACTTATCTTATCCACAAGAAAGAGTATCTTTCATGTTAAAAGATAGCTCAGCAAAAATCTTTTTAACAAACAAACTTCATCAAAAAGATTTAAATATTCCTATTGAATGTTATTTATTAGATAATGTAGATTCTAATCCTATTTATAAAAACGATACTATTAATTTGCCTTGTCTTAATTCACCTGAGGATTTAATTTATATTATATATACTTCAGGCTCTACTGGTACTCCTAAAGGAGTTATGTTGTGCCATAGAAATGTTGTACGTTTAATAAAAAACAGCAACTTCCAGTTTGATTTTAACCAAAATGATGTATGGACTATGTTTCATTCAGTTGCTTTTGACTTCTCTGTTTGGGAATTATATGGCTCTTTATTATATGGTAGTAAATTAATATTAGTACCTGAGCCAACTGCAAAAGATCCTAAGAAGTTTTTGCAACTATTAAGAGATGAAAAAGTAACTGTATTAAATCAAACTCCTACTTATTTTTATAACTTATTAGATAGAGAACTTTTAAATACTGATAATTCTTTATCTGTTCGTTATATCATTTTTGGAGGAGAAGCTTTAAAGCCAAATTTAGTACGACCTTGGAAAGAAAAATATTCTTTTACTAAAATAATTAACATGTATGGAATTACTGAAACAACAGTTCATGTTACATTTAAAGAACTAAGTGATGAAGATTTGCTTTCTAGTGATTCTAATATTGGAAAACCAATACCTACTTTAAAAGTATACGTTATGGATAAATATCTTAATATTTTGCCTTTTGGTGTAGAAGGTGAAATGTGTGTAAGTGGGCTTGGTGTTTGTAAAGGTTACTTAAATCGTCCTGAACTTAATAAAAATAGATTTGTTAAAAATCCTTATTATCCTGATGAAATCTTATACCATTCTGCCGATAATGCTGTACTTGACTCTAATGGAGACTTGTATTATATGGGTAGAATTGATAATCAAGTAAAAATTAGGGGATTTCGTATTGAAATTGGAGAGATAGAAAGCAAATTATTAAAACATCCTCATATTAATAAATGTGTCGTATTACCTAAAAAGAACGGAGATACAGACTCTTATCTTGTGGCATATGTAGTAATGGATGAAAAAGAATCTGTTGATAATTTAAAAACTTATATTTCTAAACTTGTTCCAGAATATATGGTACCAAACTTTTTCGTATTTTTAGACAAATTACCTCTTACTAGCAATGGAAAAGTTGATAGAAAAGCTTTATTATCAATGGAAATTAAAGTTGAAAAGAAGAAAAAATACATTGCTCCTAGAAATGATTTTGAAAAAACATTCCAGTCAATCTTAGAAAATTCTATGCATATAAAACAAATTGGTATTGATGATAACATTCTAGAACTAGGTGCAGACTCACTTACTTTAATGAAAATTACAATAGAATTACTTGAAGAAAATTATCTTGTTAATATTCAAGATATTTATGAGTTAAAAACAATAAGGGAAATTTCAGATAATTTCTATTATCCTAAAAAATCTAATGTATATAAAAGGACCATTTCTGATAATATTTTTTACAACTTTAAAGAAGATTTTTCACCAGAAAAATTATCTGTAAAAAATATTTTATTAACTGGTGCTACTGGTTATTTAGGTGTTCATATATTAAATGAATTAATGCACAAAACAAATAGTAATGTTTATTGCGTTGTTCGTCATAAAAATGGAAAAGACTCCAAAGAAAGATTATTAAATAAACTATCTTTCTATTTTGGAAACTCTATGTTACAATATGTAGATAGTCGTATTCATGTATTAGTTGCAGATATTTCTTTACCACAATTAGGTTTATCTAATGAAGAATATCATAAACTAGGAGAAACCATTGATTTGGTTATTCATTCTGCAGCTATTGTTGACCATTATGGTAATAAGGACTTATTTGAGCTAATCAATGTAACTGGAACTAACCATATCATTGATTTTTGTAAAGATTTTTCTATTTATATGAACCATATATCTACTACTTCTATATCAGCTTCACTTCCTGAAAACGCAAAACCTAGTATTTTTGATGAACATGTCCTTTACATAGGTCAAAATTATTCTGAAAATATTTATATAAAAACTAAATTTGAAGCTGAATACAATATTTTAGAAGCTATTTTGCACTCTGATTTAAAAGCATCTATTTATCGTCTTGGAAATATATGCGCTAGATACTCTGATGCGAAATTTCAAGAAAATGATGATAAAAATGCCTTCTTAAATAGAGTTATAACTCTTTCTAAATTGGATAAATTAGCTAATTCTTTCTCTAATTTTAAGATTGATTTAAGCCCTGTTGATACTTGTGCAGATATTATCTCTTCTTTAATATTACTTAATAGTAGTTATCAAAAAGTATTTCATATATACAATAATCAAGAAATAAAATTAGTTGATTTAATTAATCAATTAAAACCCGAAAATCAAAAAATTAAAGTAGTATCTGATGAAAAATTTTATGAATATATTAAAAACAAATCAGATATCTTAGGAATAATAAATGACTTAACAAGTAAATCTTCTTACAACTCTAATATTATTATGAAAAACGATTTTACTATTAATTACATGAAAAATTCACATTTATCTTGGCCAACAATCGACAAAAATTATATTAATAAATTCTTTAAAAAATATATTAACAAAGGAGACTAAAACAAATGAAGAAAAAAATTAACACTTGTTTTTTGCGAATTATTTTATTGTATTTAATAATTCCAATTTTAATAGCATTATGTTTATACCCCGTCTTACCCAAGATACTAAATTATCCACCTGAGAGTGTAGATAATCAATTTCAAGTTGAATTTGATGGAGTTACATACACTCGGACAATATGTTTTATTGATTATGATTATTGTATTTTGTAGCTTAATTATATTATTTATCAGAGCTTACTTGATATATAAACAATTTTATAAATTAAGTGAAAATAATGAAAAACTATCATCACAAAAAAAGCTATTAATTTTACACAAAATCAGAGGTTTTTGCTATAATACACCTTACTTATTATATTTTCTAGAAATATTATTACCTTTAATATTTTTACCTTTGACATTTATTATAATAGATGCTTATCCTGTAACTATTTTAAAAATATGTTTGATTTATTTATCATTTTTTACATTAGCATCTGTAATAAGTTTTGTATTTTCAAAAAATGAATTTGGATATATATTAAATTTACTAAATACAATGTATCCTGATTTGATGCAAAAAATAGAATTAGAATATTCTGAAAAAAGAAGGAGTAAATTAAAATCACTCCCAGTCAAGTTAATATTACAATTTTCTCCTTTAGTACTTGTATCTTTAATCTTCATCTCTCTTGTAGGTTATGTACAAGCTTCTAAAAAAACTGGAGATATTTACTATAACTCTTATTTAACAATAATTTCTAATTCTTTTGATAAAGTTTTTGATTCAAAAGAAGAAATAGAAACAACTTTAAAAAATATAACATTATTAGATGACTCTCATCAATATTTTATTATTGATAGTAATGGAAATCAACTTGTATCAGATAATTCTAAATTAGAAAAATTTTTTGTTAAATATACTTTAGAAAAGTCAGAAATGCAAAATGGAAGAACATATGATTATTTTTGCTTAGATAGTGAAGGTATTGCAATAAAATGTTATTTAACTAATGGTGATTTTTGTTATGCAGGTTTTAGATATAATACTATGCAACCGAAATTTTTAAAAGCTATTTTAACTTGTGATATTGTTTTATATATTATAATTTTCTTTATATTAGTTTATGTTTCTGTTTCACTTTCGAGAGAAATAAAAACAGTTTCAAATAAACTAAAAGAAATTGCTTCTACTAATAAAAATGATATTAATTTAAATAATAATTTAATTGTTACATCCGAAGATGAATTAGCAGACCTTTCTTTATCATTTAATTTAACACAAAGCTTTACTAAAAATAATGTAAATCAATTAAAATCAAACCAATCAATGTTAATGGAACGTGAAAGATTAGCTTCTTTAGGACAACTAATTGGTGGTATAGCACATAATTTAAAAACACCTATCATGTCTATCTCAGGAGCAGCAGAAGGTTTATCTGATCTTGTTAAAGAATATGATTCTTCTATTGATGATCCAGATGTAAACTCTCAAGATCATCACGATATTGCTAAAGATATGAATTCTTGGATTGTTAAAATCAAAGATTATACAGAATATATGTCAGATATTATTACAACAGTAAAAGGACAAGCTGTTAATCTTTCAAATGAAGAAGATATTTCTTTTACAATTGAAGAATTATTAAAAAGAGTAAATATCCTAATGAAACATGAATTAAAAAATGCTATTATTTATTTAAATATTTCACTAAAAACTGACGAAAATACTATAATTCATGGAGATGTAAATAGTTTAGTCCAAGTAATTAATAATATGGTTTCAAATTCAATCCAAGCATATGAAGGAAAAACAGAACAAACAATTGATTTGATAGTTGAAAAAGAAGACAATAATCTACTTATTTCAATTAAAGATTATGCATCTGGACTACCAGATAAAGTAAAAGAAAAATTATTTAAAGAAATGATAACTACTAAAGGAAAAAATGGAACAGGATTAGGCTTATATATGTCATATTCTACAATAAAAGCACACTTCAATGGCAATATTACAGTTGATTCTGAATTAGGAAAAGGTACTACTTTTACTATAACATTACCTTTACAATAGTTTTACTTATAAATAACTAAAAAATGAATTAAACTTAAAGTTTTATTTATAAAACATTACAAGTTTAATTCATTTTTATTTTATATTATCACACTCAAAGTGTTACTATATAAAAATTGGTTATTTTTTACATAATTTTTTTAACAAAATCTATTGATTTTTCTAGCATTTATTAATATAATGTGAACAAATATTAATAAAATGGGGAATTAATATGAGAAAAGGATTGCAAAATTTAGAAAATAATGAAAATAATAATTATAAAATTATAGCCGTTGATGATGAAGAAGGTATTATTGATTCTTTATCTATATTTTTAAAAAGATCTGGCTATAATTTTACAGGTGTTACAGACCCTCAATTAGCAATTGAAAAAGTAAAAAATGAGCATTTTGATTTAATGATTTTAGACTTCATTATGACTCCATTTCATGGTGATCAAGTAGTAGAAGAAATCAGAAAATTTAATAAAGACTTGTATATTTTGTTACTAACTGGACATAAAGATTTAGCTCCGCCTTTAGAGACAATTAAACGATTAGATATTCAAGGATATTGTGAAAAGGGAGACAAATTTGATCAGTTGCTTTTATTAATTGAGTCTGGAATTAAATCTATTAAACAAATGAATCAAATCAAAAAAATTAATGATGAATTATCAGATACTTACGAAAAGTTAGAAAGTGCTTACTTAGAAAGTATTCAAACTCTACGTTATACAGTAGAAGCAAAAGATACTTATACTCGTGGTCACTCTGACCGTGTTTCTGAATATTCTGTTTTAATAGGAAAATATTTAGGATTACCAGAAGCAGATTTAAATACTTTAAGAATTGGTGGTTTATTCCATGATATTGGAAAAATCGGTGTTCCTGACGCAATTTTACAAAAAAACGGAAAACTTGATGATGATGAATATTCTCAAATAAAGCAACATCCTAATATTGGTGTTCATATTTTGTCACACGCAAAAATATTTCAAAATATTTTACCAATTGTTGAACATCATCATGAAAAATATGATGGTACTGGATATCCAGGCAAATTAGCTGGTGAAAATATTCCATATTTGGCAAGAATTGCTTCTATTGCTGATAGTTTTGATGCAATGACATCAAAACGCGCTTATAGAGATTCTTTACCTATTGATATTGTTATTTCTGAATTCGAAAAATTTAGAGGAACTCAATTTGACCCTAATATTGATGATGTTTTCTTAGATATTTTGAAAAATCATTATGACGAAATTGAAGAAATTAGAAATAAATATATGACAGAGTAAAATATTTATTCATGTAATAAAGAATAAGTCATATAATAAAAGATATAATAATTGAATGTGATTGAAGAATAAATTAGAAAATTTTAAAATAGCTAAATGAGGGAACCCAAAATTCTTTTGGGAAGTATCATTTAGCTATTTTTAGATTTTATATTTGTTCGTATTGAGCCGAAATTATTATATTTTTTATTATATGACTTATTCTTTTATATAAAATTCTATATTTTATACTTTCATTGATAATCCAACTTTTTGTCTTTCTTTATCAATCTTAATAACCTTAACTTTTACAACATCTCCAACTGATACAATATCAGATGGATTTTTAATAAATTTTTCACTCATTTCAGATATATGTACAAGACCATCATGTTTAACACCTATATCCACAAAAGCTCCAAAATCAATTACATTTCTTACTGTACCTGTTAATACCATTCCCTCTTTTAAATCCTCTAATTTTAATACATCACTACGTAAAATTGGCTTTGGCATATCTTCACGAGGATCTCTTCCTGGTTTTGAAAGCTCTTCTATAATATCTGTTAATGTCATTTCTCCTACATTTAAATCTGTTGAAGTTTTTGCAATATCAACTGTTTTTAATTTATTTTGTATAGCTTCTAATTTTTCTTTATCTTTTAAGTCTTTTTTATCAAAGCCAATCTCATTTAATAATTTCTCCGCAACTTCATAACTTTCTGGGTGTACAGCAGTTATCTCAAGAGGATTATCTCCATCTAATATTCTTAAAAATCCTGCACATTGTTCAAAGGCTACTTTTCCAAGTTTAGGAACTTTTAATAATTGCTTTCTATTTTTTAATTTTCCATTTTCATCTCTATATTTAACTATATTTTTAGCAATTGTTTTATTTATACCAGAAACATAAGATAATAATGAAGGTGTAGCAGTATTTACATCTACCCCAACTTTGTTAACACTATCTTCTACAACTCCAGTTAGGCTTTCCTCTAATCTTTTTTGATTTACATCATGTTGATATTGTCCAACACCTATTGACTTAGAATCAATTTTAACAAGTTCACTAAGTGGATCTTGAAGTCTTCTTGCAATCGATATTGCACTTCTTTCTTCAACATGTAAATTAGGAAATTCTTCTATTGCAAGTTTACTTGCTGAATATACGCTCGCACCAGCCTCATTAACTATAATATAGCTTACACTTCTTTTTGCATCTTTTATAACATTTGCGATAAATGTTTCACTTTCTCTTGATGCAGTACCATTACCAATTGCTATTACATCAATATTATATTTATCTATTAAATCAAGTACAATTTTTTTGCTGCCTTCAAAATCATTTTTAGGTTCATGAGGATATATTACCTTTATATCAAGCATTTGACCAGTATAATCTATAACAGCAAGTTTACAACCTGTTCTATATGCTGGATCTAAACCTAATATCATTTTATCCTTCATTGGAGGAGTAAGTAAATAATTTTCTAAGTTTTTAGCAAATACTTCTATTGCTCCTTCTTCACTTTTTTCAGTAAGTTCACTTCTAATTTCTCTTTCAACACTTGGTCCAATTAATCTTTTATATGAATCAACTATTGCATCTTTTACATATACTGCGCATTCTGAATTCTCATCTTTTATAAGTTTTTTCTCTAAATAATTATAAATATATTCTTTATTATATTCTAATGAAACACTTAGTACTCCCTCTTTTTCTCCTCTATTTACAGCAAGTACTCTATGTGGTTTTATATACTTAACATCTTCAGAATAATCATAATACATTTCATAAACTTTTTTCTCATCAACAGCATTTTTCTTTTTCTTAGTAACTATTCTAGAATTATTATATATATCATTTCTTATCCATTTTCTATAATAAGCATTATCACTTATATACTCTGCGATTATGTATTTAGCACCCTCAATAGCGTCTTCTTTGGTTTTAACATTATCATTTAAGAATCTATCCACAGTATAAAGTTCTTTTGGAAAACTTAATATAATTTTTGCTAAACCTTCAAGACCATTTTTAATTGCTTCTGTTGCTTTTGTTTTTTTCTTTTCTTTATATGGTCTATATAAATCTTCTACTTCTACCAATTTTGAAGCATTCATTACCTCTGTTTTTATTTTATCTGTTAATAAACCTTTTTCATCTATTAATCTTATAACATCTTCTTTTCTTTTTAATAAGTTAACTTGGTATTCATAAACTTCACTAATTGATCTTATTTGTTCTTCATCAAGATTACCAGTTACTTCTTTTCTATATCTTGCGATAAATGGTATTGTATTACCATCTTCTAACATTTTTAATGTGCTTTTTACTTGTTCTACTCTAATATTTAGTTCAAGTGCAATTTGTTTAATTATATCTTCATTCATTTTTTTACATCCTCTTTCTTTGATTTCCAATATCAAGAAAATTTAATATTTCATTATATTTTACATTTTCAAGATTATATTCGTCTCCTGATACAATACAAGAAAAATTTTGATCTGGATCAATTATATCTTTTAACACCATTAAACTATTTTTCTGTGATTTTTTTAATTTTTCTGGCACAAACAAAAGTGACATATATTCAGAATTAACAAGAATAATTATTCCATTATTCGCAAGTAATTTAAATAAAACAAGTTCGTTATCTGGGTTAAATCTATCTATCCTAACTTTTTTCGATAAACGTTCGTTATTCTTTTTTAAATAATTTTTAACAAGATCAATATGATAATATATTTTATTTTTTTGTGCTGATTGTATTTTTTTATTATCTTTGAGGCTGATATAGCTTCAAAGCGGAGAGTGTCAATGTGTCTCTGCTGTCATGAAGTAGGCATACGGAACTCTGATGAATAATTCTATCTTGCACATATTGAGATTTAAGAGGTGGCTGGGGATAATTGCGGCTTTTTTGTTTTCTGTTACAGTATATGCGGAGGAAATGCTCGATTATACAGAACTTATGAAATTGCCCGTGGATTCACTCTACTCCCGGGCAAGATATTATCAGGAATATAACCACCGTGATACCGCTATCGGATATTATGTGGTGCTTATCTGGAAATATGCGGACAATATAAGCGATTCGGAAAAGTATGAATGTGCGATGGCATGTATCGAAAGCGGGGAAATGCTCTATGAGGATGAAC
>OJME01002167.1_pt1 | contig 13939 bp, 17 predicted proteins | sample 1597151 | NCBI WGS metagenome assembly OJME01 (sample SAMEA2452118, study PRJEB22498) | human gut metagenome | biome: human feces; feature: human gut; material: feces | place: Australia | collected 2012
GATTTGGATAAAGAGCAAAGTTTTAAAACAATAAAAAATGTATATGAAAATATAGGATATACAGTAATAGAAACAGAAGCAAAAACTCAAAAAGGAGTAATAGAACTAATAGAACAACTAAAAGATAATATAAATGCATTCTCAGGAAATTCAGGGGTAGGAAAATCGACATTAATAAATGCTATATTTGATAATGAAATGACACAAGAAGGAGAAATTAGCAAAAAAAATAAAAGAGGAAAAAACACAACAACATCAACCAAATTATATGAAATAGATAAAAACACATATATAGCGGATACACCAGGATTTTCAACATTTGATATATCAGAAATAGAGAGCAAAGATTTAGCAATGTATTTTAAAGAATTTGAGCAATATATACCTGAATGTGAGTTTGTTGGATGTACACATATAAAAGAGCAAAGTTGTGGAATAAAAAAGGCGGTAAAAGAGGGAAAAATAGAACAAGAAAGATATAATAGATTTTGTAAAATATATGAAGAATTAAAGCAAAAGGAGGAAAGAAAAAAATGGTAGAAGTTTCAACATCAATACTTGGAACAAAAAAAGGAGAAGAATCAAAAACATTTTTTGCATTAGAAGTTGCAAAAACAGATTATTTTCATATAGATGTAATGGATGGAAAATTTGTTAAAAATAATACATATCAAAAGATGTTTGAAAATGCATCATATATAAAAAGAATATCAAATTTACCACTAGATATTCATTTGATGGTAGAAAATGTAAAAGATGCAATTGACGACTTCTCAGCAGTAGAACCTAATATAATAACATTTCATTATGAGGTATGTAAAAGTAAAGAAGAAGTATATAAAAATATAAGATATATAAAAGAATGCAATTGTAAGGTTGGATTAGCTGTAAAACCAGAAACAAAAATAGAAGAAATATACGAATTTTTACCATATATTCATATGTGTTTAGTTATGACAGTTGAGCCAGGAAAAGGTGGGCAAACACTTATAGAAGAAACTTTAGAAAAAGTTGCAAAATTAAAAGAATATGTTAAAAATAATGATATTGAAATAGACATAGAAGTTGATGGTGGAATCAATTTAGCTACTGCTCCAAAAGCTAAAGAAGCTGGAGCAAATGTGTTAGTTGCAGGTAGTGCAATACTAATGGCAAAAGATTATAAAGTTATTATTGATGAATTAAAACAATAATTATATAAAAAAGATACAAATATTAATTATTAATATTTGTATCTTTTTTAGTGTGTGTATAAAATAATTTAATTACATTTTGTTTTATTTTTTAATTTCTTCTTTTTTTGAATTTTTATTAGATTTTTCTTTTTCAGGAATAATTGCAGTTACTAAAATTCCTAAACCAATAATCATAATAACAAAGTTTAATATACTTCCAACAACAGGAATTAGTTCAAGTAACCAAATTACAGCTGATGTTATAATTAAAACACCAAATGTTGTTGTGTTTTTAGATATATTAAATTTTTTACAAACTAGATTATTAATTGCTATAACAAAAGTTGAATTGCTAATCATTAATAAAACAGCAAATAACATTGTACCAATTATAGCAATATTTGATGTTAGACCTAATATAAGTAACAATACAAATGCTATAACAAAAATGATAGGTGTTAAAATTCCTGATCCGATAACTGGCAATAATTTTTTAGACAATAAAGCTCCAGTATTTTCTAGGAATTTTGGTGCTAACCATAAATATAATAACCATATAACTAAAACAGTTACGATAAATCTACCTAAAGCTAAAATATAACTAGAAATAGATTTTGACTTTGTTGAAGTTGTTATAGGTGAATAATTAACACTTCCAGTAACTGTACCTTCAGGAATAGAAGCTTCTGAACTAGAAGAATAATTTAAATCACCATAAATAGTAGCTTTATTTGTTACTGAACTTTGACCGTCAGAATTTGATGAAATTTCAATATTTTTTGAATATACATAAGCATTTCTTCCAATCACACCAGAAAAATTTAAAGTGTCAGAAGATGTTCTAATATCACGATAAACATAACCATTAATATTTAGAGTATTGGCAGTAGTATATAAGTCATATACAACACCAGAAATATTTACTTCATTTGCAGCAGCAAATAAATTGCTATAAATATATCCTTCTTTTTCTACGTTGATAGTTTTTGCACAAATAAATGCATCTCCACCAATTTGAGAACTGATAGTAACAGTATTAGCTAAAATAAAAAGATTACCATCTACGATATAATCAACTTTAACGTCATCACCTGTTAAATATACATCACTTTTTTTCATTGAATTATCAGTAGATTGAGTAGTTTCAGATGTAGTCTCATTACCTTGAGTTGTTTCTACTGCTTTTTCTTGTGAGCTATCACTAATAGGTTCTGCTTCATTATCATCAGCTCTTACAATAGGAACTAAAAGAGATAAAGCAAGTAATAAAACCAAAGTGATTTTTGTAATTTTGTTTTTTAACATTTAAAATACCTCCTACATATTATAATATATTTTATACACTCAAAATATATATCTTTATAATAATTTTGTCAATTGAATGTCTTTATTTTTGTAATATTTACAAAAATCTTTTATAGGGCAGATATCACATTTAGGATGTCTTGCAATACAAGTATTTCTACCATGCCATACAAATAGATGATTTATATCCTTTATATCATTTTTGGAAAAGATTTTTAATAAATCTTGTTCTATTTTTAAAGGATCTTTTTCATCAGACAAACCAACTAAATTTGAAATTCTTTTAGCATGAGTATCTACAGCAATACCTTGAGCAATTCCAAATACTTCTAACATAATAACATTAGCACTTTTTCTACCAACTCCAGCAAGTGAAGTCAATTCTTCCATAGTATGTGGAACTATGCCATTAAAATTATTTAAAACTTGAGAAGCACATAATTTTATATTTTTAGCTTTATTTTTATAAAAACCACAAGGATGAATTATTCTTTCAAGTTCAGAAATATCAATATTTGCAAAGTCTTCAATAGTCTTGCATCTATTAAATAATTCAGGAGTAGTTTTATTTACTCTTTCATCAGTACATTGAGCAGAAAGCATAACAGCAATTACTAATTCAAAAGGAGTAGAAAAATCTAAACTACAAGTAGCATCTGGATAAGCTGTTCTTAAATTTTGTACTATTTTTGTTGCATCACTTTTTTTCATTATTATATATAATTTAATAATTTAAATTCAAAATTATTAAATAATCTCCTTTCATTAAATATGTTAACAATTACATTTTACAAGAAAATACAAGGATAGTCAAACAAAATAAACATAAAAAGGAACAGATAAAATCAAGTTACATATTATATAAAAAAGGGGGAGTAGTAGAATGAAGCATTTATTTAAAAAGACATTAGGTGTATGTTTAATAGGACTAGGATTAGGAATTTTAATGGTTTTATTACTTCCTATAACAGGTTGGCTATTTATTATAGGGTTAGGAGTTGTTTGTGTTGGTTTTATTTGGCTTGCATGTTGAAGAAAGGGGGATACATATATGACAGTTGTAGTAAAAAAAGTTCCTAAATTTTTAAGGGGATTTGTTAAATTAATATTTGGAATTAAGGATGAAAAATAAAAAGTAAACATAAAACTTGAAAAAAGTAACTAGATGTGCTATAATTAAAATTGATAGTGAAAAACTATTAAAGCACAAAGGAGGAAAAAATAATGTGTGTAGAAAAGAGTATTACAAAAAAAATTCGGGAAGGAATCTTAATTGATGCACCGTTTCCAACAAACATGTTACTTGCTAATGTAATTTTATCCAAGGAAGGATTTAGAGAAAACATAGATTATTTGACGGTGCAAACGCAAGTTGAACATCAGTATACAGAGATCAAGTATCTAAAATCTATATCTGAGCTGGATGAAAACAATCAGATTACAGGGGAAATGTTAAAATGCTTTATTTTAATTGTTCCAGACCGATATATCCCGAAAAAGGAAGAACAGCAAAATGTGAAAACAATTATTAAGAATGTTGATGACATTGACACATTATATTCCGAAAAAGAGGAGTCCAAATAATTTGGGCTCTTTCTATTTATATAAAATTTATAAAATAAAATAATCCTCAATTATTAATCATTTTAAATAGGTAATGACTAATAATTAAGGATTATTTTTTATAAAACTAAGCTCTTTTCACTTTACCGTTCTTTAAACATTTAGCACATACGTGAATTCTTTTAACTTCTCCATCAATTTCAGCTTTTACACTTCTTAGATTTGGTTTCCAAGTACGTGTAGATCTTTTACTTATATGAGAACGAGTAATGCTAAGTTTGTTTCCGTGAACAGGTTGTTTGTCACAAATTGCACATTTTGCCATGTCTTTCGCACCTCCTAAATATCTTAATAAACAACTATAAACAAGTCTACCACAAAAATTATAAAAAAACAAGCTTTTTTTCAAAAATATCAAAAATTCCTTGCAAAATGCGAAAAGTGTGGTATAATAATTACGCTATAGGAAAAGAGGAAAGGATTGAAAAATATGAATTGTAAATTAGAAAAAACAGAAAACGCAAATGAAGTTAAATTTGAAATAACAGTAGAAGCTACAAAATTTGAAGATGCAATGAAAAAAGTATACTTCAAAAGTGCAAAATATTTTAATATACCAGGATTTAGAAAAGGTAAAGCACCAATGCAAATAGTAGAAAAATACTATGGACCAGAAATTTTCTATGAAGATGCATTTAATGAAGTAGCACAAGAAGCATTAGAAGAAGCAGTAGAAGAAAATAAATTAGATGTTGTAAGCAGACCAGAAGTAGATGTTAAACAAATGGAAAAAGGAAAAGATTTAATATTTACAGTAGTAATGCAAACAAAACCAGAAGCAGAAGTTTCAAAATATAAAGGTATAGAAATAAAAAAAGTTGAGTATAATGTAACAGATGAAGATGTAGAACACGAATTACATCATATGCAAGAACATAACTCAAGATTAATTTCAGTAGATGATAGAGCAGTAGAAAGTGGAGACACAACAACAATAGATTTCGAAGGATCTGTTGACGGAGTTCCATTTGAAGGTGGAAAAGCTGAAAACTATGACTTAGAAATTGGAAGCAATACATTTATTCCAGGATTCGAAGATCAAATAATTGGTATGAAAATCGACGAAGAAAAAGATGTAAAAGTTAAATTCCCAGAAGAATATTTTTCTAAAGAATTAGCTGGAAAAGATGCAGTATTTAAAGTAAAATTACATGAAATTAAGAAAAAAGAATTACCAGAATTAGATGACGAATTTGCTAAAGATGTTAGTGAATTTGATACATTAGACGAATTAAAAGCAGACATAAAGGCAAAACAAGAAAAGCAAAATGAAGAAAAAGCTAAATATGAAACACAAGATGCTGTAATCAAAGCACTTTGTGAAAAAACTAAAGTTGAAATACCATCAGGAATGGTTGAAATGGAAGTTGAAAATATGTTAAAAGACTTTGAACAAAGATTAGCATATCAAGGTTTAAACTTAGAACAATATTTCAAAATGATGGGTAAAACTGAAGAAGAAGTTAAAAAAGAATATGAACCTCAAGCAATTGAAGGAATTAAATCAAGATTAGCTTTAGAAGCTGTTATAAAAGCAGAAAAAATAGAAGCAACAGATAAAGAAGTAGAAGACAAAATGAAAGAAATGGCTAAAAACTATGGAAAAGAAAATGATGAAGAATTCCTTAAAAATGAAAATGTAAGAAACTACATTAAGCAAGGATTAGAATCAGAAAAAGCAATTGATTTCTTAGTTAAAAATGCAAAAATAAAATAAAACAAAATATATAAAAGCTAGAGGATAAAATTTAAAAGTTAAATTTTAACTCTGGCTTTTTTGCAATTAAAATTAAAATAAGTATAATAAATATGACTAATTGTATAAAACATAAAAAATGTTAGTACATGATACTAACAAATAAAATACTAGGAGGACAAATATGTTAGAAAAAAATAGTTTAGTACCATATGTTGTAGAACAAACAAGTAAAGGAGAAAGATCATATGATATATTCTCAAGATTATTAAAAGATAGAATAATATTTTTAGGAGAAGATGTAAATGCCACAACAGCAAGTTTAGTAATTGCACAATTATTATTCTTAGAATCAGAAGATCCTGAAAAAGAAATAAGTTTATATATCAATTCACCAGGAGGATCAATAACAGATGGAATGGGAATAATTGATACAATGAATTATATTTCATGCCCAGTATCAACAATATGTATAGGAATGGCAGCAAGTATGGGAGCAGCACTTTTAGCAGCAGGAGAAAAAGGAAAAAGATTTGCAACGCCAAATGCAGAAATATTAATACATCAACCATTAATTGGTGGTGGAGGACTTTCAGGTCAAGCAACTGAAATAAAAATCCATGCAGATCATTTAGTAAAAACAAGAGAAAAACTAAACAAATTCTTAAGTGAAAGAACAGGTCAAACAATTGAAACAATAGAAAAAGATACAGAAAGAGATAATTATATGACAGCAGAAGAAGCTTTAAAATACGGATTAATTGATGGAATTATGGATAAAAGAAAATAATATAGATAAAATAAACATATGAAAATAGGAAGCAAAGAAATTAGCTGGAATTAAAAAGGAGAGAACTATGGCAAAAAATGATGTACCTAAAAGTGTAAGATGTTCATTTTGTGGCAAGGCACAAGAAAATGTAAGAAAAATAGTTGCAGGACCAGGTGTGTATATTTGTGATGAATGTGTTGATTTATGCAATAACATCATAGAAACAGAATTATATGATGACGAAAAAGCTGGATATAGTTTAAATGAAATGAACAATGTACCAACACCCAAAGAGATAAAACAAATTTTAGATGATTATGTAATAGGTCAAGATGATGCAAAAAGAACTCTATCAGTTGCAGTATATAATCACTATAAAAGAATTGCACATGAAGAAAATATAAAAAAAGATGATGATGTAGAAATACAAAAAAGTAATATTTTATTACTAGGACCAACAGGATGTGGAAAAACATTACTTGCAAGAACATTGGCTAAAATACTAAAAGTTCCATTTGCAATAGCAGATGCAACAACACTTACAGAAGCTGGATATGTTGGAGAAGATGTTGAAAATATTTTATTAAAATTAATCCAAGCAGCTGATGGAGACATAGAAAAAGCTGAAAAAGGAATAATCTATATAGATGAAATAGATAAAATTGCAAGAAAATCAGAAAACCCTTCAATAACAAGAGATGTAAGTGGAGAAGGTGTGCAACAGGCATTATTAAAAATAATAGAGGGAACAGTTGCATCAGTACCACCACAAGGAGGTAGAAAACATCCAAACCAAGAATTAATACAAATAAACACAGAAAATATTTTAATAATTTGTGGAGGTGCTTTTGAAGGATTAGAAAGCATTATAAAAGATAGAACTGGAGAAAAAGCAATAGGATTCGGTAAACAAGTTAATACTAAAAAAGATATGAACAAAACAGAAGTGTTTAAAGAATTGTTACCACAAGATTTATTAAAATTTGGATTAATTCCTGAATTTATAGGAAGATTACCAATAATTGCAACACTAGAAGAATTAGACAAAAATGCATTAGTAAAAATATTAAAAGAACCAAAAAATTCATTAGTAAAACAATATCAAAAATTATTTGAAATAGATGGAGTTAAACTAGAATTTGAACAAGAAGCATTAGAAGCAATAGTAGATAAAGCAATAGAAAGAAAAACAGGAGCAAGAGGACTTCGTTCAATAATAGAAGAAATAATGAAAGACATAATGTTTGATATCCCATCAAATCCTAAAATAGTAAAATGTGTAATAACTAAAGAAACAGCAATAGGAACTGAAGGACCAAAAATAGTAGAAGATGAGAACTATCAAACTAAAAAAATTGAAAAGCCAAAAAGACAAGTACCTGAAAAGCAAGTAGGATGATTTTGGGGACGGAGCAAAAAATCATTTCCTATCTTTTCAATTTTATATGTTTTCGAGTAATAAAGCTAGCTATTATATTATCATTTTTACATTTTATAATAATATAATAGCTAGCTTTAATTTAATAATTTATACTTTTAAAAATGATTTTTTGCTCCGTCCCCAAAATCATTTTTTTATTTTAGTGTTGAAAGAGGGACAATGGTATGTTAGAATTATTGTGGGGATGAAAAAGTTTGGAGGAAGAATAAAATATGCGTAAAATGCTTATAATTATAGGAATTTTATCAGTTATTTTTTTCGGAATGATAGCATACAGAAAATTAGCAGTAAAGAATAGTACAACAATAAATGCAGGAGAAGTGGCTCAAATACAAACTTATATTGAAAAAATATATTTATGGAAAGAAGTAACAGAAGAAGCTTTACCAACATTTAATGATATAAATCAAGCAAGTGACAAATGGATATGGGAAGTAGTAAAAAATAATTTAGATGATTATGATATTTCTTTAGAAGAAGCAAATCAGAAGGTAAAAGAGTTATTTGGAGAAAAGTGCAATAAGCAAATGCCAAAAGAGGGAAACGATAGTTTTTGGTATAATGAAGAAACAGAAAAGTATGAAGCTACTGGGGTAGAATTAGACAATAAACAAGATACATTTTTGATAAATAATATAGCAAAAACAAAAGAAGGATATCAAGTAGAAATAATCGAATATTTAATAAATCATATGAATGAAAGTAATATAACAGTTGAAGATACAAATGAAGAAAGTATAGGCATAGTAGAAAATAATACAGGTGACACTAAAATACAAGAAATTGTAAAGGAAAATAAAAATAGATTTATAAAAAAGAAGATTACATTAAAAGTAGAAAATGAAGCTTCAAATTCAAATGATAATTCATTAGTAGTAGAAAAAGTAGAAAAAGATTAAATATGTGAAGATATGGAGTAAAAATGCAAAAAGAATTGGAAAAATGTGAGGTATGCCCTCATAGATGTAAAGTAAATAGAAATAAAAATCAAATAGGAAGATGCAAGTCAACTAGTAAAATAAAATTAGGATTGTACTCAACACATAATTTTGAAGAGCCTTGCATAAGTGGTAAAAAAGGCTCTGGAACAGTCTTTTTTTCTAATTGTAATTTTAATTGTGTATATTGCCAAAATTATGAAATAAGTCAACAAGGGAAAGGAAAAGAAGTTACAATAGAGGAACTAGTAGAAATATTTTTAAAACAACAAGAAAAAGATGTAGAAAATATAAATTTAGTGACACCAACAAGTTATGTACTACAAATAATAGAAGCACTTAAAATTGCTAAACAAAAAGGATTAAAATTACCAATAGTATATAATACAAATGGATATGAAAATATAGAAACTTTAAAAATGTTAGAAGGTTATATAGACATATATTTACCAGACTTAAAATATGCAGAAAATAGTATAGGAAAAAAATATTCTAGGATAGATAACTATTTTGAAATTGCAACAAAAGCAATAAAAGAAATGGAAAGACAAGTTGGAATACCAAAATTTGATGAAAATGGTGTTATGACAAAAGGAATGATAGTAAGACACTTAGTTTTACCTGGATATATTGAAAATAGCAAAAAAGTATTGAAGTGGTTAAAAGAGAACTTAAATAAAGAGGTATATATAAGTGTAATGGCACAATATTTTCCAACATACAAAGCTAAAACAGAAGAATACAAAGAAATAAATAGAAAATTGACTAAGATGGAATGGGAAACAGTAGAAAAATATGTAGACAGCCTAGATTTTGAGAATGGCTTTATACAAGAACTTGGAGAACATGAAGAAGAATATGTACCAAAGTGGTGGTGAGAAATTCACCACTTTATTTTTTGGTGAAGTCCCATCCACATTATGATATATGTGTTTTTATATTGTTTATTTTATTGAAGTAAAAAATAGAAATTTAAATCATAGACAAAGTATTTTTGGAGTGATATAATAATTATTGTAAAAATATGTCGAAGAAATAAAGGGGAGATTGATATGGCAATTGTTGAAGTAATAAAATATAATGGAAAGCCTAATGTAATGGCATGGAAATATCCATGTGAGGAACTAGGCACATGGACACAAATAATTGTAAATGAAACACAAGAAGCTGTTTTTGTAAAAGAAGGCAAAGTGCTTGATATACTAGGCCCAGGAAGACATACACTATCAACTGAAAACATACCAATATTAAGTAAATTGATAAACTTACCATTTGGTGGAAAATCACCATTTACAGCAGAAGTTTGGTATATAAATAAAATATATTCATTAGATGTAAAATGGGGGACAGCACCAGCAATTCAAATACAAGATCCAAAATATCATGTATTTGTTCCAGTAACAGCATTTGGACAATTTGGAATACAAGTAGTAGATTCACAAAAATTTTTAACTAAATTAGTAGGAACATTACCTAGTTTTGAACATGATGCTATGGTAAAATATTTTAGGGGACTACTAGTATCAAACGTAAAAAATGTAATAAGCACATATCTAGTAAAGAAAAATGTATCAATTTTGGAAATAAATGCGTACATAACTGAAATATCACAAGAATTAGAAACAAAATTAAGACCTGAAATTGAAGAATATGGAATACAACTAGCAAACTTTTATGTAACATCAATAGAAGCTCCAGAAGATGACAGTGCAGTTATAAAATTAAAAAATGCTTTAGCAAAAAGAGCAGAAATGGATATTGTTGGATACGATTATAATACAGCAAGATCATTTGATACTCTAGAAAGCGTTGCAAAAAATGAAGGTTCTGGTTCAAACATAATGAATGCAGGAATTGGATTAGGAATGGGTTTTGGAATAGGCGGACAATTTGGCAATCAAATGAGCAATGTGGTTACAAAAATGAATACTAATGAAAAAACAGAACAACCTAAAAACAAATTAAAATGTGTCAATTGTGGAGCAGAAGTAGATGAAAAACAAAAATTCTGCCCAGAATGTGGAACAAAAATTGGAGAATTTTGCAAAAATTGTGGAGCAAGATTATCAAAGAATCAAAAATTCTGTCCGGAATGTGGAGCATCACAAATTTTTACATGCCCAAGCTGTAAAAAGGAAATAAATAAGGATGCCAAATTTTGCCCAGAATGTGGAGAAAGGTTAGGTGGAAAATAAAATGTCAAAAAATAAAAAATATATAACAATAATTGGACTAATAATAGCAATACTATTTAGCTTCTTAATATTTTTCGGAATAGGAAATGCAGAAAAAACACAAATGCAAATAAGTTCATTTATATTTGTATTACTAACAGAGATTATAATATTTGCAAATATAATAATATTAACATCAAAAAAATTGAATACATTTGCAATTGCAGGAATAAGTAGTTCAACTATCATATATGCGATTATTTCCTTAATAGTAAACATTTTATTTGTGGGAGTTTTTAAAACAATTAGAACAAATTTAGTATTCAACTTTGGATTATTATTAATATATGTATTTGTGGTAGTTATGGTAATGTTATTTAAAAAGGAGGAAAAATAATATGAACGAAAAAGAACAACCATGGTATACTTCAATAGTTGCAGTTATAATAGCAATGATATGCTTTTGGCCAGTAGGATGCGTTTTGCTATATTTAAGAATAATAAATAATAAAGGTAAATACAGAGGAAATACATATATGCTAATAACATTAGCAGTAATACTAATCCTATTTGGAATAGTAGGATTAAGTGTATTTTTTGATGGTGGAGATTCTTCGGATTTCTTTTTAGCAACATTAATGTTTATAATTCCAGGAGCGGTATGTGCATTTTTTAGTTATAAAAAAATGAAGCAATTAAAAATATACAAAAAATATTCAGATTATATAAGTGTGAGAAAAAAAGTAGAAATAGAAGGTATTTGTAGTAAATTAAATGTAGACTATGACACAGCTGTAAGCACTTTAACAGATATGATAAGTAAAGACATGATAAAAGGATATTTAACAGAAAATGAATTAATAATAGGAAAACAAAATAGTGACAACTTGGAAGTAAATTATAGCGAACAAACAAAAAAGAAAGAAGTAAAAATAGTAAAATGTAAATCATGTGGAGCTAAAAATACAGTTGTAGAAGGTGAAACAAAAGAGTGCGAATATTGTGGAACACTTTTACAATAAGAAAAATAATAGGAGTGATAAAATGACACAAGCAGATAAAAACTTTATAGAAACATGTAAAGAGATAATAAAAAATGGATATTCTTCAGAAGGTACACATGTGCGTACAAGATGGGAAGATGGAACAGAAGCAAATTATAAATCAATTGTAGGAGTAAGTAACAAGTATGATGTGGGAAAAGAATTTCCGATGATAACACTTAGAAATAATACAAATACAATAAAAAAAGCAATAGATGAAATATTATGGATATGGCAAAAAAAATCAAATGATGTGAAAGATTTAAACTCACATATATGGGATCAATGGATAGATGAAAATGGAACAATAGGAAAAGCGTATGGATATCAATTAGGAAAAAAATATGAATTTAAAACAAAAGAAGGAATAAAAGAAATGGATCAAGTAGATTATGTTTTATATTTATTAAAAAATGATCCATCAAGTCGTAGAATAATGACAAATATATTTAATCACGAAGAATTAAAGGATATGAGGTTAGAACCATGTGCTTATGGAACACAATGGTTAGTAAAAGAAAATAAATTACATTTAATATTAAACCAACGTTCACAAGATATGCTAACAGCAAACGGCTGGAACGTAATGCAATATGCAGCTTTACAATATATGTTTGCACAAGTATCTGGATTAGAAGTAGGAACATTAACACATAATATTGGAGATTGTCATATATATGATAGACATATACCATTAGTAGAAAAATTACTAGAAGCGGAGCCAATGGATGTATGTCCAAAACTAGTAATTAAAAATTCAATGAAAGATTTTTACGAATTTAAAGTAGAAGATTTTGAGATACAAGGATATGATTATAATAAAGAAGTAAAAATAGGAAAAATACCAGTTGCAGAATGATTTTGCTCCGTCCCCAAAATCATTAGGAGGAAGAAAAGATGTTAAGTATAGTAGTAGCAAAAGCAAAAAATAATATAATAGGAAAAAATAATGAATTAATATGGCATTTACCAGAAGATCTAAAACACTTTAGAGAATTAACAACAGGGCATACAATAATAATGGGAAGAAAAACTTATGAGTCATTGGGAAATCCATTACCAAATAGAAAACATATAATTTTTAGCCAGAATCCAGATTTAAAAATAAACGAAGAAAATGTACAAGTTGTACATTCATTATTAGAAATTCAAGATTTAATAGAAGGAGAAGAGGAGGCTTTTGTAATAGGTGGAGCAATGATCTATAATTTCTTGATGCCATATGTTAAAAAAATGTATGTAACAGAAATAAAAAAAGATTTTGAAGGTGATGCATTTTTCCCTATTATTGATACTGAAGTATGGAGAGAAACAAGTAGAGAAAATGGAATAAAAAATGAAGAAAATAATGTTGATTATGATTTTGTAATATATGAAAAAATCTAAATTATTAGGATAATAATTTTATAATAAAAAATAAAAAGAAACAGTAAACTATAGATATATTGTTAAAATAAATTATTTAACAAATATAAGAATATGAGTTTAATTGTTTCTTTTTATTTTTGGTTGAAATACATATTCAAATATTTCATTTGTGTTACAAAACATAAAAACTATTGCAAAAAAATACAGGATGTGATAATTTATTTACAGGTTGTTCCTGTAAAGGACAAAATAATACAAATGAAAGGAAGAATAATAATGAGAGAAAAGAATAACATAAGAGGAATAACATTAATCGCATTAGTAATTACAATAATAGTATTATTAATACTAGCAGGAGTAAGTATAGCAATGTTGACAGGACAAAATGGAATATTAACACAAGC
>OJME01002170.1_pt1 | contig 13920 bp, 15 predicted proteins | sample 1597151 | NCBI WGS metagenome assembly OJME01 (sample SAMEA2452118, study PRJEB22498) | human gut metagenome | biome: human feces; feature: human gut; material: feces | place: Australia | collected 2012
TAATCGCCGAACATATTTAAAGGTTTTTCTAGAATATATATAGAATATTTATATAATATATCTAGAAAAAATCTATAAAACTTCTAGAAAAAGAGCTAAATAGGAGGTGAATTATGGAATCAATAAGAAATATAGGGGATTTAAGATATAACCACATCAACTCAGAAGATAAACTATTAGAAATTTTTACAGAAGACATCAATTCAAATGGAAGATATGACAAAGTTTTAGAAATAAGACTAAAAGATATAGGCGACAAATTAGTTTTTGACAAAATAAACAAAAGAGAATACGATAACAATTTGAAATTTAAATACCTATATAGATCAGGTTCATCCAATGGAACCGACATAACACCTACTGCCAAAATTACTACACCACAAAAAACCTATCAAAAGAAAATAGTACCCTCAATTAAAGAAGCTATAGATTACATAAAAATCACCAAGAACATATCAGAAAATAAATTATTCAATGAAGAAGAATTAAAGTCAGTCTACTCATTATTAAAAGACAATGACTTAATATTAGAAGAAATAAATAAAAAGTTTAATGAAACACCTACAAAAGAACGTTACTATATACTAACCATAGTAATTGAAGAAAATTATGACGAAATCTATGTAGGTGATTTTGAAGTGTTTAAAAATAGAATAAGAGAAATTCCAATACAAAAATTCTACTACAGCAAAACTAACAACAAAACATCTAGAGCAGAAGATAAGTACTGCTCACTTTGTCACAATAAAAAAGAAGTATTCGGACTAGCAAGCCCCTTTGCCTTTTATACAATTGATAAACCAGGCTACATATGTGGAGGATTTGACTATGAAAGTTCATGGAAAAATTACCCTGTATGCAAAGAATGTGCCATAAAATTAGAACTAGGCAAATTGTATTTAGATGAAGAACTTTTGCTAAGTTTTTATGGACGAAGATTTTATCTAATACCTAAATTAATTTACAATAATCAACTAGAAGAAATATTAAACAAATACAAAAATACTTTTAAGCAAGAAGATGATAAATCAAGCTCAAAAATGATAAAAGGTGAAGATAGATTAGAAAATAAAATATTTAAAATTTTAGGAAAAGAAAAAAACAATATAACTTTCGACTTGATGTTTATAGAAGAAAACAACAGTGCCTTAAATATTTTGTTAAATATAGAAGATGTTTATCCATCTACTTTCAAAAAATTATACTCCACATGGGAAGATATTAAAAATATGGAGTTTTTTTATGAGTATCACTATTTGGCCAACTTTGGATATTTGAATATGTTGTTCAATAGCAAAACATACAATAGATATTTCCTAGATACAGTAGATAAAATTATTGGCAAAGGGAAAATATAATATGACTTTTTAATTTCCTTCATAAATACAAAACTAAAAGAAGCTTTTGTAAAAGAAGAAAAAAACGAACAATTTGTAAAAGGTGAAGACAACTATTATGTAGCAACTTTAAGAGCATATACGTTTATTTATTATTTATATAAAATTGAAAAATTTAAAAACAAAGGTGAGGAAGGAGTTGATAATATGGAGAGAAAATGTTGGAATATAGAAGATTTTAATAGTAAAAGAGAAGTTTTTGAAGATTTCTTTGACAGTAATAAAGCATTTTTTGATACAGATTCTAAAAAAGCAGTTTTTATGGTAGGTTATCTTAGTAAAAGACTTATTAATATACAAGCAAGAAATGAAGATGGAAGAAAACCATTTATGTCACAGTTAAATGGTCTTAATTTAAATAAAAAAGATATATGTAGATTGATACCAAAAATACAAAATAAATTTATGGAATACAAAAAAGAGTTTTATGATGAAGAGTTGAGCATTGTTTCAGAGTATTTAATAGATAGCCAAGAACTAAAAGATTTATCAAATCTTGACATACCTTTGTATTTTTCATTGGGAATGAATATGGTTAGAAAATTTAATCTAAATAAAAAAGAGGAGGAAGATAAAAATGAAAAATAGAAGTGAGATATTATTTTTATATGATATAGTAGACAATAATCCCAATGGTGATCCCCTTGATTCAAACAAGCCAAGAATAGATGAAGAAACTTCTATAAATTTAGTTACTGATGTTAGACTAAAAAGAACAATAAGGGACTATTTATATGATTATAAAGATGAGGAAATATTTGTTAGAGAAATAAAAGATGATAAGGGCAAGGTTCAAGATGGTAAAGGTAGAGCAGCTAATTTTGGAAAAACTAAAGAAGAAGTCAGTAAAAATGTACTTAAACAATGTATAGATGTGAGACTATTTGGAGGGACTATACCTTTGAAAAATGATTCAGTAACTTTTACGGGACCAGTTCAATTTAATATGGGAAGATCTCTTCATAAAGTATCTCTAAGAAGAATAAGAGGAACTGGTGCATTTGCATCTGGAGAAAATAAGGCCAATAAAACTTTTAGAGAAGAGTATATACTTTCATATAGTTTGATAGGATTTTATGGAATAATAAATGAACATTTAGCTGAAAAAACAAACCTTAGTGAAAAAGATGTGGACTTATTAATTGATGGAATATGGAACGGAACTAAAAACCTTATATCAAGAAGCAAGGTAGGTCAACTACCAAGATTATTGATAAAAATCAATTATAAAGAAGAAAACTATCACATTGGTGGATTATTAAATAAAATAAAATTAAATAAAAAAGTAGATGATGAAGCTATAAGAAGTCCTAAAGATTACAATGTGGATTTAAGTGAATTATCTTGTTGTATAGAAAAAAATAAAGAAAAAATAGAAAGTATTGAATATATTATAGATGATGAATTAGTTTTATCAGAAAATAAGCAAGTGAAAACTTTAGAAGAAATTATGAAAGATATAAAGGTAAGGAAGATAAATCTATAATAGTGAGGTGATATAGTATGAAAGCTTTAGTTTTTGACATAAAAGGTGATTATGGTCATTTTAGAAAATTCTATACTACTTCATCTCCTTTGACATTTTCCATACCTCCAAGAACAACTGTATGTGGAATTATAGGAGCATTGATAGGATTAGATAAAAAAGAGTATTTAAAATATTTTAAAAAAGAAGAAGCTAAAATTGCTATACAAATTCTTCAGCCAATTAACAAAACACGACTTTCTATTAATTTAATTGATACGAAAAAAGCTAAGGAATACTATAGTAAGATTGAAAAAAGAACACAAGTCACCTATGAATTACTTAAAAATCCTAGTTATAGAATATACTTTTATCATAGTAATAAAGAATTATATAAAAAAGTTAAATTATTTTTAGAAGAAAATAAGACTTATTATACTTTATCACTGGGCTTAAGTGAATTTTTAGCTGATAAAAAGTATAGGGGAGAAATTAATTTACAACATATATATAAGGATGAGTTTGCTTATATTGATACAGTTGTAAAGTTTGATGAAAATTTAAAAATAGATTTTGAAGATAATAAAGAGTATTTTAAAGATACTATTCAAAATGAAATGGATGAAAATAGAGAAGTAACAGAATACATAAAAATTTTATTAGAAAGAAGTGGACAACCTATAAAATGCCAGACAGATTATTATTTGTCAGATAGGGGTGAGAAAATTGTATTCTTATAAATTGAAATCTCATCCAAATGTAAATTTAATTGAACATTTAAGATTTGTTGGGGATAGAAGTGAAGAGTTAGTTCAAGATAAAAATTTAAAATATATATGTAGAGTTACGGGATATTGCCATGATATAGGCAAAGGAACTCTTTATTTTCAAGAATATCTAAAAAATCCAGAACAATATTTAAATAATAAAGAAGGGGACTTGAAAAGTCATGCCCACTTATCAGCTATAATAGCGTATTTCAACTTAAAAGACTACGATAAAGAACAGGCTATAATTTCATATATTGCAGTATTATCACACCATGGTAAATTGAAAAACTTTAAGGAATATATGTATATAGAAAAATATGAAATAAAAAGATTACTTAAACAGTATGATGCATTTGATGAGGAGATAAATATAATTTGCCAAGAGTTAAATTTGAAACTTTTATCAAAAGAAGAATTAAAAGAAATCATAGAGGAAATAGAAGATGAAGTGGATGAATTTAATGATAAATTAAATGATAATTGTGATTTTAGTTTGTATATATTAATAAGATATTTGTTTTCTATTCTTATATATTCTGATAAAGAACATGCTATTTTTAGAGATAAAAATAATATTTCTTATGATTTACCTGAAAATTTAATAGATGAATACAAAATAAAAAAATTTGGCAAACCTAAATTAGATAATATAAGGGATATATGTTATAAAGATGTGATAGATAATATTTTAAAATCAGATAAAAAAATAATGTCCATAACACTTCCCACAGGTAGTGGAAAAACATACACATGTATGTCAGCAGCTTTAAAATTAAAAAATAAAGTTAACAAGGATATGAAAATAATTTATTGTCTTCCTTTTACATCAGTAATTGATCAAAATTATAAAGACTACAAAAATGCCATAAAGGAAATAAAAAAAGTTGATGAAGTTAAATCTAGTGATATTTTAAAACATCACTATTTGTCAGCTAATGATTATAAAGATGAAAAATACTACTATGAAGGAGAAGAGGGAAGGTTTTTAACTCATAATTGGAATTCTCAAATTGTTGTAACTACTTTTATACAGTTATTTAATTCTTTATTTTCAAATAAAAATAACTACTTGATAAGATTTAATACTTTGGCAAATTCCATTGTTTTGCTTGATGAGGTGCAGTCAATACCTTATAAATATTGGAAAATTATTAATAAACTATGTAAAGAAATATCACAAGAGCTTAATATTTATTTTATTTTTATTACAGCTACACAACCATTGATATTTGGCAAAAATGAGATTAAAGAATTAGCAAGTAAATCAGATTATTATTTTAAACAATGTAAAAGGACAAAGCTTATAAATTTGGCTTATGAAATGGAAAAAGAAGAGTTTTTTTCTTTTGTAGATAAAATTATAGATGAGAAGAAAGATAAAAACATTTTGATTATAGTAAATACAATAAAATTATCTCAGGAACTATTTAAATATATAAATGAAAATAAGGATAAAAATGATGATAGGAAGCTAGTTTATTTGTCAACAAGTGTAATTCCCAAAAGCAGATTAGAACGTATTGAAAATATTAAAAATAAAGAAAGTAAAAACATAGTTGTAAGTACTCAAATGGTGGAAGCTGGTGTTGATATTGATATGGATGTGGTTATTAGAGATATGGCACCATTAGACTCTATTAATCAAAGTGCAGGGAGAGCTAATAGAGAAAATAGAGGAGAGTACTTGGGAGAAGTGTATCTAGTTAAAATAAAGGACAATGATAAATTAGTAGCTAAATATGTTTATAGAGATGATATTTTGTTGGAATCAACAAAAAGTGTTTTAAAAGATAAAGATGTCATTTATGAACAAGATTATAAATTAATTGGTGAAGAATATTTTTTGAATCTCAATAAAAACAAATCTAATAATAAGTCAGATAAATTGGAAAAAGATATATATGAGTTGGAGTTTGAGGAAGTGTCAAAAAATTTTAAATTAATTGAAGAACAAAATAAAGTTCAATTGTTTATAGAATTGGATGAAGAAGCTACAGAAGTATGGAATAAATATAAAACTTATCTAAGTATAGAAGATAAATTTCAACGTAAAAATAAGTTAGAAAGTATAAAGGGTGAGTTTTATAAGTATGTTATTTCCATATTCAAAAATAAATGCAAAGAAAATATAGATAATAATATGGGCTTTGTTTCTAAGTATCAATTGGAAAATACTTATGATAATGATTTAGGTTATAAAACAGAAGAAGATAGTTGTCTGATTTTTTAATATAAAAGGGGAGATAGCTGTGAAATTAGTTATAAACTCTGAAGGAATATACTTAACAAAAGTTGGAGAATGTTTTTGTGTAAAAAAAGACAGACAAAAGCAGGAAATAGCAGCATGGTTACGGGATTATGTACTCCAATGTGGAGAGGGCATGTATTTTGGCAGGGCTTGATCCTTTTATAGGTATTATGCATGTTGACAATTACAACAGGCAATCTTTTGTTTTTGATTTAATTGAAATGTATAGAATTTATATAGACCAGATTGTTTTTAAATTATTTTCAAAGTTTGTAAAAATACAGGTTTATATAGAGTACAAAAAAGTGTTTTTTTGGGAGAAATAGAGGAAAATTACTTTGATGAGTTGAAATTAATAATAGAAGATTTAATAGATTTGGATAATGACTCTGTGTATGTTTTTCCCATGAGTAAAAAAGGGTTAAATCAAGCTGGACTTATTGGACAAGCCTTTGATAAGGAGTTGGTAACAGATGAAATTATCTCAAAATTCTTTTGATGAATTTGAATACTATATAACTCCTTCCGATATGATTGAATTTTTATATTGCAGGAGGTTTATATATTATATGAAGTGTCTTTCTATTCCTCAATTTGAAGAAAATAGATTCAAAGTGCAAAAGGGAAGGGAAGTTCATGAGAAAAAAGAAAGTCAAAACAAGCAGTATCTTAGAAAAAAGCTGGGAGTAGTTGATAAGCAAATTGATGTGGATTTGAAAGATATTAAAAAGCTTGAGAAGGATATTAGGGAGTATTTTAAGGTTGTGGGAGGGTATTTCCCTAAGGGCACTTCTTCTAAGGCTAGGTGTATTGATTGTTGTTATAAAAATGTGTGTATTAAGTAGTTTGTGGGTACAAATTTATTTGAAAAATTGATGTTTATGTGTTATATGCGTTGGAATTACAAGTGTTGAGGGCGGTGTTGGTATATGGAAAATTCGATTTTTGGAGCGTTTTTTGAAGGCTTTTATGAAAATAAAAATATGCTACTGTTGCTGAGTTCTTGTGATTCCAATGGTTTTACTTTGCACGAGTAAAAGTGTAATATCCATTAAAACAAGGATTGAAACAATCTATATCTTGTTCCACTAGCCTCTACGTCGCTTGTGTAAAAGTGTAATATCCATTAAAACAAGGATTGAAACTTATATAAGTCTTAACTAAATTAAATCCTGTTTGTACGTAAAAGTGTAATATCCATTAAAACAAGGATTGAAACATTTTCTCTATTGATGGACATGAATTAAGTAGAACAAGTAAAAGTGTAATATCCATTAAAACAAGGATTGAAACTGATATTTACAAGAATATGCTCGATAAATATCATAATATCCATTAAAACAAGGATTGAAACATTACATTGTTAGAAGTATCTGGTGTAAAACTTGTAAAGTAAAAGTGTAATATCCATTAAAACAAGGATTGAAACTACAAGAAGGTATTACTGCTATAAGCAGAGGATCCAGGTAAAAGTGTAATATCCATTAAAACAAGGATTGAAACAACTTAGAATACAATGTGTATACTATTTCTTCTAATAAGTAAAAGTGTAATATCCATTAAAACAAGGATTGAAACATATTTCATACATTGATACAACTGCATAAATTACAAATATAAAAGTAATTGCATATTTAATGATTTTAATATCTTCACGAACTTCTTTTTTCATATTATCAACTATCCTTTAAGTTAATTATGAAATTTAAGTGCTGTAAAGGAGCATTTATTGAATACTTAAAGACTCTATTCTTAACTTATTATCTAGAATTTTAATTTCTATACACCTCCTACTACCAACATGCCATATTGATATCCACTTACTATAAGCGCCATTGTGTATTTGCTTTTAAATTTAATATTATCAGAAAATTATGAGAAATTTCACGCGATGGATATTATGAATATGACGATAAATAAATTATAAATATAAATTAATTATGGTATAATCAAAATAAAGTAAATTCAAGGAAGTGATTATAATGAAAGGACTACTAGATCCTAAGATGGATTTTGTGTTTAAAAATATCTTTGGAAGTGAAAAAAATTCAAAAATCTTGATATCATTTTTAAATGCAACACTAAAACCAAAAGACTTAATAACATCAGTAGAAATAAAAAATACTGATTTAAATAAAGGATATATAGAAGATAAGTTTTCAAGACTAGATGTGAAAGCAACAACTAGTAATGAAGAGATAATTAACATAGAAATTCAGTTAAAAAATGAATATAACATGATAAAAAGAAGCTTATATTATTGGTCAAAGCTTTATTCAGAACAATTAAATGAAGGTGAAGATTACAGTATTTTAAAAAGAACAATTTGTATAAATATACTGAATTTTAAATATTTAAAAACAAGAAAGTTTCATAGTGCATATAGGTTAAAAGAAATTTATAGCAATGAAGAACTTACTGATGTTGCTGAAATTCACTTTATAGAAATACCAAAACTTGAAGATGGTTCTGATGAAAAGGACATGCTAGTGCCTTGGATTGAATTTTTAAAAGATCCAGAAAGTGAAAAAGTTAGAAATTTAGAAATGAGTATAGAAGAAATAAGACAAGCTAAAGACGAGCTTATAAAAATGAGCAATGATGATACTCAACGTGAACTATATGAAATGAGAGCTAAAACTTTAAAAGATAAAATTAGTGCACTGAATGAAGCTGAGAGAAAAGGAATTCAAAAAGGAATTCAAGAAGGTGAAAAAAAGAAAGCAATAGAAATAGCTAAGTCATTATTAGATGTGCTAGATGTACAAACTATATCGCTTAAAACAGGATTATCTGTAGATGAAATAAATAAATTAAAATAAAAATGCATCTTGATTTTCTTTACAGATAAAATTTTCAACAAAAACCATGATATAATCTGTTCAAGAAATTAAACAGGTGAGGTGTATAAAGTGGAAATACCAAATTATGAAAAAATGAAGTAGTAGGATTTGTATCGCCAACTTACTTTTGGGGAATTCCTAAAAATGTAAAAGAATTTTTAGAAAAAATAAGTATAAAGGGTCAGAGTTACCTTTTTTATGTTTCAACTTATGGAACAACTACAGGTCAATCGTGTCAAAGGTAATCATATGAACAATAAAGTTCCCATGTTTGCCTCTAAATTATTTTATAAAACATATCCATATCAAAGTAGAACATCACATTTTACAGTAGAAGATAGTTGTATCGGGTGCAAATTGTGTGAGAAAAAATGTCCAGCAAAAGCTATTGAGATGAAAAATAATAAGCCGGTATGGAAAAAATACAAAAAAGCATGGTCAATATTTAAATCCTCATACAAAAATTTAGCAAAAGGTGTATTATTTACTGATAAGCCTTTTTAGTAATGATAAAATTATAGAAGCTAAAATTATTCAAACTAAGGAGGAAATATTTCGTGGAATTTGTGGGGAAGTTAGACAAAAAAGATAAAAAGGTATTAATATGGGGATTTATAGTAGGAACAGTACTGAATATTTTTATACATAAAGCTATAGAGATAGTAATAATGTTGGTCATGCTATATTTTCTTCATAAAAACTTTGATGTAAATAAGTTCACAGAAAATATGGAATTTATAAATAAAGAAAAGTATATTGAAGGATTGAACAAAATAATTAGAGTTTTCGACATATATATAGCAATAAAAATCATATTGACATTAGTTACACAAATGGGCGGATTTAATGCTATGGAGTTTGCTTTGGTGGGTGAATTTGACTTGATATATAATGGAATGCTTGCTAGAAAATACGTGAAATCCATAGATAATGTGGAAGTTGAAAGAAATAGAAAGCTTATTAAAAATAAGATTTTGACAGCTGTTATATTGATTGGTTTTGTAGGATTTACATGCAATTATCTTAATAAGTTGGAATTTAAAGAAAATTACATAAACTCACCAAAATATAAGTATGAGCTAACTTATGACAAAGAAAACAATAGGATAGCAGATTTTAGTGGAAATGGATTTTCCATGATTGCTACAGAAAACAAGGACAATGAGAAGAATTTTAATAAGTATATAAAAGAGATTAAGTTGTTGTCTGCTGTAGATGTTTTACAAGATTATTCTAAGGTGGCTTTAATCTTTATGCTTGCCTTGGCTTTTGCTCAGTTGAATTTTAGAGCTAAGGATAAAAGACCAAATGTAGTTTTCGTCAATGTATTTTTAGTTTTGGCATTTACCTTTGGCGCCATAGGATTTAATACTTACGATATAGACTTAGAGTATAAGGTTATTGATAATTTTGCTAATTATAACTTATATTATATAATTAGAAAGAGAATTATATAAGAAGAGATTTAGCTAAATATTTATGATATAATGAAGATACTTACTTAGGAGGAATTATTTAATTATAAAAATCGACATTTTAGATATTATTAGTGACAAGGATATGGAAGAAATACTTGACACATGGGAATCATCAGTAAGGGCGACACATGATTTTTTAAGCGAAGAAGATATAATATCAATCAAGCCTTATGTTAAAGAAGGTGCTAAACATGTGGGCAAATTTTTATGTGTAAGAGACGAAGAAAACACTATAAAAGCCTTTATGGGAATAGAAGATTTTAAAATTGAAATGTTATTTGTAAGCGATGAATGTAGAAGAAAGGGCATTGGAAAAAGTCTTGTGGAATATGCAGTTAAAACGTTAAATGTAAATTATGTAGATGTAAACGAGCAAAATCCACAAGCTTTAGGATTTTATGAACATGTTGGATTTGAAGTGTTTAAAAAATCTGAGTTTGATGAGCAAGGTAATCCCTTCCCAATACTTCATATGAAATTGAAATAAAAAAGGTGTATCATTTTTTGATACACCTTTTAAAAAATTATAGTATAGGATTAGATTTTTAAAATGTATTGCTACAATATTCTAGATAAATTTGTTTTAATAGAGAAGACTTTAGTTTATAATATAAAATAGATAAAATATACCAATGTAGAAGGAAGTGGTATAAAATGAGACAAATAGATGAAAAGATAAAAGAGTTAATAATAAGTATTTTAAATTGCCAAGAAACAGATGCCATATACATATTTGGAAGTTATGGAACAAAATATTTTACAGAAGATAGTGATATAGATATAGCATGGTTTACTAATTCACCCATAGATTTAGTTTTAAGAGGAAAATTTGAAAGATTCCTAGAAAAAGTATTGGGACTGAAAGTTGATTTAGTAGTGGTAAATAAGGATTCTAGTCCATATTTGTTATGTAATATATTTGAGTATGGAGAAATTATATTTGAATATGGAGAAAATTTTTCAAATTGGTTTGATAAATTTTATGATGAAACATTAGTAGATAGAGAGTTGTATTTTATGTATATGGAGGAAAAGAATAGATATGTACAATATTAATCTGATTAAGTCGATTAGAAATAAATAAGAATAAAGTCATTTAAAGGTGTATCAAAAATAAACTGTCTACTTTAAGGGGAGCATTTTATTTTTGATACACCTTTTGTTTTTTATAAAAATTATATACCCAAAGCATGAAAAACATCATCTACTACGGCATTGCCAAGTCGCTCCATTGCCTCAACAGTTTCAATTAATTTTTATCAAGAGCTTTTTTTATTGATGATTTTAATGTTGTAACAAATTTATCTCTAAGAGTAGGTGAAATATCTAAAAGTGATAAATAAGGATTTAAATCCTCTAATTCCACTAATAAAAGTTGACCATTTTCATCTCTGCAAGCATCAACTCTTTGTATTCCATGATCTAAATTGTTCCACTCAATAAAACTTTGCGCAAATTCTAAATCTTCTTTTGTTGGAGTGTATTCTTTAAGTTCCCATCTTCTATTTTTGTCAGGAGCATAAAGAGCATATTGGAACTCTTTGTCTATAAAATAAAAAGATACTTCATAATCAAAATTGATAAGTGGCTGAATTAAAGTGTTTTTGTCATTTTTGTCCACAGTTTTAAAAACTTCATCTTTAGATAAAAATTCAATTCCTATAGAATCAGCACCATCTTTAGGTTTTACAACATAAGTTTTGCTTTCTGACAATTTATCAAAATTTTGTAAAGTGTCGATGGTTTTTATGACATCAAATCCTTTGTTTGTCAATTCTATTAAATAATCTTTGCCGTTCATATCGCCTTTTCCATTGAAAGAGTTGTATGTATTTAGTTTTTTGGACGATATATTTTGGCGAAATAAATCATATTCTTCTTTAAAATTGGCTATAGGTCCAGCATTTCTAAATATAGTTAAATCAAAGTCTTCAGTAAATTTATTCATATCTTTGGGATTGCAAATAACTAGGTCAAAATCTTTTCTAAGCTGACCAGTAAGAAATAAATCTTCTTCATAATAAAGCCTCCCTTTGGCTTCGTAATAAAAATCTGTAACAAATAATATTTTTTTCATAAAATGTCCCTCCTACGAAGTTTGTTTGTTGAATTATAAACATTATAGATTTAACAAATATTGGTGTCAAGTGTGTAAAAATCAACTATTGTTATTACTGAAAATTGTCCGAAGCTAATAAATAGATATTATTGTAAGTTGAAGATATTTTGGTGTATAATTTTAGGATAATATACGTTGAAACGTTGGATTTAAGTAGTATCAATGATGACAATCCTTTGAAATTAGTATTTAAAATTGCCAAAAGATTATTAGAAATAGGTGCAGATGACAATGAAATTTATTTAGCAAAAGTGGCGTTATTTAACGAATTAGTCAAATATAATAAAGTGAAAACTATGGATCAAAGGAAGGCGTTGACATACTTTTTAGAATACTTATTTTTAATACAAGATGAAGATTTATTTAAAAAATTTAAGGAAATTAAGGAAAGTTCGGGAGGTGTTTCTAATATGGGCATTGATGAAATAAGGGAAAAATATTTAAAAGAAGAAGGAAAAATGTAAAAGATAATAATTTATAAATAAGAAAAGGAGAACTAAAAAATGAAAAATAGAAAAGGAATTATTTTAGCAGGAGGAAGTGGAACAAGATTATATCCACTAACACATGCTATATCAAAACAAATAATGCCAGTATATGACAAACCAATGATTTATTATCCATTATCAGTATTGATGGAAGCAGGAATAAGAGAGGTATTAATAATAACAACACCGAGAGATTCAGAAACTTTCAAAACATTGCTAGGAGATGGGGCTCAATGGGGAATGAATTTTGAATACAAAATACAAGAAAAACCAAATGGACTTGCAGAAGCATTTATAATAGGTGAAGAATTTATAGGAGAGGACAATGTTGCAATGATATTAGGAGATAACATGTTCTATGGTTCTCACTTATCAGAAATGTTAAAAAGAGCAAATGAAAGAGAAAATGAATCAACAATATTTGGATAGCAAGTAAAAGACCCAAGAGCATATGGAGTTGTTGAAATAGACGAAACAGGAAAAGCAATATCAATTGAAGAAAAGCCAGAAAATCCAAAATCAAATTATGCAGTTCCAGGATTATATTTCTATACAAATGATGTAATAGAAATGGCTAAAAATGTAAAACCATCAGCAAGAGGAGAATTAGAGATAACAACACTAAATGAAGAATATATGAAAATGAATAAATTATATGTAGAAACATTTGGAAGGGGAATGACATGGTTTGATACAGGAACACATGATGCATTACTAGAAACTGCAAGTTTTGTTCAAACAATTGAAAAAAGACAAGGTATGCAAGTATGTTGCCCAGAAGAAATTGCTTATCAAAATAACTGGATTTCAGCAGAACAATTATCTAAATTAGCTGATAAATATATGAAAACAGATTATGGAAAATATTTAAAAGCATTAATAAAATAGAAAAAATATAGAATATTATAAAAACTATTTCAATATTTTAAAAATAATGAAAAAGAATGGAGATAATAAAAATGGGAAAATTCAAAAGAATAGACACATCTATTGAAGGTGTATGCGTTATAGAACCAACAGTTTTTGGCGATAATAGAGGTTACTTTATGGAAACATATAGCAAAGCAGATTTTGAAGAATTAGGATTAAATTATGATTTTGTACAAGATAAT
>OJME01002176.1_pt1 | contig 13869 bp, 9 predicted proteins | sample 1597151 | NCBI WGS metagenome assembly OJME01 (sample SAMEA2452118, study PRJEB22498) | human gut metagenome | biome: human feces; feature: human gut; material: feces | place: Australia | collected 2012
GGTGACCCATCGGAGATTCGAACTCCGGACACCTTGATTAAAAGTCAAGTGCTCTGCCAACTGAGCTAATGAGTCAAATGGGGTGGAATGCCGGATTCGAACCGGCGGTCTCCAGTGCCACAAACTGGCGCGTTAACCAACTACGCTAATCCCACCATAAGTGGCGCGCCAAAAGGGACTCGAACCCCTGACCTACTGCTTAGAAGGCAGTTGCTCTATCCAGCTGAGCTATTGGCGCATCAGTTGCTGACCTCAGTCAGCCTTTATATTATACCCATATACGGCATATTTGTCAACACTTTTTTGAATTTTTTTCATATTTAATTTTTAAAAAGTTTTTTTCGGACAAAATCCGCCAAATTACAGCTTTCCGTATTTCTGAGCAAGTGCAAGATTCCTGTAATCGGGTTCAGACGAAACCTCTCTTATAAGCTTTACAAACTTAGGAAGTTGATACCGCTGATCTTCACTAAGCAATTCAATTTCTATTGTTGCCCTGTCATTCCAGAACGGATAAACATCAAGTTCGCAGTAGGTGCTGTTGTCAACAATGCAATATCTGTCTTTACTGATGACGCCTGTAACATACTGCCTTTGAGCAAGGTACGAATCGTATTGTTCTTTTGAAATATAATTTTCAATTTCGATCCGCTTAATATCCGATATTTTGATTTTTACAGTTTTGATATATACAGCCTTGTCACCCTCTCCCCTTTTGCGGATTCTGAAATATCCTTCCTCGGGAGTAGTGAGGTATGCCTGTGTAATAGGAATTCTGCGACAGGTTTTTATGCTGTTCAAAAATTCAATATCAGGATATTCAATCAAAAATTTTCTTTCAATTTCAAGCGGTTTCGGAATTCCGAGAAATGCGACAACCTCCTTGAGAAGTCTTTTCAGCTTAGTATCAAAGTCGGTCGAATTATCAATAATTCTCAGATGCGGTGTGCCTGTCCACACAGCCATAACATCTGTGTCAACTTCTCTTGCTTTTTCAAGACTTTCTTCTCTGCGGAAAATATTAGTTTCTTTTCCGTAATACTCTTCTGCACCGTCTGCAGAAGTCACAAGATGAAATACTGCGTCATAAGAATTTCGTATTACATCTTCATTCAAATTGTGGATACTTGCATACTTTGCAAAATCATCTTCCGTAACATATGCTCTGCTGTCAAGCAATCCTCTGTCAAAAAGCAAAACCGCCTTTTCACAATCCATATTTTTGGCAATTTGCGTTTTTTCATTCTCCTCGGCAAGCTGAATTTCAAACAGTTCTCTGTGAAATTCATAGGAACCTACATTTTCGGGGGTTTTGCCCTCACTAAACAATCTGCTTGCAACCTCACCGATTGTAATTGTAGGAATATTAAGCTTTTTAAGCTCTTCGCTGATATATTTTAATGCGGAAGTCTTGCCACCGCAAGGTCCTCCCGTCAATACTATTTTTACAACTTCAGCCATAAAATCACCCATGTAACTTATTAAATTAAGTATATATCCCAACAGCAATTTTTTTATTCTGTAGAAGAACATTGTTGTTTGTTTTAGCCCTTTAAAAAATAATATCGGCAAAATGAAAGTTTCTTATGCAGTAAAATTCATATTATACATTAAAAAGCGTATAAATTATCATAAAAACGGTGAAATATGCTGTTATAACATTGACAAGTTGCGTGTTAAAGTGCTAAAATATGTGTATAACCAATGAGGTTTTTTCTTATATTGAAAGGAAGTATTTGTGATGGAAAAGCAGAATATTGACTGGGCAAACATTGGCTTCGGTTATATGCCCATCGGTGAAAGATTTGTAGCTAATTATAAAGACGGTAAGTGGGACAACGGCAGTATGACAGCCGACACCACAATTACTATCAGCGAATGTGCAGGCGTTTTGCAGTATGCTCAGACTTGCTTTGAGGGTATGAAAGCGTACACTACCTGTGACGGCAGAATTGTTGTGTTCAGACCTGACCTTAACGGACAGAGAATGGAGGACAGCTGTAAGCGTCTTGAGATGCCTGTATTTCCAAAAGAAAAGTTTGTTGAGGCTGTTTGCAATGTTGTTAAGGCAAATGCAGATTACGTTCCTCCGTACGGCACAGGCGCAACACTTTATATTCGTCCGTATATGTTCGGCAGCGGTCCTGTAATCGGTGTTAAGCCGTCGGCAGAATATCAGTTCAGAGTATTTACTACTCCTGTAGGTCCTTACTTCAAGGGTGGTGCAAAGCCTATTACAATTAAGGTTTCAGACTTTGACAGAGCTGCTCCTCACGGCACAGGTCACATCAAGGCAGGACTTAACTATGCAATGAGCCTTCACGCTATTGTTACCGCTCATGCAGAAGGTTTTGACGAAAATATGTATCTTGACGCCGCTACAAGAACTAAGGTTGAAGAAACAGGCGGTGCTAACTTTATTTTTGTAACAAAGGACAACAAGGTTGTTACTCCAAAGTCTAACAGCATTCTCCCCTCAATTACCCGCCGTTCACTTATGTATGTTGCTGAGCATTATCTTGGTCTTGAGGTTGAAGAAAGAGAAGTTTACTTTGATGAAGTTAAGGACTTTGCAGAATGCGGTCTTTGCGGTACAGCTGCCGTAATCTCGCCTGTCGGCAAAATTAACGACCACGGCAAGGAAATTTGTTTCCCGAGCGGTATGGATGAAATGGGTCCGATTACAAAGAAGCTTTACGATACACTTACAGGTATTCAGATGGGCAGAATCGAAGCTCCCGAAGGCTGGATTAAGGAAATCAAGTAATCATTTTTATACATATAACAAGACGGTCTGCGAGAACAGACCGTCTTTTATTTGCAGTTTTTAATTATATTGTTGTAGGCAACATCTACGGCACACTCATCTGTATTGCAATGTAACACATAAAATTTTGTATGCCGAATAAGATTATCGAGATTTGAGAGCAAAGACATTCCGTCTGACTTATTCACAAATTTGACAGTCGATTTGTAGAGCCTCTGTACAATCTCATTTGTGTCGGGAATTGTAACAAAATTATCGTCTGAGCGTTCTATGAATATTATAGCGCCTACGGGAACGGTTTCGTTGTTAGCAATTCCGCTTCCGCCGTCAAACGGAGTTCCGCAGCATAGCGGGACTTCGTTTTTAATTTTTACAACAGGCTTATCGTCATTGAGAATATGAGCTTTTGAGCCGAATCTTTTCAGCCACATCTTAGTATGAGTGGATTTGCCGACGCCTGAATCGGCGGAAAATAAATACGCTTTTCCGTCAAAAACGAGTGCCGAGGAATGCACAAGCATAGCGCCACAGTGAATTATTTTACGGTTAAAAATTGACGCCGTTGCAAATTCTTCGGCTTCATCAATGGTTGAACCTTCAACCATACGGCTCAACAGGGAATTTAAGTATGAGTCTGACGGTATTGCAGAAAAATCTGCACTTCTCTCCCCTTCATACAAAAACGGTTCGCACAATTTTTTTAAGTAATCAAATTTTGGTTCAATTTCAACGATAAAATCAGCTATTAAGTATTTTGGCAAAGCGTCCTCCGAAATAAAACAGACTCACAAAAAGTGAGCCTGTTTTTTTATTGGTTAGTTTAAATGAACGATAAACTTCTGAATTTTCGTTGCGTCAACTACCGTGATGTCACCGTCGTTGATATAATCGGCAAGATGTTTTTGTTCTGCCGAAAGTTCAACAATACCGGCAACATACTTCTGAATAAGAGTTGCATCTAAAATATCAATTCTGCCATCCATATTAACATCACCGACATCATAAGCAGAAATGCCCTCAAACGGAATATTGTTAACCTTTGCATATTCCTCGGCATAAGAACCGTAACTGCCCTTGATTGTTACATTCGGAGAGCTTCTGAAAGCGTTAGAAGCAATAGAAGTCACGGATGTAGGAATATACACCTCTGACAGTGATGCACATTCAGCAAAAGCACTCTTACCAATCGCACTTGTACCGGCAGGTAAATATACCTTGTCTAAAGAAGTACAATTGTAAAACATCTGATCGGTAATTTTACTCGGCACACAGTTAAAGGTAACAGATTTCAAACTTGTGCAATTCTGAAACACGGCAGAACCAAAATCTCTCACCCAGATAGGAATTGAAATTGATTCAAGTGAAGTACAACCGTAAAAAGAATCAGTACCGATTCTTCTAAGATATCTTGCTTCGTTAAGCCTGACCGATGTTATTGCGGTCTTTCCCACAAAGGCAAAATCAGAAATTTCCGATACAGACCAGCTTTGTAGCTTAAGCGGAAGAACAATATCGGTCTTATCACCTTTATATCCGGTTACGCTCGCATTACCGTCGGAAACAGAATATACAAAGCCGTCGGTTTCATATGAAGCCGCAGAAATTTGAAATGTAGAAATCAGCACCAATAAAAATGCGAAGATAAAAGCAGAAATCTTTTTTATCGAAACAAAAAACTGTTTATTGGTTTTCAAAGCCAAAATCATCTCCATCATTTTTAGTTACTTCCGGAACATCATCTATTAAGCTTCCTGTTAAAATTATATCCTCAAATTTAAACTTAACAAGCTCAAATTCAGGGGAGAAATATTCTTTTTTCATAAAAAACTCCTTAACTCATTCTGTATGTGCAACAGTTGCCTGCTGCACATACAAATTAAATTTTATTATTACTTGTTTGCAATATCATAAAATGTGAAGTAAACCGGATCGCTAAGTTCAACAACCGTTTCACCACTTGCACCGGTATACTGGATATATGTATAGAGTCTAAATACACAATCATTATTACCTTTGACATTGTTAAAACGAGTATAATACTGAAGTCTGTTCTTGTTATCAAGTCTATTATTATTAATCTGTTGTTTTACAGATGTAATATCAGACTTATTGGTTGTAATTTTGTTGATTGCATCATTTTTAGCTTGAGTAAGAGCAGTCTCATCATACTTATTAGCATAATAATCCAAGTCGATTATATATCCTGTACCAGTCTCATTTTTATCAAGAGCTAACCTCTGAATAAGAACACCTGTCTTAACATTTTCGCTGTTAGGATCAAATACACTAAGCTGTTTGCCGTTATAGAAGAAGTTAAGTACAAAGTCAGCGTAAAGCTTGTCTTCACCGTCACCCTTAATGAAATCTTTAGCTGAATCAAGTGTAGTCATACTATCAGCGTCAAATCCTACAAAACTGGAATTTGTATCAGCTGTCCACTGGTTTCTTGTTACTTCCATAAACTGAGTTGAAGTATAAACTTCCTTGACAGATGCACTTGGAGTTGAGCTTTCGCCATAAACAGGAACTATCCAATAGTTGTCATATGATACATAGCTGAATCCACCGTCGATGTTGTATGCTTTAATAACAAGATTATTACATCCCGGATCGGAGTAGATTGCCCAATACATAAACTGAAGTGTTTTACCTTTATCTGTATATGTTTTCGGAGCAGTGATATCATACTTATAAGTTCCGTCAGGATTTTTTGTATAGAACACCGAATTATAAGGTAATTCAGCTGAACCACCTTTTGTGAAAAGTTCAAAATGACCGTTTTCGTTATTATAAGAAGTAGGTTCATTAGTATTCTTATCACGGAAAACATTAAGGTGGATTGTTCTGTCTGACTGAGTTGAATTAACAACAGCTGATGCTATTGACTTACTATCTGATGAATCGAAAGCTGTATTGCTATCAGGAGTCTCGTTCCAAGTAAGATTCTTTGTAAAGTTTGACTCATACGGTGCAAGAGAAAGGATAAAGCTATTTGTAAGGGTTACCTTTACAGAATGTGATTCTACACCTTCAACATTAGTAGCATTCTCAACAAATGTGTATGATGAAGTGTTTTCGGGATCAACATAACCTGCCTTGTTGTAATACTTTTGATTACCCATTCTGTCAGTATAAGAGAACTGAACCTTATACGGTACTTTAATAGAAGTAATGTCAGAATAGAAATTATAATATACTGTTCCCGCATCAGCAGCAGTAAGAGTGCTTGCATACTTATTATAGTATTCATTAAACGAGAACGTATATTCTGATGTAGTTACAAGACCTTCTGTTCTGTCTCCGCTAACATTTGTTGTAAAACCAGTAGTAGGATTAAAAGCAGTTATATCTGTTGTGTTTTCAGCAGAATAGTAACCATTGAAATTATAAAGGTTCTTTGTTGTTGTGTAAAGAGTAACAGTTACAGTAAGACCTGTTTGCGCTGCTAATTCAGCAATCTTAGTCTTATCGATTGAAGCTGTGCCGGCAATCCTGCCTGAATCATAAAGAGATTTACCCTCGTTGTTTTTAACAACAACCTGAATTTCGGGAGTGGCTTTACCGCCGCCTGCATTTGTTCCGTTGTACAATGAATGGTGGAAGGTCATTGAACCGCCCGGGGTTTTGATATAACGAGCAACAAGCGTTACATCTGAATTTCGTGTAACTGCACCTGTCAAACTGCTCATATCTGAAGGATTGATTGCCTTGTAATCACCATCAATAAGACGGTACCAACCAACAAATGTGTATGCTGCAGTTGAAGTTGCAGTAACTTCAAACTTATAATCCTGAGTATTATCAGCTTCAGTTTCAAGTTTTCTTACTCTATCCGCTGGATCGGTAAAGTATGCACTTGCTCCTGTTGTCGTACCGACAATTGATGAAGCATCTTCATCAGCAAATGTATCTTCATTGAAACCGCCTACTTTGTAGTCATCAAGTGTATTTGCATACTGAATCTTGATTTCACCGGTGATTTTCTGTTTACTCTGAGAATAGTACCAACGACCGTCAAGACGATTGCCATAATCGTCACCGCCTTTGATAGCTGCCTCAAAGTTAATCTGAGCATAAACACCTTTATAATCATTATATAAGGTTTTAAATGTTGCCCAATAAGAATCTCTATCTGTCTTGCCGGGGAGGAAGTCAGTAGGAGTTGATACAGAAGCAATGGCAGTTTCCATTTGCTCATCGGACTTGCCAAGGGCATACAAGAGAGCTGATGAAGGAATAGTAGCCACTCTATCGCCAACCTTGTTATAAATGCTCCACGCAGTTGCATATTTACCGATGTAGTTATTTTGATAACCGTCCGAAATAATTGACAGGTAATTATCCTTACTGGTTACACTCTTAGTGTCCTTATAGTCAAGCTTCTCTGTACCAATTTTATTGCCAAAAATATCTGTCGGATAATTCTGGTAGTCGAGGAATACTTCCCAACCGGCAGCATCAGCTTTAGAAGCAGCAAACGTATCAGCCGGTTCATTATCGAATTCATTATACTTAAAACGATAAATAATGTTATCAGCAGCAGCACCGCTCTCAGCTATCTTAACAAAATCATCGTAGTCGTATGTCTGTGCATTATCACTTTTTTGATCTTTACCGTTATAATCTCTATGAACATCGTCCCAAACATAGTTATTAAGCGTCATACCTGTAATTTTTTCTGTGGTATCACCATTGACTATAAATTTAGGAATCTGAGTAAAGATAGAACCGTTGTAGTCAACCATTGGTTGTCCGGGGTAATAGCCTAATGCTTCTAATGTTGTCTTACCACTACCATAATATACATAACATGAAGGAGTATTGCCCCAAATTTGTTTTGCAGAATCGTAGTTCTCGATGTAGAAATATACGCAGTTATCATCATTTTTGAGGAAATACACAGGAGTGATTTCAAGCTTTGAACCATAAATCTCTTGATTTACTTCAAAAGTATAAGTATATACATCACTACTATGATTTTTACCTTCAGTCTGTGAAAGAACTCCGCCAAAGATACCGTTTACGCTGAATCCCTTAACATAGTAATCACTGCCCTTGTGACCTGCAAAGGTTGCGTCAGGGTCAATTGTGGTTGTAACGGTTACTGTTGAGCCATTAGGAACTCTTTTAGCAGTAACAGCACGATTTTTACTATCAATCTCATATGAATCAGATGCAGTAATTATTTTATCATCAGGAGTTGTTATTGAAAGAGTTGTATCACCTAAAACAGCAGTTGTTTTACTGGCACCAGTATCAGTATAGCCCGCACGAATTGTACCGTCTTTTGCCGTGATTTCAACAGTATCAGCAGGTGCTACATCAAAAGTAGGCTCACAAGAATAAGTTACTTTCTTATTAGGAACATCAATATCTGAAACAATAATTTTGAATCCAAGCAAATCAGCATTTTCGTTCCAAATTTTTGGAACCCTTGTATTACCTACACCACTAATATCACTATTGTTGCTTTCAAAATAAAATTTGTTTTGAGCGACTTCATTAATTGTTACATTGGTTTCTTCATGTGTAACGCCACTTGTTGTATTACTTGTAGAGAATACAAAGTAACAATTTTCTTTCGTACCTATCTTGTCAGTTGCAACATCAAAATTTGCGTAATACTTACCATCATCCTTTAAATAAAGCTCTTTAGCTTCGTACTTGGAAAATGAAGCATTTTTTCCCCAAAGGATATAGTAGCCGGATGGTGTACCTGAATCTTCTACTTTAAAGTTAGCGGTTACGGTTGTGTCTTTTTGGACTGTAATTGTATACGGATTAGCTGTTGAAGAAGCTGATACACTGTTTACAGTCCAACCGTTAAATGTGTAACCTTTGCTTGGAGCTGCAGTGAATGTTACTTCATCGCCCTCGGTTACTGTTGCAGGGGAAGTGAGTGGAGTTGTTCCGTTCGTTGCAGAAACAGTACCGTATGTTTCGTCGCTTGAACTGAATGTTACTGTGTATGTTTCTGCGGTATGGAATTTTACATATACATTGGTATCTGCATTTACTGTTACCGTATAAGTCTTATTAGTTCCTGCAGATTCAATTTTTTTAGTACATTCAGCATCGTTGTACCAACCCTCTACTGCGTAGCCTTTGTTTGGGTTTGCTGTAAAGGTTACCTTTGTGCCACTATTTACAGTAGAACCTGAGCTAGATACGCCTGTGGCACTAAGAGTACCATTGACACCATTCACACCATAAGTTACAGTGTATTTTGTTGGGGCTATTGTAGAAACATCATAATTATTATCGCCCTTAACAGTAACCCAAAGATCACTATTGTATTGACCATCATATTTTTTTTCAGTACCATTATTAAAAATAATAAGGTTCCAGTTACTAATAGTGTTTATGAATGGATAATCATGCCATTCATGGTCATTAATAGTAAAAGTTTCCTTAGAATCCCAGTTATTATAGCCATATGCATTAGTATTATTTGGAGCTCCATATGCCCAAAGTGAAAAGCTATATGAACTAACATTGTCCGCAAGCTTAACATGGATAGCATACTTATCAGACGAATCAGAAGTAGCAGTAACCTTTACTGTATTCGTAACTGAACTATAATTCGCAGCAGAAGCGGTAACTTTAAATGTATAATCATCTGCTGTAGCAGGGGTGAATTTATAGGTGTTTCCATTAGGAGTACCTGTTACTGTTGCTCCGCTTGTTTGCTCAAATTTATAAGTTACATCGGTATCATTTAAACCGGTTGCTCTATCATTTAAAGAAGCAGTAAGTGTAACTTCTGTACCTACTTGAACCGGTGAGGAACTTGCTGTAAGTGATACGCTTTGTGCTACAGGGGGCAGCGAAGATTCAGAGCCAGCTGTATAATACAACCGCATATCGTTATTAGTAGTATCAAGCCAAATAGTTACTTTGTCATTAGATGGATCAGAAGGATCACTAAATTTTATAAGTCTTTTTTCCGGCGTGTCATCATTAGTAACAAGCGTTAAATAATTTTGACTATTCTTATTATTTTGAAAACTGTGACCTGCTTTATCGTCAGAAGTCAAATATTTACCATTACTAGAACGGATATAGAAGTACCTGTCATAATTACCATATATGCCTTCAGGTATCTGTCCGGAAAGTGAAGCAACCGTTTCTTCTGTATCATAATAATAAAGACCTTTCTGTTCAGATGACTCGGTAAACTTATATTCAGTGGTATCCGCATTCCATTTGGTTTTAAATCTACCTGCAATGTAGTAGTCGGTAGATGTCGAACCACCGCCTGAACCGCCTGAATAGATTGTCCAAGTTCCTTTCATATCTCCATTATTAAGTGACCAACAGTTCTTATCGCCCTTATCAGCTATTGTTGTATCAGCACTTGAGTAAATATTACTGCTGTCCCAATTTTGCTCAGAGTTAAAAGCCTTACCATTAACCCTTGTAAATACAGCTTGATTCCATTCTCCATTCGGAACTGTACCGGAATATACTTTGCTGTTTTCAATTTGGCTAAGTTTCGACCAACTAAAACTATCAGTACCTTTTTCATAAAATTTTATGTAAAACTCAGCATTATCCGCAGTAGCATCATAATTTGCATCTGAAATATCCAAATATAAAGTATCTCCAACTGTAAAATAATCAGCCGCATTAACACTTATAGTACCGATAAGCATTGTTGACAGGAGCATCATTACCGCAAGGATGACGGAAACAGTGCTTCTGCCAAAATGAGAAATTTTTGTTTTCATAATTATTACCTCCATAACCGAATATTTTGGTTTTGGTTAGGTTCGGGTTTGACCTTTACCGCCTGACCAACGGTGAAACATAATCGGCAAAGCCACGGGATTTTGTTGCTAATTTACAAAAAGTGCCGTGTCTTTAGCTAAAAAATGTGTCCTTGAGCTTGTTTCAGTCAAAATGTGAACACTAACCCATATTCTTTATAGTAGATTATACCATTTTAGATTGATTTTTTCAATTAGGTTGCAATAATTTTATTGTGTTTGTTTAATGTGATAGTTTTGTGTTTGTTTTTACATTCAGTTTTGCCGTTTTGACAAGATAATTTTATGTTATGCACAAGTTATGGTGCATTTTTTGTAGAATTCGTCTATATATCGGTATTTTTAATTATTCCGATTAAGAAATTGTTATGCCGTGTGTTACAAATTTGATAATGTTATTTTGCTGAAAGTTCAATATTTGAATGTTGTACAGTAACATTATAAAATCAGTTTGACGGAAAATTTTCTGCCTTTGCTTGACGGCAGTCCAACGGACACCGCTACGGGTAACCGTGCATAGTTTAATATACAAATAAAAATGCCCGACTGCGGTGTCGGGCATTTTATTTGAGATTATATGATTTTTGATTATTTATCCTTACTTAAAAGCATACGGTCGTTTTCAAGCTTTGAACCGCTTGCTTTTTCAAACATTTCGAGGAGGTGTTCAACCGTAAGATTTTTCTTTTCTTCACCTGAGATGTCGAGGATAATTTTGCCGTCACTCATCATAATAAGACGGTTGCCGTGAGTAATTGCGTCATGCATATTATGAGTTACCATAAGTGCCGTAAGGTTGTTTTCGGCAATGATTTTGTCGGAAAGCTCAAGCACCTTTGCGGCTGTTTTCGGGTCAAGGGCGGCTGTATGCTCGTCAAGCAGGAGAAGCTTTGGCTTTTTGATTGTTGCCATAAGGAGTGTTATTGCCTGACGCTGACCGCCAGAGAGAAGTCCTACTTTTGAGGACATTCTGTCCTCAAGTCCGAGGTCGAACTCTGCAAGCATCTGACGGTAACGGATTCTTTCGTCAGCCTTTACGCCCCACGAAAGTCCTCTTTTTTTGCCTCGTCTTGCGGCAATTGCGAGGTTTTCTATAATTTCCATATCGGCTACCGTGCCTGTCATCGGGTCCTGAAATACTCTGCCGAGGTACGGCGCTCTTTTATGCTCGGGCAATGCGGAAATATCCTTGCCGTCAATGAGAATCTGACCGCAGTCAACAGGCCACACACCTGCAATTGCGTTGAGTGTTGTTGACTTACCTGCACCGTTACCGCCGATTACCGTACAAAAATCGCCGTCATTGAGGGTGAGATTAACTCCGCAGAGTGCCTGCTTTTCGTTTACTGTGCCTTTATTAAAGGTTTTCCATACATTCTTGATTTCAAGCATTCTTAACCCTCCTTCTGTGCGTTTTTAGCATTCATTTTTGCAACTTTCTTGAATGAAGTCTTTCTCTTTTTCTGGAGATACGGAACTGCAAGGAAGATTGCAACGATAATTGCCGTGAAGAGCTTTGTATCGTCTGTCGGCATCTTGAGCCAGAGTACAATGCCCATTGCGATATAATAGAGAATACCGCCGACAATTACAAAGACCATTCTGATGATGAAATTCATGTGCTTGCGGAAAATTGCCTCACCGAGAACTTCACCGATGATTACAGCAGCAAGACCGATTACGATTGCACCTCTGCCCATGTTGATATCCGCAAAGCCCTGATACTGGGCAAAAAGTGAACCCGAAAGTGCAACGAGTCCGTTTGAAAGTGCAAGAGCAATTACCTTTGTAAAATTGATGTTAATGCCCTGTGCCTTGCTCATTGCAGGGTTTGAACCTGTTGAACGGATTGTTGAACCCTGTTCCGTGCCGAAATACCAATACATTGCGGCAATTACAACGGCACAAATTCCAAGACCTACGAGAATTGCCATATTTATATTGCTTGCAGAAACAACAAGCGTATAGTTTCTGTAGCTGATTGGGAGGTTTGATTTTCCCATAATATTCAGGTTAATTGAATAAAGAGCAATCTGTGTGAGGATACCTGCGAGAATGTCGGGGATTCCGAGAAGCGTGTGAAGAAGTCCCGTTACAAGACCTGCCGCAAGACCTGCAAGGATTGCTACGATGATTGTTGCCCAAACTGGACAGCCGTTGATGAGCATAACTGCGGTTACTGCACCGCCTGTTGCAAATGAACCGTCAACGCTGAGGTCGGCAAAGTTCAAAAGCTTAAAGGTGAGAAATACACCGAGTCCCATAAGTCCCCAGATTATACCCTGAGCAATATTACCCGGAAGTGCGGATAAAAAGCTCATTGGATTAAGAGAACCGAAGTAGTTTGCTAAAAAATCCATAAAAACCACCTATACATAAAATATCGGGGTGTCGCTTGCACGGCACCCCTGCCAATATTATTTTTCAGAATATGAATTATTCTGCTTTGATTTCTGTGTAACCGTCGGGAACTTTGATTCCGTATGTGTCACAACGATCTTTGATATATTCTTTTGTTACATTCGGAGCGGCCTCAACCTTCATCTTTGTGATGTCCTCGCCATTTACAAGAATGTTGTAAGCCATTTCGCCTGTTTTTCTGCCGAGTTCATCATAGCTGATTGAAAGTGTTGCAACACCGCAGCCCTTGCAGATGCCTTCTTCGCCGGCAACAATAGGAGTTTTTGCGGCTGTGGCAACATTGTCGATGATACCTGTGTTAGATGCCGCTGTGTTATCTGTCGGGATGTAAAGAACATCGCTCTCGTCACAGGCAGTCTTTGCAACTGCGGCAACATCGTTTGAATCTGCAAATGAATATGATTTTACAGTATAGCCTGCATCCTTGAAATAAGGAGTGATTGTATCGCTCTGATACTTTGAGTTAGCCTCAGCCGAGCAGTAGAGAATTCCGACATTCTTTGCATCGGGGAAAAGCTCCTTGAGCATTGCCGCCTGCTGATCAAGCGGAGCAAGGTCTGTTGTACCCGAAACATTCATACCCGAAACGCCGTTCCAATCAGACTTGTCGAGCGCTGTGCCGTAGTCTGTGATTGAAGTACCGAGAATCGGAATATTCGGTGTTGCTGTGTATGCTGCCTGAAGTGCGGCAGTACCGTTGCCGAGAATAAGGTCATAGTTTGAAGAAACAAACTGGTTACAGATTGTAGCGCAAGTTGCGGAATCGCCCTGAGCGTTCTGCTCGTCAAACTTTACATTGTCTGCACCGAGTTTCTCAGTAAGATAATCTTTAAAGCCTTTTGTTGCGGCGTCAAGAGCCTCGTGCTGAACAAGCTGACAGATACCGATATTGTAAACCTTACCGTCCGTGGC
>OJME01002179.1_pt1 | contig 13852 bp, 12 predicted proteins | sample 1597151 | NCBI WGS metagenome assembly OJME01 (sample SAMEA2452118, study PRJEB22498) | human gut metagenome | biome: human feces; feature: human gut; material: feces | place: Australia | collected 2012
TATAGCATATTCTTCTTCTGACACATCCTCTTTAACCGGTCTGTTCCTGGATGCAAGCTCATTTGCCGCCAGATAACTGTTATATGACTTTGAATACTGTCCTATCTCATACGCTGTCTTAAAGCTAAACGCAGCATCTTCGTATAAGAACATCCTTGCATATGCCACTCCAAGATTGTGATGTACTCCTGCCATAAATGCACCTGAAGCCTCTTTTGTATACTCTTTTATAATCTGTCTGTAGCAGTCTATTGCCTTATAATAATTCTTTCTGTCAAGATAAGTATCTGCCCTTGACCTTAAACGCTCATAGGAATTCTGGCTGTCAAGAGTGCTTAGCATTCCGCTTATCTCATCTATCTCACTTACTGAATAATAATCAACTGACTTAAGAATTGTTACAAGTATCAGGGCAAGTCCTGCATTGTTTCTTCTTAACTCCTCAACTCTGCCAGCAAGTGGCACATCCTTAGTTTCATACCTCAGAAAATATATAAGCTCATCACTCACAAAATCATTAGTTATTATATATATATTATTGTAAATGTAGTAACACAGTTCTTCCTCTGTATATAAATGTACATCTGAATAACTGACATACAAAGGATTAACAGCCACCTTATTCCTGCATAATATCATCGCACTCATACACTTGCCTCACTTAAGTCTATCTCATTAGTTATAATCCTGCCTGAAGAAGCAAACAACTCCCCAAAGCCTAAGTCTTCTACTGTAGCAACACATTTATCCTGTGATACAGCCTCTATGGTAAGCCTTATTCTTGTTGTTTTTCCCTCCCTGTAAGGGATACTGCTTATATCTATCACTTTATCCATAGCCTTTCCATCCGGCAGCATAATTCTTAATGTAAGCATAGTCATATCTTCTATGATAAAGTCAGCACTTCTTTTTGCCATATACCAGTCTGTTCCAAGCTTTATCATCCTGAATCTCATAGGCTTTCCCTGCTCTTTTATGTCAACCTCTATATTAGCCTTTATACAGCCATCAACAAGAAGATAAACATTATCAAATACTTTACCGCTTATCCGCTCATACGCTGCAAAACAGGCACCTCTCACGTACAAATTCTGACCCATATATGCTTTTCTACCGCTTACAAGTGCCTTTGCAAGTCCATCGTCAAGCCTTTCAACATCAAAGCCTGTACCTGTAAGATACACAGAAGATGCTGTATTGCCTTCAAAATACTGTGTAACATACTCTGTTATTCTGCGCCATTTTGTACTTTCGTTATCTTCGTCTAATATATACTGCTGTTCTTTCTGCTCCTGTATATATTGCGAATTATCGACAGTATTATAGAAAAGTCTGTAAGTATCAATCACCTTACCGTCATAATCCATAAGCGCAACTCCGGCCTTATACAGCTCTTTTCTCTGTGAATATGCATAATAGGCAAAGCTTTGTATTCTGCCTATTATCATATAATCATTTTTTCTTACTCCTGCCATATCAATCTGTCTGCTTATCTTGTCAAGTTCTTCCTTAGTATCTGAACCTGTAGTCACACACAGACTTTTAACACTGTCTACACCATACTTATTGCATATTCTTTTAACAGCATCATTTATGGACAATTCTTTAACATCCTCACAGGCAACAGGTGCATTAATCCTCATATCATAGACACAGGCCTGTTTTACTGCATTATCATATTCAATTCCTATTATCAGTCCTCTGCCTTCCATATGTTCCTCCATTAACACCTGATTAATCATCTTCTACATTTTTTCAAAAAGCTCATCTGTAATATAGTCCTCTGTGAGGTAACTGTTCATAAGCTTCTTTAAAGTCACCATATCGTGAAGCTCTTCACTTACCAGACAGTCATTAATAGCATCAAATCTACCACCTGCATCCTCTGAGCTCACATCATCACAGAGCAGATTATATTCCTGACTCTTTTCATTATCTCCATATGTAAAATAATATGTGACTTTATCATCATAAAACATAATAAGCCTGTGAGTAAATATTCCGCAGGCATCGCATTTCATAACGGCCGTTTCATATGTACGTTCATCATTGACACGATAATGAAGTTCCACCTTTCTATCCGGCATGCCATAATATTCTATGACAGTAACACCATATGCATTGTAAGGTATATTAAGAAATCCTTTAAACTTCTTATAGAAATCATAGACAAGCTCTTTTTCACACATTTCTGTCAGTATTGACTGTGCCATATTATTAATGTCCGATTTTTTCAATCTGTCAGTATTATCTGATATATCCTTAAGCCATGCAACATAACATAACAATGGAAGTCCTATCTTATCCCTGTATGCATTTTCTATAACATTAAATGTCATAGGGTCAGCTTTTCTTTTTCTTATAACATAATTAAATGAATTATATGCCGCATATGCCTTTACTATCGTATTGCTTCCAGCCCTATTCTTATAATAATCGCCAAACACCTCTGCCAGTCTTCCAGAATACGCACCTGTAAACATCATCTGTGATATTATTCTTTCTGACAGTTCATCTGTTTTTACACTAAAGCTTTTGGCTGCTTTCCACACAGCATACATATCTGAGCTTGTTCCATTAAAGTTATGTACCATATACGCAAGCACTATCTCATTGTACAGATGATTTTTAAAAATATGCTCTGTTATGATATTCTTATATTCTTCGGTATTACCCGATGCCTCAAGCTCATGCACCATAAACATAAAAAGCTTTGGTGCCGAAACATACATATATCCATAATGGTCGATAAGCTGTCTTGCCTCATAATACATACCATAGTCAAGCAATATCTCAATAAGACCTGCACTGTCTTTTATCGACAGATTATAAGTATCTATTACTTTATATTCCTCAGTGAAACTTTCAGCATTATAATAATCCGCATAGAATTCTATCATCCACGAATTAAGTTTTTTCTTATATTCTTCTGATATGTCCTGTATTTTAAGTGCTTTTTTATATATATCAAGTGTATATATTTTATAAATACGTTTTCTCCTGTAGTAAGAGGCTTTATATATAAGCATATATTTGTCATCTATATTAAAACGGTCATAATCTGACATATCTTCCGGTTCGTCAAACACCTTTTCAAGCTCGTAGCCTACTGTATTTCTTCTTCTGCAGCCGTCTTCACATATAAATGCTATTGAACAGTCCTTAGTATACACAGGTATATACGTATCTTTTCCTGTAAGCTCATATATAACAGGCTCCTTAAGTTCGCCGTACTTTACAATAATCGCCTTGACATCACCATCAAAACACGTTATATGATACATAAACTTAAGTCTTGCAATAAATGCCGCCGTATCTTCCTTTACAAGCTGTGGTTTTATAAATTCACGGTACAGATACACAAGATATTCATCTATACGCTCTTGCTTTAGCTGCTCATACACATATAGCTCTATTATATGCTCATAAGATTCATATACATCCTTATACTGCTCTTTATTATACACAATATTGGCAAAAAGATATGATTTCCATGTATAATTAACACCCGAATCATATGTAAAGTACATAAGCACTATCTTTGGAAGTCTTATGCTTATATCCTTTCTTATACTTGCCATATAGAACTCATAAAGTCTTGTTATCCTTATACCACGAAGAACTGCTTTCTCATAATAGACAAAGCTGTCCTTATCCGTGATACCAGCCCTTATCATATGAACTATAAGCACCTCAAGCATACTGTCCTCATCAAACTGTTCATAAAGTCTTTTTAATAACTCTATGTGGGAACCTGTGGCGCTTCTCTCATTGCCTATAACAACTGCGGTCTGTTCTGCTAATCTCTTTGATATAATTCCATACTTTATACCTTCTGAGATAACCTGCACCTCAAACCTGTTCATAACCCTTAAAAGGTCAGGCTGTTCATTGTATATATTCAATGCCTCTATATACATAACAGGGCTTGTGCATCCATCATTAAATGCATCTTTTATTCTTATAAGCTTGATACTCTTATTATTCTCTATCTGTCCGTCTATATAGAATAATATCCATAACAGCTTCCATGTATCATATCCATTATCATAGTATCTTGTTACTATCTCTGACACATCCGATGTATACAGTGAATCTTTTCTTTCCAGCGTACTCACATAAAGATAAAGGCAGTACAGCTCAACATGATTATCAACATCTGCAAGTATCTTATCCTTTATACTTTCTAATATCTGTTTTCCGTCATATGCATTGCCAGCTATAAAGTCAAGTCCAGCCTGAAATATATCAAATATAATGTCCGATTTTTTCAATCCTCGTGCTCTTGAAAGCATTTTATCAGTATCAGATATCCACTGCTCACGGCTTATCTTTTTAATACGGAATGCCATATAAGCCTGTGTAAGTGCTATTCTTGCAGTCCTCAACTCCATCCTCACATCAAAGCCGCCATCATTGCTGTTCACATCTTCTTCATCTGCCGGCTGCTTTTCTTTAAATATGGCAAGTTCTATTACTTCCTTAACTCCGTGTGACTGCACACATATTGCCGTGTAATTATTACCATTGTGAAGCTTGTCATAATCTATGAAATATTCAATCTCATACACATCACCAACGAAGTCATCCGATGTAACAGTGCCTCTTTTCATACTTATATAATCGGCAGCGCATTCAACATTAAGCTCTATATATCCCCAGCCACTTTTTTCTATAACTATGCTGTCCTTCTCTCTTCCAGCCGCCAGACTGTAAGTTCTTAACGATGTATCAACACTGAATGTAAGTGCTGACTTTTTCTTAATCGCAATAAGGAATTCTTCCATGGACTCATATATATTATCACTGTCATAAAGACTGTCGTATAGATTAATAAGGCTCTCGTCACCATTAAGAAATATTCTCTTAAAGCTTTCTGACCTGTATATCATCGCAGCTTCATCCCTTGACTTCTGCACAAGGTTGGTGAAGTGGAAAAGGTCATCGCCCATGCCAAGACTTGTTTCCACCCTTTCCTTATAACCTCTTATTACATAAGCTATGTCCTTTTCACCTGCATCGCATACTATTGTAAACTTTCCTTCTATACACTCCTTATCCTCAAGCCTTCTTGCATCTACAGTGTAAGTTATATTACACTCGCTGCCTGTAAATGTCCTGTCCTTTATAGTCACCCTGCAGTCAGAAGAGTACACTAATCCCTTTATGACATCACTAGCCTGAATATGCAGTTGTTCTTCACTGTATGTTCCACATAGTACCTCTGCCACAACAGTTTCGTCCGGCTTTATGATATCCGGTGTGTCCATCTTAAACTTTCCTACTGAAAGGCGGTTAATATACTCCTTCATCAGTCTATGCCTCCGACCTGATTCTATCTAAATGTGACTTTATCTGTTTCTCATATCCATTATCTGTAGGCTCATAGAACACCTCGCCTACAAGAGCATCTGGAAGATACTGCTGGTCTACATAGTGATTAGGATAATCATGCGCATACTTATATCCTATTCCATGTCCTAACTTTGCCGAACTCTTATAGTGTGCATCCTGCAAATGTGCAGGAACCGGCTGTGTCTTTGTTGTCTTTACCAGCTCTAAAGCCTTATCTACTGCCATATACGCTGCATTACTCTTAGGCGCACACGCAACATAAAGTGCCGCCTGCGAAAGAATTATCCGTGCCTCTGGCATACCTATGCGCTCTACTGCCTGTGCTGCGCTCACTGCAACGACAAGTGCATCAGGGTCAGCATTACCCACATCCTCACTCGCACATATCATAATTCTTCTTGCTATAAACTTTACATCCTCACCTGCATATAACATCTTTGCAAGATAATAACTTACCGCATCGGGGTCTGAGCCTCTCATGCTCTTTATAAATGCTGATATGGTATCGTAGTGGTTATCACCTGTTTTATCATACCTTACTGCACGTTTCTGTATACACTGTTCCGCAGTCTTTAAGTCTATATGTATAATTCCATCCTCAGCCCTGTCAGTTGTTAGTATGCCAAGTTCTATTGCATTAAGCGCACTTCTGGCATCACCGTTTGATATATCTGAAAGAAACTCAAGTGCTTCATCACTTATGTCACCCTTGTAACTTCCCATTCCTCTTTCTTTATCGTATACTGCCCTCTTTAGTATCTCCTTTATATCATCCTTTGACAATGGCTTAAGCTCAAATATAACTGACCTTGATAATAAAGCCCCATTTACCTCAAAGTAAGGATTTTCCGTAGTTGCACCTATAAGTATAATAGTTCCGTCCTCAACAAAAGGCAGAAGATAATCCTGCTGTCCCTTATTAAACCTGTGTATCTCGTCTACAAAAAGTATTGTCTTTCTTGCATACATTCCAAGGTTATCTTTTGCCTTTGCAACGACATCCTCCATATCCTTCTTACCGGCTACAGTCGCATTAATCTGACAGAACTCTGCGCTTGTCGTGTTGGCTATAACCTTTGCAAGTGTTGTCTTTCCCGTTCCCGGAGGCCCATAAAATATGATTGAACTTAACTTATCAGCCTTGATTGCACGATACAGCAGCTTATCCTTACCAATAATATGCTGCTGCCCTACCACTTCATCAAGTGTCCTTGGTCTTAACCTCATAGCCAGAGGTGAGTCATTATCTTTATTACTTTCACGCATATAATCAAATAAGTCCATAAGCTGCCCTTTCTTTCAAAAATGTACTTTTTATCATATACTATAGCATATATCTACATTTTTTTAAAGACAGAACGCAAAGCTTTTGCTGATTTTACGTATGCCGCCACCATTCAGCCAAACAACCCTGACTTAATGACTCTCCATACTGAGTCCTTATAATCCATAAGCTCAACACTCTCCGCTGCAACAAGTGGCACAGTTCCTATGAGATTATCTTTATAATAATAATTGATGACACCTATCTCATCGCCCTCACTCACAGGCGCATTTACAGTGTCTATAACACATTCTCTTCTTATATCCGCTGCATCATATTTACTAAGAAACATATATGAAAAATCTTTACTTTTGGCTACCTTCACTTCATTCTTCACGCCCGCATTTACATCTGCATACTCTGTGTCCGGTGCTTCCGTATCCTGATATATGCTGCATACACTGAAACCATAGTTGAGCAGTGTTATCGCATCCTTAAACCTTACCTTGCTTGTCGGAGCTGCCATAACAACCGCTATAAGCTCTATTCCATCCTTCATTGCTGTTCCCGAAAGACAGCAGCCTGCCTTGCTTGTTGAACCTGTCTTAAGTCCTGTCGAATATGAATACTGTTTTATGAGCTTATTCGTGTTGGATAATGTAAAGTCCTTCTCACCATTTCTTGTTACGTGGGTTATATCCTCCATCCATATGTTGCTGAACTCCTTAACCTCCGGATGATTATTAATAAGCTCCCTGCTCATAAGCGCAACATCCCTTGCACTTGAAGTATGTCCGTCAGTATCCAGTCCGCAGCAGTTTACAAAATGTGTCTGCTCCATACCAAGCTGCTTCGCCTTTTCGTTCATCTTTTCAACAAATACGTCCTCAGAACCGCATATGTATTCTGACATGGCGACACAGGTGGCATATTCATATAGTAGTCACTTTTATTCATCATTAATAGAATCCTTAATATAATCATTCACGTTCATCTACACAGAATATGGATTATTAAATCTATAGTGAATGTTAATTGAACCATCTGCATTTACTTCTATTTTTTCTATAAGCTCAACAATAATATCTCTTGTTAATTCTTCTATATTAATGTAATCCTTAAATGCTTCAACCCATTCATCATATTCATTATCCAGTTCCTTCTGTGATTCTATCTTATCTAACACTTCCTCCTTTTCACTTTCTATCTTCTTTCTCTCAGCATCATAGTCCCTGACATACCTCAAGTATTCTTCCTTAGATATAATCTCTTCCATATAATTATCATATGTCTTCTTTTTATATATACTAATCTTATCAAGCCTCTTGTTAAGTTCTTCTATCTGCTGCTGATAAAAACTGCTATTCCTATCACATATGCTCATCTTTGTTAGTGTATCAATATCATCTGGCTTAAGAATTTTCCTTGCTTCTTCTTTTATAGATAATAAAACTGCTTCTTCTAATTCATCCACATTAATACTATGACTTACACAAAAGCTTTTTCCCATAGTCTTATATATCTTGCATATATATCCTATAAACCCTTTTTGTCCTCGTCTGGCATACTTCCTTGCCATTGCATGACCGCAGTCAGCACAGAATACAAGTCCTGAAAAGATTCCATTAGGCTCGGTATCTTTTACCTCTCTTCTTCTCACCTTTTGTAATTCCTGCACACGATTATATGTATCAACATCAATAATCGCTTCATGCGTATTCTCAACTTTAATCCATTTGTCTTTGGGAAGTAACACTTTTCTCTTATCCTTATATGACAATGTATTAGCTTTGTTTTGTATTAAGTGTCCTATATACACCTCATTGTTTAATATGGTAGCTATTGTCTGATATGACCATGTAGACGTTGTTTCTAATTCACAGGCATTATGATAATTTTCATGTAAGACCTCACGCTTATAGATAGATGGAATTAATATACCCTCACCAGATAATATAGAACCTATTTTAGCCTTGCCGTATCCACATATATATAAATCATATATACGTTGCACAACCTTTGCAGCATAATTATCTATAATAAGATGATTATGATTCTTAGGATCACGTATATATCCATACGGACATGATGAGCCTAAAAACTGACCATCCTTCATCTTAGCTTTAAAGGCTGAACGGATATTTTTGGATAAATCCTCACAATACCATTCATTTACAAGACCATTAATCTGTCTGCTCTTTTTATTACCTTCGTTGTCAGTATCAACTCCATCAACAACACCTATAAACCTTATCCCTAAGTTTGGCAGCATGTGATGTAAATACTTCTCTATATGCTCCATATTCCTTGAAAATCTTGACTGCGACTTTGCAATAATTACATCATACTCACCCATTTTGGCATCAAGAATCATTTCCTCAAATCCAGATCTGTCGTCATACAATCCTGATTCATCATCATCAGAATAAACCTTTACTATCTTAAAGCCTTTCTCCAAGGCATAGTCTGTCAGCATAAGTCTCTGGCTTTTAATACTTGAACTGTCATCTCCTTTATTAACCTTATCTGCATCCTCTTTACTTAATCTCAGATATAATACTGCACGATTACCCATATATTTTAATCTCCAATCGTTTAAATAATTATATCCTTGTATCAATGCACACCATAACCAATAATATACACGACACAAGGATATTTTTCTATACTTACTTTGTATGTTTCTTAATAACTCTACCCATACAATCTACTAATTTTTCTCCACCATAAAATACATTCACTTTAATTTTTCGTTCTTCTTTTTTCAATCGAATCCCTCACAATATCTGTTTGTTTTATAATATTCAAACATTTATAATCTTATGTTTAATCACAATCGTTTAGTTATAATTAAAAATCCCCCATCCATAACGGACAGGGGTACATAAATCTGCTCTACATGTGCTGTTTTTAATTTTTATAGTTATCCTTATTAAACATTTCTTCTAACAAAACATCTGTAATATCCTTATATTCTTTGTTCAATTCTTTTGCTTTCTCTATTTCGTTAGTCAATACTGCTAGTGCTTCATTCATCTCCACTTTTCCATCGTTAAATAACTTCTGTGAGTATAAAGCATTTGCAATAACCTTTCTATCCATTGCATTATTCTGTTTAATATGCTCTAAGTCTATACCTAACTTTAACTGTAACTCAACATTCTCTTTCTTGAGATTTTCTTTTTCAGCCTGTAACATTCCTATCTCTTTTTCAAGAGTTCTGCAATGTCTTTCATAATATTCCAGCTTCTTTTCCATATTACTTTTTGTTTTTACTAACTTATTTTACATCCTATTTTCTCCAATCTATCCTTAATCTTAATATCTTTAATAATTTCTAACATAATAAAAAGACACACTAGCCTAAACTAATGTGTCTTTATGTGCTTTGTGTATTTAGTTGTACTGTGAAAAATTAATCTTTATTTATATTTTTCTGTATCTTTTAAATTTACATCACATAATTCCTGAATATCCTTACACATATAACTATCTGAATCATAGATAACTTCAACGCTATCTGCTTTTAAAGTATTTAAAATTATAACCTTATTATTATCACTTCTTTTATCTTCTATAACTACATTGTTTAAATTTTTTACTATATATGAAGATAATATTATATTAGGACTATTTGATTTACTTTCAATATAATGTATCATTCCTTCATAAATTTTGTTATTTATGATTATTTTTGCTTTCATAGATTTAGATTTATCAAGTAAATCATTCCAATAATAATCATTACCTGTTTCTCTTATTTTTAGAAAATCTAAAATAGAAACAATATATTTATTTTGAATTAATTTTCCCAATAAATAACCCAATAAAATAGAGCATATAATCATACCTAATATGTATATTTCTTGACAGGTATAAATCGGAATGAGATTTATTAACTCACAATATATATATCCTATGACCAAAGATGACATTAAGATGTGTTCTGTATTTTTATCGTCTATTTGCTTTATCCTTGTAAAATGATATGTTGAATAAATTAAATAGCCAGTTACAATATATAGTATTACTTGTGGTAATATCTCTGTTAAATCTTTAATTATAATCACCCCTTTTTTCGTTTTGGTGGTTTGGGTTTAGAATTTCCATTATTATGTGGTGGTCGTAATGAAAATAAGTTTTTGACTGGATTATTTTTTTGAAATGTTTTTTTGATTCCCATATGTTTATCCTCCAACTACTAACTATATAATAAATTATATACCAATAATTGACAATAATCTACAAGAACATATATTCGTAAATCAATATCACGGGCATACCAACATAATGTCAGCACGCCCATAAGCCTTATCTAAATGTCAGTTTACTAAGTGAATTTCTACCTAAAGTCTGTCCAAGAGTCATATTCTGAACCATCTTTTCAAACTTAGGATCTTGTTGTGCTTGTTTCATAAAGTCTTCATAGTTGTGAACATTTGGGAACGATAATGACACATCACCATACGATACATCAACCTTATTAGCCAAGTTATTTGATATATTAGGAATATCAGGTAACTTAGCACCAAGATTATCCACAAACATATTAGGCATTCCCCTGGATAAATTCCAAAGTTTTTCTACTTGGTCTGCATTGAATACCATATCTCCAGTATCTAACTTTCTAAGAGTACCATACTTCTTAGAGAAGATAACTTCTGAACCAAGACCTTGCTCATCTGTAAGATGCATACCTACTGTTGCAGTTTTAGTACCTTTACGATAACCATGAGATTTGAGCTGGTCTAACATCCAAATATTCTGATCTGAGCTACCATAATATTCTCCGTCACCACCCATAGCAGAGTAGTAATCAGCTCTTGCACCAAAAGAACTGTCTATGTCATTATATTTTAATCTCAATTATACCCTCGGTATTCCCGATATTTATTAGGGGTTTAGACTATACAATAATTTTATAAAAATGTTGAATTAAGGATTTGTTTGACATAATTTGCATAAATTGATATTCTATAAAAGGTACTATCCAAGATAGTAAGGACAGTTAGCCTTCTCCACGGAGTCCAAGCCGTGTTTACATAGAAACTCTAACTAAAGAGAATCTAAAAGAGGAGGACTTGCTTTTATGAATATCTCATTGCAAGATATATATTATATATTTTCAGGTATTGCTATTTTATGTGGGGCTTCATATAAAATAGGATATGATATAGGTAGAAATAAAAGAAAGTAACTGTCCTCAGCCTAGGAAACTGAACAGTTACTTTCTTTTTAAGTAATCAATAATTTCAGGCTACTGTCTGCACTACAGATAGTACCTTTCTTTTTATAAATATAGAATAATGTGTAATATATTCTTTATTACACATTGATATTATATAATATATTTTTTTGATTTTCAACATTTTTTATAAAATTCACATATTATAGTCGTTGAGCGTCCTCCATATCTTTCGACTTGGGAGTTTCGTTGCGTCTGAGTGACTTGCACACTCGGTTGTCCCTAACCTATTTACTTTTTATGGTTTCTATCTTATTTGTTGAATACAAATAAAACTGTTGTGTTATTAACACATACCGCATTCACGTTTACCGTTTCCAGTTCCGTTGTAGCGAAATAGGGTTGTGGGGAGTTCCCCGCAGTTTAATGTGTTTAACGTGGACTAGATGATATCAGGCAACTTCTTGCTTTACTGATAAAAGAAGACATACCTATTCCGAAAGATTTAATTGACCGGTATATTCGCAAAACATCTGATTCAAAATCCATAGATGAAGAACTTCCGTTTCATTGAATCCCGTAAAAATGGTGGTCGATTTATCGGCCACCACAAAAAAATCAAAAAACTTACACACTTTACTTGACAAACTCGAATGGTAAAAATTGTAAAGAGAGCTTTGTATACCAAGTCTTTGCTGTAGCTTACCAACAACAGCACATATCTTGTCATCCATAGCAAACTTCCTATAAATAAAATAAGAGCAAGCACTTAAAGTTTTCATTACCTTAGTACTTGCTCTATTTCTTTATATCAAATTTATTCTATATATTTACAGACTGATGATTTATGATTATTATTCTTATATATTATATTTTATTATACTTATAATTCTCCAAATAATCTATAACATTTTTCTTTTAATATATTCAAATATATACCATCTTTGAAATTTTTATCATCCACTTATTAGTTCCATTATAACAATAATCAGAATTAAGATAATAAACAATTTCTTTTGCAATATCATTTTTATTCATTTTATTCCATATTTCTCAAAACTCAATTATAACCATTTTTTCTTATTATTAAATATTTTTATATATTTTCTATTTTTACTGCTGTACCATTTGCAGATACTGCTATCATATTCTGACCAATAGAAAATATATCATAATCCACTCCTATAATAGCATTTCCTCCTATTTCCATAACTCTTTTTACCAATTTATTCTTTGCAGCCCCTTTTGCACAATCCATTTTATATGAAAAATCTTCACATTCTTTTCCCAAAAAATCAGATATATTAGCAGATAATTCACTCACCATTCCCGTACCTATTACTACAGATGATGATATTACATCATAATATTCTGATATTCTATATTCTTCAAAATTATATCCTGATGTCAATTTTATACTATTAAAATGTTCCTCATATACTCTCTTTTCCTCTATTTTTTCTTTATAAATACCTATTTTTTCATCTGCCTTATCTACATATGCTTTTAAAAGTTCTAATGCATCTTCTTGTGCATTTCCTAATATAATCATATTCTCAAAAAACTTCTTTGATTTATTTACATTTTCCAAATCACTATCATTTAATTTTATTCTGTAACTAGTACAATCTCCACACATCTCATATTTTTTATTATTAAATTCAACTATAGATGAACCGCTTATTATACTCATTTTTTTACCACATATACAACAAACTTTCATAATTAAATCCTTTCATATACAATAATATATTACTAATATAACAAATCTGAATTTTTAAATCTACAACTTTTTTATAATTTTAACATATAATCCAAAATAATTAAAAGTAAAAATCCCACCATCAATTATCATCTATCATTACAATATACATATTCCTTTAAATAAAATCAGAGCAGACACTCAAGCTCTAACATTACCTAAGTCACTGTTCCATATTTTCATCATCCATATATCCACTTACTACATCTACTATTTCACCCTCAAACATTATACAGCTCCTGACACCGAGTGCCCAAAAAGTGCCCAACTTCACCACCAACGATTC
>OJME01002185.1_pt1 | contig 13808 bp, 9 predicted proteins | sample 1597151 | NCBI WGS metagenome assembly OJME01 (sample SAMEA2452118, study PRJEB22498) | human gut metagenome | biome: human feces; feature: human gut; material: feces | place: Australia | collected 2012
TACTTGCACTTGTTGATGCACTTGTGCTTGCTGATGTACTTGCACTTGTCGATGCACTGGTGCTTGCTGAGGTACTTGCGCTGGTCGAAGCACTGATACTAGCTGATGTACTTGCACTGGTGCTTGCTGAGGTGCTTGCGCTGGTTGAGGCGCTCGTACTTGCTGATGTACTTGCACTTGTCGATGCACTAGTACTAGCCGATGTACTTGCACTTATTGAGGCACTGGTGCTCGCTGAGGTACTTGCACTTGTTGAGGCACTTGTACTTGCCGAGGTACTTGCACTTGTTGATGCACTTGTACTTGCTGATGTGCTTGCGCTTGTCGATGCACTTGTGCTTGCCGAGGTGCTTGCACTTGTTGAGGCACTTGTGCTTGCTGAGGTGCTTGCACTTGTTGAGGCACTTGTACTTGCTGAGATACTTGCGCTGGTCGAAGCACTTGTACTTGCCGAGGTATGTTATAAGTTTTTGTAATATGTACGCTCATAATCTCTTCCCCATTATTCCACTGTAGCAACTATCTGTGATTCATACACCTGATCATGGTCAAATACTATATCCTGTCACTGTTGATTTGTCTGCTAAATCTATATATGATCTTGATATCTGTTTTCAACCGGTGTACAGGCATTTTCCAAAACCTCAATTATTGCATCCTGAAGTGTTTTTCTTGTATATGCGCCATCTAATATCAGCTTTTGAATATTCTTTACATTACGATAAAGCTCTATATACTCTGCATCCGTAATACTCTGAACCATTTTATCAGCTTCATCCAACGTATCGACTGCATATCCCAGACCGTTTCTTTCGACAAATTTCTCATGAACACAGCCTCTTTTTACTATAACTGGTATCCCTGCTGCCAGATTTGTACCGAGCTTGTACGGCTGATTCATCGAATAATATCTGTCAAAATATTCGTCATCACTCCAAACAAGCCCAAAGCCACCTTTGGAAAGCTCATGCATTAGCTTTTCCTGCTCAAAATACCCTCTCCAGCAAAAGCTGTCATCATTTTCTCTGTCCGGCTTATTTGCATCATATTGATAAATCGGTGTCTTGCCATGGTACTCTGCCAGAAACGGAAAACGATTATAGTTCCCGGCAAAGTGAAAGCATCTCGTTACAGCATGATCCACAAAACAAATGTCTGATGGCATATCCCAGATAGTCTGATAGATAACAGGCTTCTCATCAAGCCCATTTTCCTTCAGATAGCGATGCATCTTCTTTGATGGCAAAATAAGTAAATCCGCCTTATTGAGAGTTTTAATTTCCATATCAAGAATTGCCTGCTCAGAATCAAACATGAGCTTTTGTATATCCTGAACAAAAATTATCAGCTTTGTATCCTGGTAAGACTTTATCTTGTTTACAAAGCTCTCATCATAATTCACCCCAATCCAGCTTGGATACTGAAAAATCACAATATCCCCATAGTTAAGAGGCGCTATTATCCCATCAAGACGTTTGTCTATCTCCTTTGCATAGTCTGGCTTTAAAGGATAAAAAGACAAGCCCATTTCATGACAGCCAATACTCTGAGCCACCTTTAATACTCTTCTATGTGCCAGACTGGCAGTTCCTGCCATGTTGTTTAGTGTAGTAATGTGTGTTTTCATTGATACTCCTGTCTACAAGCCTGTTGTTTCATTGATGTTTTCCAACATTTTTCTCTCATACTCAAGCCAATAATCCTTAGGATGTTTTACCTTCATGTTACTGCATTTCTCTATAAAATTAAGTTTGACGGATTGAGGTCTAGTATATTTTTTATAAGCTGCATCCATTTTGATTCTATTACATGCTCCTTATATTCTTCGGCAATCATATAAGAATTTTCATGAAATTTCTTCAATCTGTCATCATCCTCAAATATTTTAACTATTGCTGCTGCAGTTCTTTCACAGAGCTTATCTTTATTTTGAAAATCTGTCTCAATATCAAAATCCACAAGGTATCCATTTTCATCCTGATGTATAAAAAGCCTGTTTCCATATCTGACATCCAGTCCAACCATGGCAAGTCCGTCTCCTACAGCCTCCATAAGCGAAAGTCCAAATGTTTCCCACAAAGAAAAGGATGCAAACAATTCATAGTGTGGATAAATCTTTTCAAGATTACAGCGCCCTTTAAAGTGAATATAATCATCAGCACCAGCATCTTTAACTATATTTTGTAAATATGAAGTATACTCATCATTGCCACTTCCGTATATATCCAGATTAATTGTCTGATTTATCTCATGAGCTTTTATCACACTTTTAATAAGAATATCAATACCTTTCCTTGGACTAAGTCTTGAAGCAGATATTATACTGCCTTGCCAACGATTATTTTTACTTTTAAGTTTGCCTTCTGGTATGGCGCCCGGTGGAATAGCTGCAATATGCGGAACAAAACAATCATACTCTTTTAAAAATGCTTCCAGACTTCTTTTATGTTCATCCGTACCAACAACAAAATAATCTATTGCCTCTGAATATTTGAACCAGTAATAATACTCATAGTTCATGTATAATGAGCTTTCATCCTCATATATTTTGTAAAAATGATCTGAATGTAATACAGCTATCAGCTTTGATTTGCCTTTATTTTCAAAAAGAGGCTGTATATAATCAAGATATCCCGCTCTATCCATTATACATATATCATTCTCACAAAGATTAAGTTCCTTTATAAATCTTTCTACAAACGCTACATTGTCTATAACTTCACCATTTTTAAACAGATATTCAACATTATCTTTATAGATACATTGTTCATAAACCATCTGTCCTTGTTTGTTCCAAAAAATTCTCCTTTCCGGATTTAAGCCATCGCTCGAATCATTATCCCAATTATACAGCTCTGTATATGACAAACTGTCTGTATAATAATTTTCTAAATACTTTTTTCCGTTTTTAAAGAGACTTTCATTTATAACAAATCCATCTTCATCGCATAATATTTCAACTGATTTTTCACCGGAATTATATAGACGAATCACCTTTCCATCCTCATCTATATTGTCATACTCATAGTTTTCTTTTTCATTTTCTAAAAGAGCTTCTTTTTTCACAGACAAACTCATATCTAATCTTCCGGTCATAAAAAGATGTGCAGATATAATCTGACCACGTTTTATTTTTTGCGAACCATACAGTTCCATATCCCTAATTGTCGGCAGCTCTGTAAAAATAAATTTAGCGTTTACATTGTTTTTTGCAAACAATCTTGCCCTAAATCCCTGAGCAACATCTACTCCGGAAAATTCATATCCACTAAGTAATGTAAAATCAAATACTCTCATCTGTATCACCCATAACTACTTTTGCAGCTAATTGTTTTAATTGCTTCTTTTGCCTGTCTATATATTCATTGAATATCGTCTGACTAGTTATTATATTTTTTAGAGTTTCTTTCATCTTCACATAGTTGCTGCTTTCAAAAATATTTCCCATTGGATATAATTCTTTTGAATGCGCTGTATTGTCAAACGCTAGTATTATCATATTATTAACCATTGCCTCGTTTACTGCATTGTATAGCTCTCTGTAATGATTAATATCCAAATAAATATCGCATCTTTCAAACAGTTCTTTTCTCTTTTGTTCCGTAATACATGGATATAACTCAACATTATTATTTATATCCAGTCTCGTTAATTTATCTGACATAATGGTACTGGCAGCTATATGAAAAGTTATTTCCGGAAAGTCATTTATAAGCTGTTCAATATACTCAAGCTGATCCGATTCTGTAATAGTAAGTGCTTCCTTTTTTCCAAATTTTAATTCATTATTTTCAAAATATGAATATACTCTGTCGCATTTATAATTTGAATTTTCTTTATACCAATTGACCTGCTGCTCTTCACTGCACAGTATTCGAAACGCTGTGTTAGTCTGAGTTGCTTCTGCCAAATCTGAGTTTAATCTATTCTGTGGCAGGTAAGATATTTTAAAATTTCCATAATCCCCTGCAAATTTATTTAATATCTCATCACTTGTCAGCCATATATTCTCATCATAAATTTTATTATATTTAAGATAAGCTTCCAAATAATCAGCAAAGCCTCTATAGCTCTTCGGACTAATGCGGGTGCCAAACGTGGTATATGCCTTTGGACCTGTCTGTTCTAATACTTTAATGTCACCATTTCTATCATAGAATTCCCTGACTGTAACATTGCCGCCACTCACATTCTCCGAACAATACATATATCCGTATTTGTTGTAATAATCTACTTTATATACTGTATTATTCCTGTCAATCCACTCGACTCTGCTGACCATTCTTTTCTCTATCGGATTCTTAAAATAGATGTTTGCCTTTTTGGTTTTATTATCATATATAGCACCATTTAGACCATCTGCACGAACACTCCAATATTGAGGGATATCTATGAATGCATAATACCTGTCTTTTTCCTTAAGCACATCGTTTTTTTCAGATATGCCACAAAACAAATCTATGGCTTCTATTGTTTTGCATTCTTTAAATCCCACATTTTCTGCCAGCTCTATTATATTTTTCTCAAACTTACCTAATTCATCAGTAATAAAAATCATAGGGCAAACCCACCCTCTGTATAATGTAAAAACCTCTGTGTTATAAAATAATTCTCGCCATTTTCTAATCCGGCATTTGCAAGTATTTCTAATCCATTACTATCGTCCGCATCCGCTGAAACTATATAGACCGTATTATCATCACAGATAATCTCATTCTCCTTTAAATGCTCATGCCATTCACAGCTATCGAATTTTCTATTTAATAGCCTCATTGCATTCCTTATAGAGCTATTCTCTCCACCATAGAATACGAGTCGTATATTGTTTTGAGTAGCTTTTTTTAGCAGCTTCTCCAGCATAGCTGTTCTATCCACAATTCTGCCCATAGAATTACACAATAAGCCATCCTCCATCTGCTCTCCCCATGGGGTTCTCAGTATTGTGAAATAGTAGGCTCTGTCAATTTCATTATTTGTATGCAGCATCAACAGGGTTGCAGCATAATGATATATTTTTTTCTCTGCTTTCTCATTATTTTTTCTTGCCTCATCAATAAAATAATTCCATTTTTCATCTATCAATAAGGTTTTTCCGCTGAATATGGCATTTAAAGCATCCTGGTCAGGAAGCCATGTCCGTGGATTATCGTTCAGATAATCTATAACCTGTTGAAACAGGCTTCCATTTTTCCTGATATTGTCAAGATTCATGCAAAGAACACCCGCATTAAAATATCTGTCACGACTTGTCTGCCCTGCTGCTACAGCGTATGGAGTTCCCCAATTTCTTATTGTCGAACAATCCTGAGCAGCCGCCAGACAGTAATTATCTATATTTAGGTTCCATAATTCTTCAATATCTGTATTTACAAATAAATCAGAGTCCAAATATATTATTTTTTTTAAATCCGGCATAATATCGGGCAACATAATTCTGAACATTGTTCCAATTGCAAATCTATTCATTGAATCAGCAAACGTGCCAAAAACGTCCGAATTAAAATGATGAAATTCTATATCATTTCCACTATTATCAGCAATAAGACTCAGCTTATTTTTATTTATTTCGTTCAATGTGTCATCATGTAATATATGAAAAACTATTGGCGCTTTTGTGTTTTCAACAATGGATTGCATCGTTGTTCCAGCCCAGACACTGTAATTTCCATCCTTATCATGTATACCAAGACAGATATGTATTGCATTATCTAAAAAGCATACATTATTCATTTTTTTCGCAGTCACTCTCAGCTTTGACATTCTTTTCAATATCACATCATCTGAAAAAAACTTCACATATGGATTATTAAATATATCCGGTTCACTCTTTAAAAACTCTTCTTTGCAAATATCCAGTTCCCTATTCATAAAGGTTTCTATTCTACTATATGGCTCAATATATTGGTGCCATAACAAAAATGTCTGGATTTCACAATAACACTGCTCAATTACATTTCCCAGTTCTGCTTTTCTACTTTGAATAGCCTGCCTTATATGATCCATAATAATCTTAGCATCCCGGATCTTTGCATTGCTAATTTCAGAACGTATAATGCCCTCTGTATTCTCAAAGTAATAGTATAATGTCGATTGCACCTTACAATATTTCTTTGCAAGTAACACACAAAGCATAGAAAAATGTGTATCCTCATAATATACATCTTCTATAAATCTTAGATTATGTTCTATTATAAATTTGGTCGAGTATAGCTTTGCCCATGCTGTTACATTAGTAAATCCGGTCAGACCTATAATGAGATTTTTCCTATTATCAACATTATCCAAATCAAGCCTTTGAATTTCAAAATCATTTACTTCTAATACATTTGGCTTATCTGCTTTAAAGCACGATACACCACACTGTGCCACATCATAATCGTCCTCTGTCATTCTGTCATACAGCACCCTGAGCATATCCGGATGCACATAATCATCCGCATCCACGAATGTGATATATTTGCCGGTACAGATATCCATTCCCAGGTTACGTGCACCGCCACACTTTCCCTTTTTCTGCATTTTAAGAGATATAACATTCTCCGGGTATTTTCTTTGTAAGGATTCTAATATAGACCATGTATTGTCTGTCGATAAATCATCTATAAGTATCAATTCAAGATTCTCAAAGCCATATGTCTGGCTGTAAATTGAATCGAAGCATCTCATAATGTATTTTTGTACATTGTAGCATGGAATAATTACTGATATCTTGTCTTTACCATTCATAACATTTTCTCCATAATATATAAAATAATCAAATTGAGTCTTACCCTAATTGTGTAACAGCACCTTGCGGCTTTTCCAACCTATTTGTACTATTCCCTTTACAACTCACAAACGATACTGTTCACATGATATTTTTCCGCTGCTTTCGGATTTTTCTTTGCGAACTGGCGGTTGATTCTCTTTTTGACTATCTCGCAGTCCTCACGCTTTATTCCGATGAGCATGATAAGAAACTGCACCTTTCCATACGAGGTATATATGTCACTGTAGCGGATTGATTCACCGACGCACTTCTTGAGCTGCCTTGAATACTTGTTCATCTTCGTCTCGCTCTGCACCTGTCTGCCTTCCTCGTCCTCGAGAGTACAGAGCATGAGATACACGGGTACCCTTGTGCGCTTCATGATACGTATGGATGACTGGTATATGCCCCTGAATACCGGGTAGCCGCAAAAATATCCGCCTCTTTCTGTTTCCTCCTGCTCGCTCATGCCCTCCTGGATGTTTTCCAGTATCTCATGTGCATGATTCATCTGATTGCTGTATTTCTCAAGGATTTCCAAGAGTCTTGACGATGGATAAATACCGCACTCCCTGAGGTAATAGTCCACAACATCCGTGTAAAGCTCCTCCGCCTCATCATAGCGTCTGGTCTCTACCATCGCCTCCATGATGAGCTCCTCCCATTCATTGAACGGATCGACCTTCGCAGCATATACTCCCAGCTTCTCCAGTCCCTTGAATTGTTTTCTCTTTCGCAGTATGTATGCGGCTTCCTTTATGATTTTCTCAAACATGGTGTGATAGCGCCTGGCCTCCTGTGCTATCCACGTCTCACCCGTATATGCCGACAGAAATTCGCCCTTGTACAGATAGAGTGCCTTTACGTACAGCTCAAGCAGTTTGTCTTCTATTTCCTTTGTCTGCTCATCACACACTGTCTTTTCATGCTCAGTCTCCTGTGGTATCTGCTTTTCCAGTGCACAGGCCTCGTTATAGATTTTCTCAAACTCTGCTGCATCCTCTTCTATCTCTATGTCCGGCGTCCAGTAATATATGCCTCCCTCCAAATATATGAGGTTCTTTCCCGGCAGGCCGAGCTGTGTGAGCTTTTGCTTTGTCTTGTATACAATAACCCTTAGCGCCATGTGAGGTGCATCTATGTCACGCTCACCGATTACTATTTCCTCGAGCTTATCCTTTGCTATTCCGCTGTCAGAATAGTGCATCATAGCCTGCATCAGGCGGTTGAACTGGCTCTCCTTATGCATTTTTTCCGCCACAAACGGTGCTCCGTTATAGTCCATTCTGAAATTTCCAAACATCTGTACCTTAATTGTGTGCGTCATAGGTGCCTCTCTTCCAAAGTCTAATAACCAACTGAGTACTAGGTACATCTTATCATTGTCCTCATGTATTCAGCAAGTTCTTTAACCTAAACTTATTAATTAATCTAATTAATATTATACATCAATTCCGCACATGCCAATAACCACGACAATTTACACGAGCAGCGTCAAAACTCGTACTTGACAAATCGTACAGCATGTGCTACATGCCCCGGAATATAAAAAGATCCTGCAAGAAAATCTCACAGGATCCGGCTATTTCTGATATATTAAATCAGATATGTTAAATCAAATATTAAATTAGAAAATAGCATTTACAATTGTTGAACCAATGGCTGTTGCAAGGAATGCCAGTCCACACACGAGTGGAAGCTTGTTGTCATCCTCTTCTATTGCCCTTACTCCAAAGAATATGCATACATATCCGACTACACCTGCAAATGTATGCAGCCAGCTGCTCACATTGCCAAAGAACTGGAATGGGATTATATCGATGATTGCTGCCACAAGGATGATCGGGAGGTATACTGCGTCGTACAGACATGCTGCTGAGAGTGTCTGTGCAAATGTCACCTTTTTATCCTTCTGCACTGCGTTTAATACAACCAGAATGACTGCTGCAAGGATGAGCACCCTCACTGCCTCTCCTACTATTCCTGAGAAGATTCCCTCAAAGAAGCTTGCCGGGTAGAATGAGAAGCCGAAGCCGCCTATGCTGCCAATCACGCTTGATAACAGATATACTACAGAAAGCACTACCTCTACTATGGCAAATAAGCCGATGAATATAAAGCCTGATGCCATATTTGCATTCTTTACAAAGTCTGCTGCTGCCTGTGCCGGCTTCTTGATGAGCCCCTTGTAGAGTGTAATGATAGATGCCACATTTTTGTCATTCTGCAGCTGCTGTCCTGCCGCACTCACCTGCTGTGTGAAGTTGTCAAACGCCTGCGACTGTGCATTGCCCTGTGGCTGTCCGTTGAACTGTGCCTGTGCGTTGCCCTGTGGCTGTCCATTGAACTGTGCCTGCTGTGCTGCATTGTCTGCCTGTGCGTTGTCCTGTGTCTGATTTGGTGCCTGTGTCTGTGCCTGCTGACGACATGTGCATACCTCATCATCAGCTAATTGCCTGCCACAATTTGTACAGTATTTCATAACTGAAACCTCCTTAAAATAATTAATAAACTGCTGATAACTATATTAACATTTCGGATATTTAATAGCAATATTTATTTGATATTTATTTCATATTATATTATGATGATTAAAGGGTCAAAAGGTATCATCGATGCATGCTTGCATGCAGTAATCTGATTAATCATCCCTAGTATTTAAAGAGGAATCAACATGCCACAAACACTTAATATAGCTGTCTGCGAGGACGAGGCTGCCGAAACCGAGCTGCTTTGTGATATTCTCGACCACAGCGGTATCCAAAATACATACACTGTCTTTACGGATGCAGATTCTTTTCTTGCCTCATATGAGTACGGAAAGTATGACCTGCTGCTCATGGATATATACATGAAAGATTCCATGACCGGCATCGAGGCAGTCTCCATAATCCGCGAGACAGATGCCGATATCCCGGTTGCTTTCATCACAACAAGCACGGAGCATGCCTTGGAAAGCTACAGGCTGTCTGCCATCGGCTATATCGAAAAGCCGGTTTCGGCAGCTGAGCTAAGTAACATTCTTCACCTTGCCATGCTGAAGAAATCCGATGCCCCATCTCTTTATGTGAAGAGAAACAAGAGTATGGAGAGGCTTGCCCTTTCTGATATCATGTACATAGAGCAGAGAGCCAGGCAGATTTTCATACATTTAAAAGAAAATGAGGAAATCAGCTGCTATGAGAAGCTTTCAGAGCTTTCAGATCAGCTGCCCGCTGAGCTGTTTTTTCTGCCGCACAAAAGCTACGCGGTAAACCTGTCGTATGTCACACGCATTGATACTTCACTCAAATGCTTCGTGATGGCCGATGACACAAATATCCCTATCAAGAGAGAGCTCTCCGGCAAAGCCAAAAAAGCTCTGGAGAGATACTACTTTGAGCACACCAGAGGGCTTAAATAAGGCACTTTCCTATTGATTTGATATGAGCTAGACTGTCAAAAGTAATACACTGCAAGGAGCCCGGATTATGAAAAAAATTAGCGCTATACGAAATATTCCCTATCTGACAATTATACTGCTTACACTGATTTGCATACTGCTTCTTTCCTCAAAAAACATGATTATGAGCCAGGCGAGCTATCCTGAAGCCACTATCGTAAGTTCTGCCTATGCTGTAGTGGATGGCTCGGATTCAGATAAAGAAGAAATCACATTTCCACATACCTTTAAGCACCTTTCGCCGCGCACACATGTCACCGTCACCACACATATCGACCTGAACAAGGATGATCCAATCTACATAAAAACTGTCTATTCCCCTGCGAAGGTCTATCTGGACGATGAACTCATATATGAGTTTGGCAGGACCGAAAACTATCCATCCTATATGAAGGATCCCGCAACCGAGGGGTACCTGATAGGCACTGACGGTCATTCGGGTGATACAGAGCTTCGCATAGAGTATCTGTCTCCAGTTACCAGAAGCTCTCTTACGGTATATTCTCCTATCTACGGAGCATACAAATCCTTATTTTTCACTCTGTTAAAGCTGAATAAATGGTCATTCTTTATAGCACTGCTTGAGCTTGCCGCAGGTGTTTTGTTTATATTTATCTCACTAATGCTTTTATGCTACGATAAAGAGGTTTGCAAGATGATATTTCATTTTGGATTCTTCTCACTCATGGCCGGCATGTGGTCTATCGGCGAGTGCAACTACACAGGTGTCATAATCAAAAACCCTACACTGCTGTATCTGTGTGCTTTTATAGGGCTTTTCTCGCAGATGATTCCACTGCTGTATTTCTGCAGGCTTGCAGTTGGTTTTAAGAATGACAAGCCAATTATAGTTATCGCGAAGCTCCTCACCGTGCTTGACCTTGTCGCTTGTGTCTTACAGCTTAGCGGTACGGTTGCACTATCCCAGAGCATGTACGTGTTCCATGTCATTTTGCCTCTCATACTTTGCTTCCTGACTGCATACATCATCCTTGAGGCTGTTCGCAGCCAAAACAGCAGGGCAAAACGGCTGATGGTTCCGGTATTCATACTGGCACTTGCTTCATGTGCCGAGATAATCAATTATCATTTAAAATTTGTGGCCTCATTGTCATTGCTGTACCAGATTGGAACTCTGCTTTTCATTATAATCATGGGAATTATAATGGGGCTTAATATAAGCGATATGCTCATGATAAAACGTGAGAATGAAAGACTCATATTCGATATGAATCTCCTTGAGCATTCCCTGTTGGAGCAGAAGAAATATAATTCGCTCATCACAACAAACGAACAGCTTTTTAAGAAGCAGCGCCACGATCTGCGTCACCAGCTGGTTGCAATAAAAGGCCTCGCAAACACTGAAAATAAACAGCTGAATGAATACCTGGATTCCCTGATCCACAGCATACCATCTGCGCCTGCAAGCTATTGCGAAAACAGGGTAGTCAATTCCATTCTGTCATACTATAGTGCCATATGCAGAAATGAAAATATCGCTCTTGAGACAAAGCTTATTGTTCCGGAAACCGATGATGCGGCCTTGGACAATGACCTGTGCCTGGTATTTGGAAATCTGATAGAAAACGCTATAGAAGCCTGCAGACGCATGGATACTCTGGATTCTTTGAACGAGAAATCATCGCACTTTATCCGACTGCATGCCCACGTACACTATAAGACACTTATTATTACTATGGACAACAGCTTTGACGGACATGTTACCATCCAAAACGGAAAATACCGTTCTTCTAAGAGGGACGACTATGGTATAGGTCTGTCATCCATCCGCTCTGTTGCCGGTAAATATGATGGTGACGTTGCATTTGAAGCAGCTGATGGTATATTTCAGTCATCAGTATACCTTCAAATATATAAATGACACACTAAAATCATTAATTTATATTAATGATTCATACCTAAATATCATTTTTAGAGTCCAACTAACTTATTGTATATAATGCATACATATGCTATAATAATAAAAGAATTTTGTGCATTATACACATATGGAGTTTTAATTTATGATAGAAAACACGATATACAAGGAATTTATTGATAAAATTTCAGAATTATCAGACGGGATATATCCTATCATCACCGACCTGGATAATGACTTATCTTACGTACCGGACAAGACAGCTGATTTTTTCGGCTTTGAAGCCGGCGAGCATACCTGCTTCTTTGAACAGCTGAGCTCTTGTGTCAACGACGTTGACCTGCCGGAATATAAGCAGGAAATCCGCTATCGCTTAAATGGTGAAAAACCGGATGATATATTTTATGTCCGCATGGGAAAGCATACCAAAGAATATATGATGGGATTTTATTCTGATATTTTTACCGGTGATGACGGACACCGCTACCATGTCCTCGTGCTCAGAAACGAAAATACCCTTCCGGATATCGACCCATATACATATTTTTATGGTCAGTCAAAGTTTGAAAGAGACATCAACGGCTATATCATGGAAAACAGGTCTGTAGCCATAATCGAGGTGGAGATAGGTCATATAGATGAGTTCAATATACTGTATGGTTCCAATTTCAACACTGCAATCCAGCGTGAGCTTGCGCTCAAGTTCATCTACATGATGGATGGCAGCACCGCTACCTACTATATGAATAATTGCAAGTTTGTATTTGTGGTAAAGGAAGCAGACCGTGCCTTGGCCGAGGCCTTCTATCAGAAAATTGCCGATACAATAAAGTCCATGTATTTCTTTAAATGCTTTAAATTTGAGTTTGATATATATGCTGCGTGTCTGATTCTCAAGGATTATGATGGTGATACCTCAACTGTCATCAGCAAGGTGGAGTACACTCTAGACCGCGCGAAGGAGCTTCACAGCCCTGATTTGTTATTTTTCAATGATATGGTCAGGTTCAATGGCAGCTCGCATATAGATATCATGAAAATCATTCATCAGTCGGTTATCAATAGCTGTGATGGCTTTTTTGTAGAGTTTCAGCCAATTGTAAAGGCTTGCAATGGTGAAATAATGGGTGCTGAGGCTCTGGTGCGTTGGAAAAAGGAGCCTTTTGGCACGGTGCCACCCGGACTGTTTATCGACTGGCTTGAGGATACCCCTGCTATGTATGAGCTCGGAAATTATATCATGAGAACTGCAATAAGCGCAGCCAGTGAATTTGCAAAGATAAAAGGGTATTCAAAGTTTTTTAGGGTCTTTACTTTTTAGGGTCTTTCGTTAGGGTTCTTCAGTAGGGTCTTTCAGTAGGGTCTGGTTTTAGGGTTTATCGTTAGGGTTTGAACCTATATTTATAATAAAAACAGGGTATGTTAGCTCGTATTACACAAGCTAATCTACCCTGTTTCTTTTTTGTCCTGCCTCATTTATGATTGTTTTGCGGAAATAAAATTTCAAAGGAGGACAAATGAATAATATCACAGATTTACTAGACCTTGAAGACTCTGATATAAAAATTTCAGACATTATTATTGAAGGTCAAACCAAAACTCTTATTATCGAAACTCCACCTGTTGCCAGCTATTGTCCAATCTGTGGGTTTCGCATGCACTCTCGTGGTGTAAAGAAAAGGACTATTAACCATCCCATTCTTCAGGATGGTTATTCCTTGATTCTGCTACTCAAACAG
>OJME01002189.1_pt1 | contig 13790 bp, 9 predicted proteins | sample 1597151 | NCBI WGS metagenome assembly OJME01 (sample SAMEA2452118, study PRJEB22498) | human gut metagenome | biome: human feces; feature: human gut; material: feces | place: Australia | collected 2012
CATTAAGCACCTTTAGAAAATCGCCCTGCTGTGACAGAGGCAGATCCCCATAGCCTATGCCAAACCTGAAGGTCTGGTTGTACTCTGGCAGCTCTTCTTTTATTATGCGCTCAAGCTTATCGCATACCTGCTCTATTCCGGCACTTGCAAGACTGTCTGCCACAACAGCCTTTGCAAGGTCAGATGCCTGCAGGACACGAAGCATCCTGTCTATGCCATCAGATAACGTGACTGCTATAAGCGCTGCCTTATCACAGCCTGTAAGGTGTTCCTTTATGGAGTTACCTTTGAGCACCATTCCTGTGCCTTCAATCTCTACGCCGTCATCTGCCTGTTTTACATCAACAACTCTGTAAGTATATCTTGGAACCGCTGCTTTAATAACTTCCGCCTCGCACTCATCTATGAGCCTCTCAACAGTTTCATCTGCACCTATTCCTTTGTAACCAAGATATCTTAATACCTCTTTACGGTTTATATTTTCAAGTGTAATCTGCTTTCTCATAGAAACACTCCTTCCCGTATTTTAATTAATCACGGTTTTTCTTAGACTTATCTCTGTTCTTATGTTTTGACTTTCCGCGGCTCTTTCCTCTTGTCTGGTTAGCCTTCTCCATATTGACACGGCGTCCCTTTATCTGGACATTGTCATTCATCGCCTTAAGCACTTTTTCAGCGTGAATTGCCGGTACATCAACAAATGTATAGTTATCCATCATATCTATGGCACCGACAAGCTTCCCTGGCATACCTGATTCGCCTGCTATCGCACCAAGGATATTAGATGGCTTTATCTTATCCTTTTTACCTATATTAATAAAGAGTCTTACCATTCTTGAATCATCTTTATCTATATCAAAGTGGAAGTTCTCAACTTCATCCTCTCTTTCAAGCGTATCACCGATAAGCATCTTAAGAAGCGCTGCTGCCATATCCATAGATGTATATTCTTCCTGATTAACATGCTCTTCAACAAGATTAACCATATCTGTAAGTCCGCCCTCTTCGATAGTCTGCTTAATCTTTTCAAACATATTGTCAACCTTTGTGTTCTTGACATCGTCAAGTGATGGAACCGGCTTTGCAAGAATTTTAGTCTTACAGTAACGCTCAATATCCTTTAACTTATAGACTTCCTTTCCGCTTATGAAGGAAAGTGCCATACCTGACCTTCCGGCTCTTCCTGTACGGCCTATTCTGTGTACATAGTATTCTTCATCCTGTGGAATATCATAGTTAAATACCATATCCACATCATCTACGTCTATTCCTCTTGCGGCAACATCTGTAGCGATAAGTATATCTACTTTTCCACTTCTGAAATCATCCATAACCCTGTCACGCTGCTGCTGCTTCATATCTCCATGTATACCGTCTGCAAAATAGCCTCTGCCCTTAAGCTCAGATATAAGCTCGTCTACCTGTCTTTTAGTGTTACAGAATACAACTGAAAGTCTTGGATTGTATATATCTATAAGTCTGCAAAGAACTTCTGTCTTATTCTTAGGTCTTACCTCATAGTAGAACTGCTCAATATTAGATACTGTAAGCTCTTTTCTTACAACCTTTATAACCTTTGCATCCTTCTGGAAGTTTCTTGCTATATCCATAATAGCCTTTGGCATAGTCGCTGAAAACATAACAGTCTGTCTGTCCTGTGGAGTATCAGTAAGAATAGTTTCCATATCCTCCCTGAATCCCATATCAAGCATTTCATCTGCCTCATCAAGAATAACCATATTGATATTATCAAACTTGACAGTCTTTCTTCTCATATGGTCCATAACTCTTCCCGGTGTACCTACGATAATCTGTACGCCGGTCTTTAAAGACTTAATCTGTCTTACTATCTCCTGACCGCCATACACTGGAAGCACCTTTATATCACTCATATACTTGGCGAGCTTTCTTATCTCCTCTGCCACCTGCACTGCAAGCTCTCTTGTAGGGCATAAAACGATTGCCTGTGGCTTTTTAATCTGTGGATTTATCTTCATAAGCATTGGGATAGTGTAGGCTGCTGTCTTACCTGTACCTGTCTGTGCCTGTCCAACTACGTCTATTCCCTCACATACTGCCGGAATTGCCTGTGTCTGTATAGGTGAGGTTTCCTCAAAACCCATATCCTCAATAGCTCTTAATATTCTCTCGTCAATGTTTAATTCTTCAAATTTCATTCATTTCCTCATTTCTTTTCTTCTCATGGAACCGCTTACCTGCCTGTGCCTTTCGCGTATTTTCGTTCCATTATTAATAATATCTCTTTTTATTTATGCTTAACTTATAAATAATACATTACTGTTGCTGATAAGTCAAAATATATTACATTTGTTTATTGACTTTTTTCACCTTTGCATTTTTACCAAAAAACAAGTATTATGGTAAGATGGTGTGCGTGTAAATGTTATTTTACCCCACTAATTTATCCCGATTGCTGTATTTTTATAATTCAGGCAGTCACAATGATTATATCTTTTTATAGAAAGGACTCTTATATACTTATGATATTATCCTGCAATAATATAAGCAAATCATTCGGAACAGACGTTATCATAAAGTCCTGTTCCTTTAATATTGAAGACCACGAAAAAGCCGCTATTATCGGTATCAACGGAGCCGGCAAGTCTACTCTTTTAAAGATAATCACAGGTCTTGAACCTGCTGATACAGGACTTGTCACTCTCCAAAGATAAAACTATGGGGTATCTTGCCAAGCAGCAGAACTTAGGCTCAGATAACACCATATACGATGAATTATTGTCTGTTAAGCAGTTCATACTTGATATGGAACAGGAGCTGCGTGATATTGAAAAGCGTATGAATACTGCCAAAGATGATGAGCTTGAAGCTCTTATGAAAAAATATTCTGACCTCAACCATAAGTTTGAGATGAACAACGGTTATGCATACAAAAGTGAGATTACCGGCGTTCTTAAAGGTCTTGGTTTTAAGGATGCTGATTTTTCACTTAATGTAAACACATTATCTGGCGGTCAGAAGACAAGAGTTGCACTCGGAAAGCTTCTTCTTGCAAAGCCTGATATTATCCTTCTTGATGAGCCTACCAACCATCTTGATATGGAGTCAATACGCTGGCTTGAAAACTATCTTCTTAACTATAACGGTGCTGTGCTTATCGTTGCCCACGACCGTTATTTCCTTGATAAGATAGTAACTAAGATTATCGAGCTTGATAACGGCGAGGCTACTGTATTTTCAGGCAATTATACTGATTACGCTTCTAAGAAAGCCATATTGAGAAATATGAAGCTTAAGGAATACCTAAACCAGCAAAGAGAGATAAAGCATCAGGAGGAGGTTATAACAAAGCTTAAGCAGTTTAACCGTGAAAAATCGATTAAAAGGGCTGAAAGCCGTGAAAAAATGCTTGATAAGATAGAACTTGTCGATAAACCTCAGGAATTAAACGACAAAATGAATATAAAGCTTGAACCTAACGTAGTCAGCGGTAATGATGTTCTGACTATCAGGGAACTTTCCAAAAGCTTTGACGGCGTAACACTCTTTGACAATATTGACATTGACATAAAGCGTGGTGAACGCGTTGCCCTTATCGGTAATAACGGAACTGGCAAGACTACCATACTTAAGCTCATAAACGGAATAATAGAGCCGGACTCCGGTTCTATATATCTTGGTGCCAAGGTCAATATCGGCTACTACGATCAGGAACACCACGTTCTTGACCCTGACAAGACCATATTTGATGAAATAAGAGACTCTTATCCTGACCTTAATAATACCCAGATTCGTAATACTTTAGCCGCATTTTTATTTACAAACGAAGATGTATTTAAGTATATACGTGACTTAAGCGGTGGCGAGCGTGGACGTGTATCCCTTGCGAAGCTTATGCTCTCTAACGCGAACTTCCTTATACTCGATGAGCCTACCAACCATCTTGATATTGTTTCAAAGGAAATTCTTGAAAATGCGCTGAATAATTACACTGGTACTGTGCTCTTCGTATCACACGACCGTTATTTTATCAATGCTGCCGCAACAAGGATAATTGAACTTTCTAACAAATCTGTTGTTAATTATATAGGTAATTATGATTATTATCTTGAAAAACGGGATATACTTAGTGCAAAGCCTGAAAGCAGCACAGCAGATGGTGAGCACGCAAAGAAGGCTGCCGACTCCCGTACAAGCTGGCAGGAGGAAAAGGTTAAGCAGGCACAGCTTAAAAAAATTAAAAATGAACTCAAGCGTACAGAGGAGCGTATCGCCAAAGTTGAGGAACGCATAGAGGAACTTGATAATATGTATGCAGACCCCTCCATAAGCAGCGACACTGCAAAGCTTATGGAAATACACACTGAAAAAGAGGCTCTAAGCACTGAACTTGATGAGTTATATGACAAATGGGGTGAACTTACCGACTTATCATAAAACACCATAATATGCGCATCAGAGCTTTCAAACCACCTGTTATTATAGGGTAAACACACGAAAAATGCCGAAAAAAGGCAATTCTTAAGCGGTTTTTATTGACAAAAGTACACATATGGAGTATAAATAATCTATACTTATTATTACTTATTTCATTTAAGGAGGATGTAGTTTATTATGAATAAGACAGAGTTAGTTGCTGCAATCGCAGAGAAGGCTGAACTTTCTAAGAAGGATGCTGAGAAGGCTTTAAAGGCTTTCACTGAAACAGTTGCTGAAACATTACAGAATGGTGATAAGATCCAGTTAGTTGGTTTTGGTACATTTGAAGTAGCTGAAAGAGCTGCCAGAACAGGTAAGAATCCTCAGACAGGTAAGGAAATTAAGATTCCTGCTTCTAAGGCTCCAAAGTTCAAGGCTGGTAAGGCTTTAAAGGATACTGTTAATAAGTAATTTTAGAAAAAGTGATTTTTCTGATAACATTACGGCTGTCACTTAGGTGGCAGCCTTTTTTATTAAAGCGCAGAAAGTATTAACTATGGAAATAGAAAGAAAGTATCTGGTTTCACACATTCCAGATAATCTAAGCGAATATCACTGCCGCCAGATAGAACAGGGTTATCTGTCAACTAATCCTGTGGTAAGGGTAAGGCGTGACAATGATGAATATTACCTGACTTATAAGGGAAAAGGTATGATGGTACGTGAAGAATATAATCTTCCACTTAACAGGGAGGCTTATGAACATCTTATCCAGAAAGCTGATGGTAATGTAATCACCAAGAAAAGATATGAAATACCTGACAATACGGGACACACCATTGAGCTTGATATATTTGAGGGTGTATTTGCCGGAACTGTATTAGCTGAGGTTGAGTTTGACTCTGTTGAGGAAGCTGACAGCTATGTTGCACCCGAATTTTTTATAAAGGATGTAACAACTGACCCACAGTATCATAACAGCAATATGAGCAAAAAGAGGTTTGACTAATGAAAAAACTAACAGACATATTAGATATACACCCTGATATAGCTCTTGAAACGCTCCAGAGGGCACGTATGGCAGCTATAACACTTATTAAGTGGCTGTTATGCTCTACCCTGTCCGGCGCTTTCATCGGGCTTGTTGGCGCGCTTTTTTATAAGGCCCTGCAATACGTGACTAATATAAGAACAACCTACAGTTTTACGCTTTTTTTACTGCCTGTAGCCGGTCTTATAATTGTTTTTATGTACAGACTTATGAATGAGTCGAATAATACAGGCACGAACCTTGTCATAACTGCCATACAGTCAGATGCCGAGGTTCCTGTAAAGGTTGCACCGCTTATTATTATCTCAACACTGCTTACGCACCTGTGCGGCGGTTCTGCCGGACGTGAGGGTGCTGCACTGCAGGTTGGCGGTTCACTCGGCAACTTTTTTGCAAAGCTGTTCCACTTTGATGACAAGGACACACGTATTATGATTATGTGCGGAATGAGCGCCTGCTTCTCAGCTTTATTCGGAACACCAATATCGGCTGCCATATTCTCTATGGAGGTCATAAGTGTCGGAGTTATGTACTATGCCGCTCTTGTTCCCTGCATTATATCAGCGCTTATCGCACAGGGAATTGCCGGACTTTTCGGTATCACACCGACAGCCTTTGTAATCGGTGAATTATGCAGCTTTAACCTGTCAACAGCGGTGCGCTTTATTATTATGTCCATATTATTTGCGCTGACAAGCATAGCCTTCTGCTACATACTTCACACATCTGCAAAGCTGTATTCCACATATATCGAAAATCCTTATGTGAGGATAGTTATTGCAGGTATATTAGTAATTGCATTAAGATACATCACCGGAACAACTGATTATCTTGGCGCTGGTGCACCTATCATAGCCTCCAGCTTTTTATCAAGCTGCGCTTGGTATGTATTCATACTTAAAATGCTTTTTACAGCCGCAACTCTTGGCGGTGGCTTTAAAGGCGGCGAGATAGTCCCTACACTTTTTGTCGGTGCAGCTCTTGGAAGCTTTCTTGCACCTTTATTCGGGCTTCCTGTCGGTCTGTGTGCCGCGTGTGGTATGGTAAGTGTATTCTGTGGCGTAACTAACTGCCCTCTCACATCATTTATCATATCTGTTGAAATGTTTGGTATATCATCTATGAAGTTTGTCATAATATGCATAGCCATAAGCTATATGCTGTCGGGCTACTACAGCCTGTATAACAGTCAGAAGATTGTGTACTCTAAGTACAGGACAGAGTATATTAACCGGAGGTCGCACTAAGGTATATGCCTCATATTCAGTATTGCATATGAACAACATAATGCGTATATAGAGATTATGTATATAAAATGTGCATAATAAAAGCAGCTTACATATATTAATAGGAAGCCAATATTACACAAGATATATTCAGACAGATAAAAAATACTTATAATAAAAGCAGATATTCCAAGATGCTGCAATATTTAATGATACGCTCTTTTCTACATAGACAAGTTTTTATTGTTTCACATGTCTACCTAGAAGCGGGCATATCAAAATCATTGTCAGCCCCCTGAATATCTGCTTTTTTATTTTTTAATATATATTTACTCAGCTGTGCATATCTGGAAAAGCTTCTGCTCTTCTGGACTATCGGGTGTTCACCCTATCAGACCAAACCCTGACAAAATGCTTTGTACAGGCACAGCATTTTATCAGACTTCTATCTGTCACAGCTCATCGCTTACGCACTTATTTATAAAAGTCCGCCCCTGGCATCTTACCGCCAACTGCTGCCGGATTAGCATCATATAATACTGTAAGATACTTGCTTATATTTGTCTTTGCCTCATCGCCTGTGATCAATGTTATGTTACACTTTGGAATAGCCTGCTTTGCTACTGCCGCCTTAGTTATATCATACTTCTCTACAAGCTCTGCTGCTGAGTCTACATTTGCATTTACATAGTCAACCGAAGTCTTATATTCCTCAAGGAACTTATTAACAGCCTCTTTATTATTATTGTAATACTCAGTGTTTACAACAATAACACCTGTTACAACGCTGCTGCCATCGTTAGCTGTCTTTTCCCATTCTGCTGTCACATCAAGAGCTATCTTAACATCCTGATTATTCATAAGAACTGTTGTTGCAAATGGCTGTGGAAGCATAGCGATAGTTTCTTCCTTTGCCAAAGCCATAATAGTCGCTACCTCTGTTGCCTCTGACTTGAATTCTATAGTCACATCCTTATCAGGGTCAATTCCATTAGATGAAAGAAGATATCTTAATGTGTATTCAGGTGTTGTTCCCTTGCCTGTTGTATATATAGTCTTTCCCTTAAGGTCTGCTACCGACTTGATTTCTCCCTTATTATCAAGTATATATAATACTCCAAGTGTGTTAATACCAACTACAGATACTTTTCCATGACTTTTGTTATAAAGAGTTGCTGCTGCATTACAAGGCATAGCTGCTATCTGTACATCCCCTTTTATAAGGTCTGCTGTAAATGCATCTGCTGCCGCTTCTATCTGAAATGTATAGTTATTGGCTGTCTTCTTGTCTTCATTATCATTCATAAGCTTAACCATACCAATAGCTGTAGGTCCTTTGAGCGCTGCAACCTTTATATCCTGGCTTTCATAAGCCTTTGATGTTGTAGTGCTCTCCTCTGTAGTATTCTGTGTGCTGTTCTGTCCGCAGCCAGTAAATACAACTGCAGCCATAACTAATATAAGCATAACTGCCGCTAACTTACTTACTTTCTTTTTCATATCGTTATTCCTTCCATTCCTTTATTATTATCTGAAGTGACGATACTCCATTGTATACATTGATATCCGGATAATACACGATAAGTATCCTGCTTCCAGCCTTTGGAACCGGGTCTTTATCACTTATCCCAAACTGTACCGCCTGCACAATATAGCCTTCTTTAGTTTCTAACTGCATCTTTAATACATTACGGTTCTTTCCGATGATACTGGCAGTCTTTACATAAAGGTCCCTGTCTGCAAATACCGGTTTTTCATTTCCCTTGCCAAATGGTTCTAACAGCTTTAACTGTCCGACAAGTCCCATACTTGCATAGCCTACAGGCATTGGAACATCTATCCATGTCTTTGGAATAAGGTCACTGTCATCAAGCGTGGCATTGTCGTTTAACATCTTTCTGAATACGTCAATGTCAGCCGTTTCTAATGATAACCCAGCAGCCATAGGATGTCCACCATATTTAGTGAGAACATTTTTACATTTATTAATCTCCTCATACATATTATAGCCTTCTATCGAACGTCCTGAGCCTTTGGCCCCCTCTTCTGCGTTCGTTATTACAAATGTAGGTCTGTAATATCTTTCTTTAATTCTTCCTGCGATAATACCTGCGATACTCTCGTGGCAGTCAGGAAGATATATGACAAGCACCCTGTCCTTTAACATATCATTCTTCTCAACAAGTTCTATGGCTTTGGCTGTTTCATCCTCTGTCATCTGCTTACGTTCGGTGTTGAGTGTGATAAGCTCTCTTGCCATATTATGCGCCTCTTCCGTATTCTTACACAGCATAAGCTCTATAGCCTTTCTTGCCGTATCAAGTCGTCCACTCGCATTAAGGCACGGACCTATCACAAAACCTATATGATATGAACTGATATTATTAATATCAACTCCGCACTCCTCAACAAGCGCCTTAAGTCCTGTATTAACAGTGTGTGCTATATGCTTTAAGCCATACTTTACGACAACCCTGTTTTCATCTATAAGGTCGACTATATCACCAACCGTAGCTATCGCCATAAACTCCCTGTATTCTTCCATATCCTTTGTATCAAGCCTCAGGCGTTCATATATAAGGCTTATAAGCTTATATGCCACCCCTGCGCCGCACAACAGCCTGAAAGGATACTGACAGTCCTCCTGCTTTGGATTAACAACAGCATCGGCGGGAGGAACCCTGTACTCTTTTACTCCGTTCACCTCGTCAAATGGAACATCGTGGTGGTCGGTAACTATAACTGTCAGACCATTTTCCTTGGCATACTTCACCTGATTATATGCGGCTATTCCGTTATCACAGGTTATTATAGTGTCAATTCCTTCATTGATTGCATTATCGATAAGATGTTCATTAATACCATAACCGTCATTAATTCTGTGTGGAACAACATAGTCCACATCTGCGCCCGCAGCCATAAGCCCTTTATATAAAATATATATAGAACATATACCATCTATATCGTAATCGCCTATTATCCTTATTTTACATTTATCCTTAATCTTCTGTGTTATTATATCCACGGACAGGACAGCATCCTTCATACTTTCCGGATTATGCATATCATTAATGTCACCATTCAGGTACATATCAATAGCGGCATCACCACATATATCACGGTTTCTTATAATTCTTGCTATAACCTGGTCTATGCCGTACTTTCCTGCTATGCCCTTGAAGTCTGCCCTCTTTGCGTATACTCTCCAGTCGCTTCTCATAACTACTCCTAACTATATTGTAATGTCAGTCCAATAAATGGGTCTTTCCTGATTAATCCCGTATTAATAATCCTGTATGCAGCTAAAAAGCACCCGTATCATAATACAGAACATAACTTAATAATTCTGTATACACTGATACGGATGCTTTTATAAGGCTTTAAAGGTAATTAAACGCTTATACCTGAGCGCCGTCTGGACCTACCTTGGCTGCCTTTTCCTTCTTGCTTATAGCTTCATCTATAACGCCTCTCTTCTTTCCACCAAGTATGTACCAGAATGAACTTGTAAGGAATACTGAAGAGTAAAATCCGCAGATAATACCTACAATAAGTGGAAGTGAGAACTCTTTTACTGATGTAACACCAAGTATATAAAGCATTACAAGCATTATAAGAGTTGTTATAGTTGTATTGATATTTCTTGTTATTGTGCTTGTTACGGCTGAGTTCACAAGCTCTGTTATGTTAGTCTTAGAGTTAGCACTCTTTAACATTTCTCTTATTCTATCAAAGATAATGATAGTACCATTGATTGAGTAACCTACGATTGTAAGCATACAAGCGATAAATGTGTTACCTACAGGTACTCTGAATACTGCATAGAATGTAATAACTACTAATACATCCTGTAAAAGAGCCATAACAGCTGCAAGCGCAAACTTAATATCCCTGAATCTTGCAAAGATATATATAAGCATAGCAATTGTTGCAAGTACTACTGAAAGAATGGCATTCTTCTTCATAGTGCTGCTGACTGATGAACTGATAGTATCAGATTCTACTATAGAACCGTCCTGAAGTGGATACTTCTCTGTAACAGCGGCTTCTACAGCTTCTCTCTGTTCAAGTGAAAGGTCCTTTGTCTTGAAAGTTACCTTTGTAGAATTCTGAACCTTCTGCTGCTGGACTTCTGTTATTCCGGCTGCATCCCTGATAACAGGGATAATTCCATTTTCAATCTCTGACTGTGAGTATTCCTTATCAAATGTAAAGCTTGTTGTTGAACCACCAACGAACTCAAGGCTGAAATTGAGTGCCCTGTTTCCTAATGCACTCTGAACGCCCATAGTTACAAGACCTACAACAATAAGAACTACTGACACTGTAATAGTCCATTTTCTTAAAGATAAGACATTATAAGTTCTTCTGTGAACTGTCTTACCGTACATGCTTTCCTTTGTAAGTCCAAAGTTATAAAGAAGCTTCATAATAACCTTTGTTATTACAAGGGCTGTAAATATTGATACGATATTACCAACTGCAAGAGTTGTAGCGAAGCCCTTAACAGGACCTGTACCAAATATATAAAGAACTATGGCTGCGATAAGTGTTGTTACGTTACCATCAACGATAGCTGATGTAGCCTTGTTGTAACCTGCAAGGATTGAACTTTCAACGCTCTTTCCGGCAGCAATCTCTTCTCTGATACGTGTATATATAATAACATTGGCATCAACCGCCATACCGATACCAAGGATAATACCTGCGATACCAGGAAGTGTTAATGTAAGGTCATATACACTTACAATGAAAAGAACAAGAGTTGTGTATATTATAAGTGAAAGTGTAGCAACTACACCAGGTACTCTGTATATTGCAATCATAAATATACATAAAAGTACGAAACCAATACCGGCAGCGATAAGACTTGAATGGATAGCATCCTGTCCTAACTGCGCACCTACGATATTAGAACTTACTTCGTTAAGTGTAAGTGGAATAGAACCAATTCTTATATATGTAGCAAGGTTGTCTGCTGCTTCGTATGTTTCCATACCTGTGATAGAAGCGCTTCCACCTGTGATAGCTGTATTAACTGTTGGATAACTTACAACTGAACCATCATATATGATATAAATTCTGCTTCCTATATTCTTAGATGTAGCATCTGCAAACTTTTCTGAACCCTCATCTGTAAATGTAAGTGATACACCATAAGGTGTGCTTTCATTAGATGATGTGTCTGAATAAGCCTGTGCTGCCTTAACGTCTGAACCAGTAAGAAGTGGTGTGTAATCTTCTCCCTGTGACCATGCTGTATATCCTGTATAATCAAGGAATTCAAGCGAACCAGGTGTTCCTAATTCTGTAAGAATTTCATTAGCATCTGTAACACCAGGAATTTCAACTGTAATTCTCTTATCGCCTTCCTTGTATACCTGGGATTCAGTACTTCTTCCTTCAATACGTTTCTCAAGCTTATAGATAGTATCCTCTATATCCTGAGAAGTTGGATTATCTTCCTGAATCTCATATGTTATGCTGACACCACCTGCAAGGTCAAGACCAAGATTGATGTCCTTAGCACTGCCATAGCCCTTGCCATTCATTCCAAATATTGTTGTAAGTGTAAGACCCACAAGCAGCATAAGAATGATGATGCTATAGCTAATCTTCTTAGTTAAACTGTACTTCATGTTACCTTTAATACTCCCTTCAATACATTTCTTTTAATCTTCTGCCATCGCAGCTCTTATCATAATTGCACATTCAATTCTCTTCTTCTGCATTTCGCAGCCAACATCATATGCATCATTGATATTGCCATGGAAATTGTAAGAGTTAGCGGCACACCCACCACTACAGTAGAACTTGGCAAAACAGTTCTTACATTTTTCCTTTGAATATACATTACAATTCTTAAAGCTATCTCTTATATCGTTACGGGTAATACCTTCATCAACATTACCCATAAGGAAATCTTCGTTACCTACAAACTGATGACATGGATAGAAATCACCCCAAGGAGTAACTGCTAAGTACTCACATCCTGAACCACATCCTGATAATCTCTTAGCCACACAAGGACCACCGCTTAAGTCTATCATAAAGTGGAAGAAGTTAAAACCGTTTCCTGCCTTCTTTCTCTTTATAATCTCCTTTGCAAGCTTATCATACTGCTCAAATATTATTGGAAGATCTTCTTCTCTTATGGCATATGAATCTGTTGGCTGTGCTACAACAGGCTCAACTGATATCTGCTCAAAGCCCTCATCTGCCAGATGAAGAACATCTTCTGAAAAGTCAAGATTATTATGTGTAAATGTACCTCTTACATAATAGTTCATCTGGTTACGGCTCTCTGCAACCTTCTTGAACTTAGGCATAATAATATCGTATGAGCTTCCGTGATTGTTTCTTGTTGGACGCATAAGGTCATTAATTTCCTTACGTCCATCAATACTAAGTACTATATTGCCCATCTCTTTATTGGCAAAGTCAAGTATCTCATCATTAAGAAGGATACCATTTGTTGTAAGTGTAAATCTGAACTTCTTATTATGTTCTTCCTCAAGGCTTCTTCCATACTCTACAAGCTGCTTTACAACTTCAAAGTTCATAGTTGGCTCACCACCAAAGAAGTCGACTTCAAGGTTTCTTCTTGAACCTGAGTTAGCTACAAGGAAATCAAGTGCCTTCTTACCTACCTCAAAGCTCATAAGTGCTCTTCTTCCATGATATTCGCCCTCTTCTGCAAAACAGTACTTGCATGCAAGGTTACAGTCGTGTGCTATATGAAGACAGAGTGCCTTTACTACTGTAGGTCTGTCCTTAAAGGAATCGATATAAGGCTCATATATATCTTCTGTGAAAAGCTGTCCGGCTTCCTTAAGTTCAGCTATCTCTGAACAGGCTTCCTTAATATCTTCCACAGGATACTTATCCTTTAATTCTTCAATAATCTTATCTTCACTATTGTTCTCATAAAGTGCGATAATATCATAAACCATATCATCTACAACGTGTACTGAACCACTGTTTACGTCCAGAACTATATTGTATCCATTGTTTTTATACTGATGTATCATAAATAAATAATCCTCAATTCTAATCTTAAATATTCCCGACGTGACCGATGAGCAGATGCGCCAGTGGGAAGCCTCCAAAGCTTT
>OJME01002218.1_pt1 | contig 13610 bp, 7 predicted proteins | sample 1597151 | NCBI WGS metagenome assembly OJME01 (sample SAMEA2452118, study PRJEB22498) | human gut metagenome | biome: human feces; feature: human gut; material: feces | place: Australia | collected 2012
GGGCATCTGTCGATTATGGCCGGAATCGGGAGGGAATACAATGTGCCGGGGGAGTATGCCGCTATTTTCCGGAACATACAGGAGTTACTGTCATGTTATCCGTTGCTATTTAAAAATGGTTAACCATTAAATATAAATTTATGAAGACAAAATATTTATTTTTTAGTGTTTTATTCGTGTTCATCGTATGGGGTATCGTTGCCTGTAAAGATGATGATGGGCTCGATATGCCTGTTGAGTTGACAATTGGCGGAAATCAAACAACTTTTGAGTTTCCGGCAATGGGTGGAGAACAAAAACTGGCAATGAAATCCAATTATCCCTGGGGTGCGGAAATGTCTCCATTGGAAGACAGTGTATGGTGTAAATTGAAAGTCTCTGAAAAAGAATTGGTGATCAGTCCTTTACAGAATCTGGATACATTAGTGCGCTCTTCCCGGGTGAAAATTTTTTCAGGGGAAGGGGAAAATATGAAAACTTTGTACCTGGATGTGGTCCAAAAGGCCGGAGATAAAATGTCTATTATATTTTCTCCGGAAAAAGTCGTTTTTTCTCCGAAAGAAGAAACCAGGGAAGTGATGTATATGACTTTCAGTCCGGAAATCGAGTACAAGTGGCGTGGCGATACCTTGGTCGATTGGATTACCGTACAACTCGATGCAGAAAATTCAAAATTATTACTGACTTCCGAATTTAATGAATTGTTGACAGCCCGTCGTGCAACGTTGGAAGTATCCGGTGGTGTCGGAGGTAACCGTTTCACCGATACTTTGGCTATCGAACAAATGGGAAATGAGCCGATGATCGTGGCGAATCCGGATACTGTCCGTATAGATGCTGCCGGAGGTACTGTTGATATAGAAGTTTTATCGACAGTCGAGAAATATAATGTAAATGCCGGGGGATGGGTAAAAATGGAACCGAAAGAAGGGGAAACAGATAAATACCTGTTATCAGTGGAGGCTAATCCGACTTTGAATGAACGTTCTATTGGAATTTTACTTAGCACACCTTATGGTGCTACTCCTTTTGTGAACGGAAGATTGACAGTTATCCAGGAAGGAAGTGTTTTGGCGAAAATTTCTACCGACCAGGAAAAAGTCAATTTTAAAACAGAAGGCGGTGAGATAACGGTGAAGGTAAACTCTTCCTGGGAAAACTGGAAAGCAGAAGTCAATAAAGAGGCGCAGGAGTGGTGTTCTATCAGTACAGAGGGAGATGTGCTGAAGGTGAATGCGACTGTTTCCGAGCTGGAAACAGATCGTACGGCTACCATCACCCTGAGTACCGGTGCGGCTTCTAATACGGCTTCATGTGAGGTGGTTGTAACTCAGCTCGGAACCAAACCGTCACTGGTACTTTCGACAGACCGGGTTACCTTGAATGAGGCTGGAGATGAAGTGATTGTAAAAGTCTCTACGAATGCAAAACTATGGGGAATGACCCTGCCTGAAAGCGAAGATAAATGGTGTACTGTGATACAGGATGATATTAATAATCAGATAAAGATCAGTGCTACACCTGCAGAAGCCGGTTCCCGTTCTGTCGAATTAATCGTTGAGATTCCTCAGACGGATGTGAAAGTGAAATTGACTATTATACAAAGTAAATATTATAAAGTAGGTGATTTGTATGTAGTCAATGGTGAACCCTTAGGTCTGGTATATGAAATCAGCGACGGAGGTGCCCATGGTAAAGTGGTAGCTTTGAAAGCTCACAGGGATCTGAATCTGTGGTATCGTACAGGATTACCTTATGATGAAATCCATCCGGAGGATCCTAATAATGTGGGAGTAATTGCCCGTAGTGAGACAGACGGACAGGAGAATATGAAAGCTTACAAACAGATCCCCGATTGGAAAACTCATTATCCTGTAGCTGCTTATGTCAGTGATTTGAATGACGGGAATGGAAATCCCGGATGGTATCTGCCGGCTATTAAAGAAGTACAGGCAATGGTAGGCTGGATTGACGGGGAGGTTTTATCTCCTGATGGTGAAGCTGGGCAGGAGCCTTCTGAAGCCATGAAAGAAAAACGTAAAGCTATTAACCAGTTGATCGTTGATAATGGAGGCAATGAGTTCTATTTCTATGGATATGATGTCAGTTTTATCATTGATCAGACCAATGCATGGGAGGCAGATTATTTCAACCGGATTTATACCTCGACAGAAACCGATTATCAGGTACATCCGATGGTATTTAAATTTTATTTGCGAAATGGTTGGTGGGAAACGATGCATATCTATGGGGACCTTGCCAGTTATGGAGAAATTCGTCCGTTCCTTGCATTTTAACAAGTAAAAATATGTGATATGAAATATTTAATTAATTTATTGTTTCTTTTGGGAGCAGCCTTCTTTTTAGGAGGTTGCTCAGACGACGACGATCCTGTAGATGCGCCCCGGCTGGAAGTCTCTGAGAGCTCTCTGCGTTTCGGTTCTCTGGCGACAGAGCAGGTTATTCAGGTAACTTCTAGTGAGGCCTGGAAAATTGCAAATATTCCCGACTGGTTATCGGTGGAGCCGGTAAGTGGACAAGCCGGAGAATATGAGGTAAAGGTTGCGGTAATTGAAAATACGACTGAAGTAGAACGAAAAGTACGCCTGGTGGTTCAGGCAGGAACAGAAAACTGGAATTTGCCGGTATATCAGCTGGAAAAAGGAGTATTGGAGATCAACGAAAAAGAGTTCATCGCTTTGTATAACCATACTTCCCTGAAAGTTCCTTACCGGTCGAACGGAACTTTAAAGGTAACCTTCAGCGAAGGGGTGGATTGGATAACAGCCCCTGTTACCAAGGCGGTAACCGACCGCAACCTGGCTTTAACTTTGACAGTGAACAATTCCAGTGTTATCCGGGAGGCTATAGTTTATCTGAAGGACACCCAGAGTAATCTGAGCGATACGCTGAAAGTGACCCAATATCCGGAACCCAAATGGAAATTGAATAACGATAAGCTGTTTGCCAAATATGATATGACAGAATTGACACATTCGTTTGAATGTAATATACCTTTCGATGTGGTGTTTGACGAAGAGGTAGAATGGGTGAAATTAAAGGAGACAAAAAGCGAAGACGGACAATTCAAGATGGTTTTCGAGTTACAGCCCAATACCGGTGAGTTTTTCAACCGTACGAAATTACGTCTGGAAAATGAAGTACTGGGATTGAGTTTCCCGCTATCCTTGAGTCAGATGTATAAAACTTACGACGGACATACTGTGATCTGGAAAAAACCGACTTATAATGATCCTTTTGCATCAGTACCTGATTTCCAGCGTATTACTTTTAATTTTATTCTGATCGGAGACGGTTTCACGAAAGAAGAAATCGAATCGGGGGTTTATGATTTGTATTGTCAGGAAGCGATGGAGGGTATGGAATCGCTGGAGCCTTTCAAAACTTATTCGGAACGTTTCGGATTTATCCTGCTGCATGCTGAATCTGCCGAATCTGGATGTACGGACTATAATGCGACTTATGGAGGACCTAAGGTGGTAGATACCCGTTTTAAATGTTCTTATGATGAGTTCGGATCCGGTATGAATTGTGATTATACGGCTATTCAGGAGTTTGTCAAGACTAGTATTGAGGGGGCAGGTTTAGACTATATTCCGACGCAGGATGTTGTGATTGTGATGGCTAACGGTAAGCGTTACGGAGGGGTAGCCAACCTGACCAAATCTGGAGAAGGTGTCGCTATTTGCCCGGTATCTGAGGAGCCTTTCCCGAATAATTTTGTCCAGATTTTGCGCCATGAAGCCGGAGGACATGCTTTCGGAAAATTGGCCGATGAGTATTCTTTCGGTGGGCCTATCGATGCGAGTACGGCTAGTTACCTGAAGTCATGGCAGGATGCGGGGATGTATCTGAACGTATCGATGTCGTCCACCGAATTTCCGCAACCCTGGCAAGAATTGAAAGACAGGGGTAAAATTTCCGATGTCTATGTCGGTGGTTTCTCATGTAGTGGCGGGGTATGGCGTTCTTCTGAAAACAGTCTGATGAAAGGGATGGATGAAGGATTCAATATTTTGAGCCGTTATTTAATTTATTTACGAATGAAAAATTTACGGGGGGAAGGTATGGATTTTCCGAGTGCATCGCTGGACGATTTCCTTTCCCAGGATAAAGAAGATGCTGAATAACTCTTTTTGATTAGCTATGAGAACGGACAGTGAAGAGGTGATTAGGCGTTTGATTATTCATTCTCTGTTGGAAGATTTAAACGAACAGGAAAGTCGGGCATTGGAAAACTGGCTGAAAACACCGGAGCATCAGGATTTTTATAAAAAAATCAGTAGACGGGAGTATGTCAGGTGTAAGATGGCTGGATTGGAGTTGTCCGATAAGGAAAAAGCCCGTGAACGTTTGAAAATGAATATTGCGCGTCGGATCGAGAGATACAGACGGCGGAAATGGTGGGGGAGGGTAGCAGGGATTGTTCTGCTGTTGTGTATGGGGGAAGGCGTCTGGTTTTATTGGCAAAATGAAGTGAAGCAAACAGATCAGGACCTGGCAGAGAGACTGACAGACTCCTCTCTGCCGGTCATTCGGCTGGCCTCCGGTAAAGAGATTGCATTGAACAGAGATTCTGCTTACAATTTGGATGGAGGCTTCTTGTTAGCTGAGGATGGGTATGCCCGTTATGAACCGACTGCAAACGTGAAGCGGGCAGACTCTTCCCAATATAATGAGATCCGGACACCCAGAGGAACGGATTATAAGATGATCTTACCGGATGGGACGAAAGTATGGATGAATGCGGAATCCGTTGTACGTTTTCCGGTAGTTTTTCCGGCAGGGGAACTTCGGGTAGCTTGTGACGGAGAGGTATTTTTTGATGTGGCACGTGATTCCTTGCGGCCTTTCCGGGTGGAAACGGCAGGAAATGTCGTGAAGGTTTTAGGAACCCGTTTCGATATCCGTCATTACGAAGATGAACCTTATTCGGCTGTGTTGTTGTCAGGAAGTATCCGGTTAAGCCGGGGAAAGCATGAGGTTTTACTGAAACCGGGAGAACAAGCACAGTTGATGGAAGAACGCTGGGTGGTTGGAAAAGCCGGAGCTTCGGCAACAAGCTGGATCGACGGGTATTTTTTGTTTGATAACCGTTCTCTGGAATATATCATGAGAGAATTGGCTCGTTGGTATGATATTGAAGTATTTTTTGTAGATAGTGATAAACAGAATGAATATTATTCTTTTGAAATTGAACGGAGTAGTTCGTTAAAACAGGTAATGAATATACTGGAGAAGACCCGTACACTGGATGTTGAATTGAAAGGCCGGACGGTCATTATCCGTTGAAAGAGAGGAATAGGTAATTTAATGAGAATATGAAAAATAATAGAGAGAATCGAATAGGGTGGGGAAAGGTCTGCCGTTGGGCAGGAATATGGATCCGGTTATCCTTATTTACTTTGTTTATATTAACCGAACCTTTAGTGGTTGAAGCTGCCGGACAGAGTGTGACATTACGTCTGGAAAATGTTTCATTAAAAGAAGCTTTTAAAGAAATAAAGAGACAGTTGGGTTACCGATTGGCTTATAATGAGCAAGTTATAAATGCTATTGGAAACGTTTCCGTAGACGTTGTATCGGGAAATATAAATGAAGTGATGGAACAATGTCTGCGTGGTTCTGATTTTAGTTATGAGATTGAAAATCAGATTATTGTTATTTATAAGAAACAAGCCGGGGCCGATATGGCTGCTCCCCAGAAATTAATTAAGCTGGAAGGTGTCGTAGTCGATTCTAAAGGAGGGGTACTACCAGGAGTTACGGTTGTGGTGAAAGGTACCACGATAGGGGTGGCAACGGATATTGACGGTAAATTCAGTCTTGAAATAACAGAAACTCCGGGTATCTCTCTGGAATTTTCTTTTGTGGGAATGAATTCCAAAGAGATTCCTGTTAAAATAGAGAATGGAAAAGTACAACCTTTGCGGGTTGTTCTGGAAGAAGCAGAGACTGAATTGGATGAAGTTGTGGTTACCGGTATGTTTTCCCGTAAAAAGGAAGGATTTACCGGTTCTGCGGTGACGGTAAAAGGGGATGAATTAAAAAAGATCAGTACTACAAGTATTGCTAAGGCTTTGTCTACCATTGAACCCAGTTTCCGGATCATGGAAAATATCAGTGCGGGTTCGGATCCGAACCGTTTACCGGACATGCGTATGCGTGGTTCTTCCACGCTGCCTGCCGGAGGGGCCGGAGACAATAGCTTGGTGTCTTTGCAGGGAGAATACGATACTTATCCGAATCAGCCCTTATTGATACTGGATGGTTTCGAGATTGACGTGCAGACGATGGTCGATTTGGACCCGGATCGTGTACAGTCGATCACAATGCTGAAAGATGCTTCTGCAACGGCGATTTACGGTTCGAAAGCATCTAACGGTGTGATTGTAATAGAAACTTACACTCCGAAACCAGGAGAAATCAATGTGAGTTACGGCGGTAACCTGCGTTTGCAAATGCCGGACCTTTCGGCTTATAATTTGATGGATGCAGAGGAAAAAATCCAGGTTGAAGCTTTGGCTGGTTTATATTCTCCCAATGACCTGGATTCCCAACGGGACTATCAGAACCGTTTGCGTGAGGTGAAAAGAGGAGTCGATACGTATTGGTTGTCCCAACCTTTGCGGACAGCTGTACAACACCGGCATGCCCTGACGCTGGAAGGAGGAAGTGAGGCCCTGCGGTATAAATTGTATCTGGGACTCAATCAAACGCCGGGAGTAATGAAAGAGTCACGGCGTAGTACCCAGACGGCAGCGTTGGATCTTTCTTACCGTTACCGTAAATTACTGATGAAAAACAGCCTGACCGTGGATAATTCAACAGGAGATGACAGTCCTTACGGATTTTTCAGTGAATATACCCGTTTGAATCCTTATTTACGGCCTTACGGAGAAAATGGAGAAATCAATAAAATTATGCAGACCTGGGATATGATCTATCTGGGTAATTCACAACCTTATCAGGTAGCTAATCCGATGTATAATACGACCTTTCATAGTAAAGACCGGACCACCTCTTTTAGTATCCGTAACCTTTTTAAATTAGAGTATACTCCGACGGATGCCTGGCGTTTGCAGGCCGATATTTCTATACAGAAATCGACAGGTAAGGACGAGGTTTTCCGTCCTGCACAGCACACCGCTTTTGCTGAAGTGGTGGATCCTACCCTGAAGGGTGATTTTAAACGTAACCAGTCGGAGGATTTCAATTATATGTTTGCTTTTACAGCCAGTTATAACAATGTGGTCAATGATGTGCATTATCTGACGGGAAATCTGCGTTATTCGGTAGAGCAAACTCATAGCGAAGTCTATGGAGCAACGGTGACGGGTTTTCCGAACGGCAATATGGATCATATTTTGTTTGGTAAGAAATACAATGAAAACATGACCGGAAGTGAAGGAACTACCCGGGCTTTGGGAGCTGTGGCTACTTTGGGATATTCTTATGATTATCGTTATTCTGCCGATTTTAATATCCGTATCGACGGTTCTTCACAGTTTGGTAAAGACAATCGTTTTGCTCCTTTCTGGTCTGCAGGTTTACGCTGGAATATGAAGAAAGAAAGTTGGCTGAGAAATGTTAAATGGGTGGATGATGTGGTATTGCGGGCTTCATATGGGGTGACAGGTACACAAGGTTTTTCTCCTTATCAGTCCCGCTCGGTTTATACTTATACCAATTTAATGAAACCTTATTTTTCTTCTAATGCAACGGGGACGGAACTGGTCGCTTTGGGTAATTCGAATCTGAAATGGCAACAGACCGGAACCTGGAATGTTGGCTTGGAACTTTCCTTACTCAAAGGGCGTTTTACTACCCGGGCCGAATATTATATCAAGAATACGAAAAATTCTTTGGCACAGATTACGCTGGCTCCTTCTGTCGGTTTTGCTTCTTATCCGGAAAATATGGGAAATCTGGAGACGAAAGGGGTGGAGCTGAATTTTTCATTTATTCCTTATCGTAATCTGGATAAAGATGCTTATTGGGTGATCACGGTAAATGGTTCACATAATGAAGAAAAACTGAAAAAAATATCGGATGCTTTGCGCCATATGAATGAGCTTAATACCAGCAATGAAAAAGACAAACCTCTGCCGATGTATGAAGAAGGAGAGTCACAGACGCGTATTTGGGTTGTCCGTTCGCTGGGAATCGATCCGATGACAGGAGATGAGTTATTACTGACCCGCAATGGTAAAGTGACCAGTGAGTATAATGCTATTGATAAAATCCCTTACGGGGACACAGAGCCGAAATGGCAGGGAAATATCAATACTGCATTTAATTATAAAGGATTTGGAGCCAATCTTTCTTTTAACTATAAATTCGGAGGACAGGTATATAACCAGACGTTGGTGGATAAAATCGAGAATGCCGATTTACGGTATAATGTAGATAAACGTGTCTTGCAGGAACGCTGGCAGAAACCGGGGGATGTGGCTAAATACAAACGCCTGACAAACTCTGTCAACGGATCGGAAACACGTCCGACATCCCGTTTTGTGATGGATGAGAATACATTGACTTTCGGTTCGTTGTCTCTGACTTACCGGATGGATCAGCAAAATACACGTTTCCTGAAAAAGAGTTTTATCAGTTCGTTGAAGTGGGGATTTACTATGGAGGATATTTTTTATCTCTCATCTGTAAAACAGGAGAGGGGATTGGATTATCCTTTTGCCCGTCAGTTTGCAATTTCGTTAAATGTAGTATTTAAATAATATGAATATGTATAAATTTGTATATGGTTTCCTGTTGGTGATCGTATTGGGGAGTAGCGGATGTTCGGACTGGCTGGATGTACAGCCTAAAACTTCCGTGCCGGAAGAGGATTTGTTTGCAGATGAGTTTGGTTTCCAGGATGCTTTAACGGGCTTTTATCTTAAAATGGGAGAGTCTTCCCTTTACGGACGTGAGCTAACCTATAATTATATGGAGATGCTTGCCGGACGGTATGAGTACGCTCCTGACATAACGAACTGGACATCGATTTATAATTATGACGGAACTTATAAAAGTATTAAAGATAATGTTTTTTCAGGTGCTTATAATATTATTGCGAACATTAATAATTTCCTGTATTATCTGGAGGTGAACCGTGAGGTAATTACAACGCCGGGTTATTATGAGATTATGAAAGGGGAAGCTTTGGGTTTGCGTGCCTTTCTGCATTTTGATCTGTTACGGATGTTCGGGCCGGTATTTGCTATGGAACCTCAGGGGAAAGCTATTCCTTATCGGACAGTATTCAGTAATGAACCGACTCCTGTATTACCTGCTACGGAGGTGGTAGACGCTTGTCTGGCGGATTTACACCAGGCAGATTCTCTATTGTGGGAGGCTGATCATGATATCTTTGTTCATGACGTCAATGCAGACCCGTTTCTGGAGCTGCGTCAGTTTCGTATGAATCGTTGGGCTGTAAAGGCTATGTTGGCAAGGGTATATTGTTACAAGGGGGATGAAGAAAGTAAAGCTAAGGCTTATGCTGTTGCCAGTGAGGTGGTGGAAAGTAAATTGTTCCCGTTGACTGAAGCTTTGACGACAGAAAACAGGATCTTATTCGATGAACATATTTTTAGTTTACATATTTATGAGATGGAGAAAGTGGTGGACCCTGATTTCATCAATCAGAATGTTTCCGGTTTGGGAGTCGGCAAAGAACTGTTCGGGCAGTTTTATGATTTATCTGCCGGTGGTTCTACTGATTTCCGTTCAGGAAATGCCGCTTTTCATGAGATGTTGATTACTGATGATACAAAGAAAATCTTGTCGAAATACGATCAGACCGGATATGCCTCAGATCATTTACCGAATTATACAGGAGCTTATTCCGGTGCAGATGTCATGCCCTTGATCAGGATTCCGGAAATGTATTATATTATGGCTGAATGTGATCCGGATCCGCAGAGCAGCGCTGAAATTTTGGATATGGTTCGTTTTAAACGGGGAATCGCCTCCAGTGATGCGACAGATGGGGGAAAAGGATATGACGAACCGGATACCCGTGAAGGATTTGACAGTGGGCATACGCGCCGGATCAACGAAGTGATGCGTGAATACCTGAAAGAGTATTACGGAGAGGGACAGCTGTTTTATTTTTATAAACGGCACAACTACGTCACTTTTGCAAATTGCAGTTTGGTCGATGTACGGACAAAGTATCAGTTTCCTTTGCCTGAAAATGAAGATATGTTTGGTATAACCGGAAAATAGTAAGTGATGAAAAGATTGATATATGGAATGATGGTTGTATTGATTACCGCCATTTCTTGTGAGAAAAATGATATAAAGGGATATAACGAAGCCCCCCGTCTGGAATTTTTCAATACAAAAGCCGAGTGTGTTTTCGATGACCGGGATTATATAAATAAAGTTACAGAACGTGCTTTAGGGGTAAAAGTGCGTTGTTTGGGATATGCTTTGGAAAAGCCTTTGAATTTTTGCCTGAAAACGGTCGATCAGATGGAAGGGGTTGTGTTTATACCTTCTTATGAATTTCCTGTTGGGGCTGAAACTTTTACGGCCCAGTTGGTTGTACCCCGTCCCCCTAGGGTCGGTGCCCAGTTGAATACAAAACTGACTTTCGATATAGAGAATGCTGAGCATGAGTTTGGGGAGGGACGTGTGGAGAATTCGGATTGTGAAGTTACTATCGCTTATACGATACGTCCTTCAGATTGGGATGAGAGGTTGTGGGGGATATACAGTAATAATAAATATATGTTTATGATGGACAACTTGGGGAAAATTTATGCTGAGACAGAGCAGACGAAAGAAGTTAGGGATGAGGTCAGTGCTAAGTATGAGGCTTATAAGAAGGCTGGTAATCCGCCTTTGATGGATGACGAAAATCCTCAGAATGAGATTGTGTTTCCTAAGGATTGATGATGAATGTGAACAGAAAAAATGATAGTATGAAAAAGATATTGGTATGGGGATTATTGGCTGTATTGGGAATAGCCTGTTACGATGATTTGGGAAATTATGATTATAATGACATCAACGATATGGTGTTAGAAATGCCGCGGAGCGTCAGTGTTACGATACCGAAGAAAGATTCGGTTTTGGTTGAAGTGAAAGCGGCTGTTACCCAGTTGGACCGGAAAGATAATGCCAATTTGACTTATTTGTGGAAAAAGAATCTAAGTGGGGTGACGTGGACGGAATGTGGTACGGATTCGGTATGCCGGATATGGGTTTACCCGAAAAATAGCGGACAGATTACATTACGGCTGGCTGTAACGGATACGGTACAGAATATCGTGACCTTCGGTGAGACGGTGGTTAATTTGGTGGCTGCATTTAACCGTTGTTGGTTTGTGCTGCAGAATATCGGTGAGAATGCCGTATTGGGATGTATCGATGGGGACGGTAGCAGCCGGGTTGCCGTACAAGATATCTATGCACAGGAAACGGGAGGCAGGTTGCAGGGTAAACCTTTGTTCTTGTCGATTAATAATTTGCATCTGAAAAATGCCATGCAGCAAGGATCTGAGGAGACATTGTTGGGTATTTTCACTGAAGGAGGGAAAAACTATATGCTGGATGGTGCTACTTTGGAAGAACGTTATGCATATAACCGAATGTTGTTATACAAAAAGCTGAATAATGACACCCATTATGCACCGATGTATGCGGAAGGAGATAAACGGGGGGAATGTATTATTGACGACGGGGTATTCTGGTTTGCCAAGCCGGATGGATTTTCTGTTTATTATCCGGTGAAAGCTGCAGATGGGGATTATTATGCAGAGAGGGCTTCCCTGGCTTATGATGTGTCACCGGAAGGAATAAATATTATTTATGATTCCAAGAACAAACGCTTCCTTTCTTACTATAATGCGGATATTGGCGGTAATAATTATAATACGAACCGCTACATCGCTAGCGGCATGGAAGATCTTTACGATATTGACGGAAGTCTGAATGAACAGAAACTGGAGACCATAGGCGAGCAGGCCGGTTATCCGAATAAATTCGATCCGAACAATATTGGAGATAAAGATGTAATTTATATCGGAGCGACGACTTCCCGCGATGTTCCGAAGATTATGGCGATAGCCAGTCAGGGAAGTAGCTTGTATATTTACGAAATTTCTCCGGAGATGATACAAGGGAAGAAAGGGACAATCTGTAGCGGTTATTGGGAATTGACCCCGGAAACAGGGCTTGTCGAAGGAAAATTACCGGTGGCCACTTCAGCTTATTTTGACCGTATGTTTTACTATGCTGTCGGTAATAAGATTTATCGGGCAGACTTGACTCGTTCAACTCCTCGTTCATATGAAATTTATGCCCATCCGGATCCTTCTGTACGGATTACCCGGTTGAAATTCCGCAGCCAACGGGAGGACCGTTGGGATATTTCGGGAGGAGATGAGGTAGAAGCGATTCCTTATGATTTTGTAAGTTACCTGGGGGGAGTGGCCGAATATCCGGATGGAAATTGCAGTATGCTTGAAATGAAGCTGACTGCAGCCGGAGAGATAGATAAGGAAGAGGGAACGAAAGACTTGATGGTTTATGAGTTTAAAGGATTTAAAAATGTAGTGGATTTTGTCTATGCTTTTAAATAAGAAGCAGTTGTTTTTCCGGGACCTGTTCAGGTCCCGGAAAATGTTATCCTGGTTGAAAAAAATCTGTTGGATTCTTTTTTTCTTGCTGTGTATGATAAAGCTTTATGCACAGTCGGAAGTTATACCTGGTTTGTTTACAACTTATCAACAGAATGGACGTATTTTATGGGTGATCCCGGATAGTCTGCTAGGACGTGATATGAGCCTGACGACTACAATATTGGAGGGTGCCGGACGAAAAAAAAAATCTGCTGATGCTAAATTCGGATATCAGGGCGATCGGTTCGGTCCGAGGATTTTACGGTGGGAGGAAGAGAAGGAACAGATAATATTGAAGGAGATAAGAAGTTATGTGGATACTTCCGGGTCATATTCACTCGGAAGTTTATTGTCTGAACGGGAAATGCCCCTTACCTTACAGGAATTTGAAATCTTGGGGTGTGAAAAGACCGGGAAGATCATTGATGTGACCGAATGGCTTCGTGATGGAAAGTTGTGGGGATTACAACCCTTTTCTTTTTTGATCGGGATAGGGAGTGAGCGTGAAGGAAGGGTAACGGCAATTCTTGGAACGCCGGAAAGTGTGATTGTCAGGTCTGAACGGATTTATGAAGCTGTAGAGAGGACGCCTGCAACTTCAGCAAATGGAGAAGTGACTCGATGGAAATTAGGTTGTTGTTTAAGGTTGTTGCCCCGGCATCTGATGCAGGTACGTTATGCCTCTTCAGGGGTTGGATATTTTACTGTACCTTATGCACATATGGAACCGGGAAGTTGTCAGGTCATCTCGGATCGCGTAGTGAAACGTTGGCGGCTGGAAGTGGCGGATCGTGATACGGCCCGGTATAGGCGGGGAGAACTGGTTGAACCCCGGCAAAAGATTAGGATATATATCGACCGTAGTTTTCCTGAAAAGTGGCGTCCTTATGTTTTACGTGCCGTGAACAATTGGAATGCTCTTTTTGAACGTAGCGGTTTTAAAAATGAGCATTCCAA
>OJME01002225.1_pt1 | contig 13581 bp, 10 predicted proteins | sample 1597151 | NCBI WGS metagenome assembly OJME01 (sample SAMEA2452118, study PRJEB22498) | human gut metagenome | biome: human feces; feature: human gut; material: feces | place: Australia | collected 2012
AGGAAAATGGGTCAAGCCGTAAAATTACTTTTCCGATAATATTCTTTTTCGTAACTTTTGTAAAAGATGAATTTCGACTGTCATCCATGTCATTGCGGCTGTCACTTAGCACAAAATACTCATCGTCTTTGAGCGTAATTTCATTGACTGCCCGTCCGCCGGAATGCATCGCTTCAAAATCATATTTTTCTTTCTGTTCTTCTCCATTAATATAAAGTTTTCCATTTTTAATTTGTACTTTTTCACCGGGAAGACCGGCAACTCTGCGGATGTGAATCATACTGTCACTGTTTATTGTCTCCTCCTCGTCCTGTACTTCCGGATAAAAAGCAATAATCTGATTTCTTTTTGGTGGAAAAAGCACATAAGAAGTTTTGTTTACAATCACATCTTCCCCATTGTAAAGTGTCGTTTCCATGGAACTGCCAATTACACTTACTTTTTTTAAGGCAAACGTAATAATCAGCCAGGCAAGAAATACAACCGCTGCTACCATAATCAAAAAGCGGATGGCTCCTTTTAGAAACTGCATTCTCTGTTCGTGTTTTTTTTCTTCTTCAAACCTTAAATTCATAGCAATACCCCTTTGCTCATTTACTGAAAAAGACGCATGAGCCAAGCCCATGCGCCTCGATGAAAAGCAAATATTTACTTAACAAGTTCTTTAACCTTAGCTGCTTTACCTATGCGTCCGCGCAGATAATTCAGTTTTGCTCTTCTTACTTTACCAAGACGAACAATTTCGATTTTCTCAACAATTGGAGAATGAAGAGGCCATGTCTTCTCAACACCAACACCATTGGAGAACTTGCGGACAGTAAATGTCTCACGAGTGCTTCCGCCCTGGCGTTTCAATACAACACCTTCAAAAACCTGTGTTCTTTCGCGCTGTCCCTCTTTTACTTTGGCATATACCTTAACAGTATCACCAACGTGAAATTCAGGTACTTCAGCTTTCAACTGCTCTGCTTCGATTTTCTTGATAATTTCGTTCATTGTTGTTCCTCCTAATCTGATTTTGATGTTCTTAATGATATATTTCCATCAGAGGACCATCTACTTTATTCACAACATTAAAAATATAACATACTTCACTTGTACAAGTCAAGTATTAATTTTCGTCAAAGACCTCTTTGCCAAAACGCACAGCGATGGAGTTTGCGTGTGCTGTCAAATGCTCTGCTTTCGCAAATTTGATAATGTCCTCATGCGCTTCTTCCAGTGCTTCACGTGAATAGGAAATCACGCTGGATTTCTTGATGAAATCATCAACGGACAATGGGGAGAAGAATTTCGCTGTTCCATTTGTCGGAAGGACATGATTTGGTCCGGCAAAATAATCGCCAAGCGGTTCGCTGGAGTATTCACCTAAGAACATGGCACCGGCATTCTTTACACGCGTCATTGTGTCAAACGGATTTTTTGTAATTATTTCCAAATGCTCAGAAGCAATCTCATTTACCACGTCAATTGCCTCATCCATATTGTCAGCAATCAAAAGGTATCCATAGTTTTCCAAAGATTTTGAAATGATTTCCTTACGGGATAAAGAAGCAACAAAAGTATCCACTTCTTTCGATACCTGTTCTGCCAGTTCACGGCTTGTTGTTACCAAAATTGCGGACGCTAACTCATCGTGTTCTGCCTGGGATAACAAATCTGCAGCCACGTAACGTGGATTTGCAGTTTCGTCTGCAAGCACAAGAATTTCACTTGGACCAGCAACTGAGTCAATGCTGACATGTCCATATACCGTTTTCTTGGCAAGGGCAACAAAAATATTACCAGGCCCTACAATTTTATCTACTTTCGGAATTGATTCCGTTCCATAAGCGAGCGCTGCAATCGCCTGTGCACCGCCAACCTTTACAACTTCTGAGGCGCCGGCCAAATGAGCAGCTACCAAAGTGACCGGTGTCACTTTGCCGTCTTTTCCCGGAGGAGTTGCCATAACAATACGTTTTACGCCAGCCACTTTTGCAGGAATAATATTCATCAAAACACTGGATGGATAAGCTGCTTTTCCGCCAGGTACATAAACACCAACACTTGCTAATGCTGTAATGCGCTGTCCTAAAATCACACCATCCTCTCTTGTGTGAAACCAGCTGTTTCTCACTTGACGTTCATGAAAATCGCGAATGTTTGCAATCGATTTTTTCATTGTCTCAATTAAGTCAGCATCAACAAGAGAATATGCCTCTTTGATTTCTTCTTCTGTCACATACAAGGTTTCTTTGGAAATATCGGCTTTGTCAAAGCGTTTTGTATAATCAAAGACCGCCTTGTCTCCTTCTTTTTTTACATTTTCCAAAATTTCATTGACTGCTTCCTGATACTCATCATACTGGTTCGGGCTGCGTTTCAACAAATTTTCTAAAATATTTTCTTTTTCCTGTTTGGTCAGCTGTACCATGCGCATGTTACCATTCCTCCTTATTCCAGTGCCTGTTTTAAATCTTTAATCAGTTTCGTAATGCGCTCACGCTGCAATTTCATACTTGCTTCATTGACAATCACGCGGGCGGATAATGGACAAATTGTTTCCAATACCTCTAGTCCGTTTGCCTTTAATGTCGAACCCGTCTCAACGATATCAACAATGACCTCAGACAAACCAACAATTGGTGCCAGTTCAACAGAACCATTTAATTTTACAATTTCCACGGTCTGATGTTTCTGATTATAAAAATAGTTTTTCGCAATTGCCGGATATTTCGAGGCAACACGAATCACCTGATTATTATGCAGCAATTCTTTTGCTGAAGCAGGACCTGCAACACACATATTGCATTTGCCAAGTCCTAAATCCAAAACTTCTAATACTTTTCTTCCCTCTTCCATAATTGTATCGCTTCCTACGACACCTAAATCTGCCGCGCCATACTCCACATAAGTAGGTACATCCGATGTTTTGGAAAGGAAGAATTTTAATTTCAACTCCTCGTTGATAAAAATCAACTTTCTTGTATTTTTGTCTTTCATTTCCTCGCAGGTAATGCCGGTCTGCTCAAGCAGTGCAAGTGTCTGTTTTGCAAGACGGCCCTTTGCGAATGCAATCGTAATATATTTCATGAAAACCTCCATTTCAAACTTTTGTCTGCATTACATTTCCGATAAGTCAAACTCTGAAATTTCACCGGTGTCATCAATATAAAGGAGCTTGGAAACCTCGTTTCGCTTGCCATAGGCAATATACTCACTTAATGGTGTCTGTGCGTCCTTTCGAAGCAGTCTTGCCGGCTGATTATCCGTACGATAAGATTTTGCCATCTCTAACGCTTTTTTTCGATTCGCTGAGCGGTACAAAATCAGGTAATCTTTCTCCTGTGCCTCAATTGGAATCTCCTGGCTTCTAAGTGCTTCCATCAATTGGTCTAACAGTAACGCAAATCCAACTGCCGGGGTCTTTTTACCGAACTGTTCGACCAGATTATCATACCGGCCACCGGTCACAATCGCATCTCCGGTACCATATGTATAAGCCTTGAAAATAACTCCGGTGTAATATTCATAATGCGACAAAAGTCCCAAATCAAATGTGATATGGTCTTCTAAACCGGATACCGACAAAATCTCATAGATTTTTTCTAATCGCTCTAACGCTTTTAAGGCACGTTTGTTTGTGGTCTGTTCCTTAACATAAGTAATGGTTTCGATTCCGCCAAACAAATCCGGCATTTTTACCAAAAGATTTTTACATTCTTGTGGCATATCACGGTTTTCGAGCATATCCTCAACCGCAAAAATATTTTTGTTATTTAAATAGGTTTTTAACGTCTCGATTTCTTCTTCGGATAAATCCGTTTCCTCAATAAGCCCGCGGAAAATATCGGCGTGTCCAATATCTACTTTAAACTCTTTCAAACCGGATTTTTGCAGACATTCAATTGTCATGGCAATAATTTCACCATCGGCATCAGAAGACGCGTCATTCATCATTTCCGCACCGAGCTGTGTGATTTCCGAAAGTTTTCCCTGATAACCGCTTAAGCGGGTAAAGGTACTTCCTGTATAGCACAGACGAATCTGCATTTCTTCTTTTTCATAATACTTAGCCACACAGCGTGCAATCGACGGTGTAATATCCGGACGCAGCACAAGTGTATTGTTGTACTGGTCAAAGAACTTAAACATATCAGCAGATTTTACAGTTCCACGTTCTCTGTTAAAAATATCAAAGAACTCAAAAGTAGGCGTTTGAATATTCTTAAATCCATACTGTTTCATAATCGTATGAATTCCCTGCTGAATTTTGGCTCTTTTTTCACAATCCTCTCCGTAGATGTCTCGTACACCTTCCGGTGTAAAGAGTAATGATTTCTGGTCCATCACGGCTCCTCCTTTATTGGTAAACGGCAGTCGGCTGTTCCGGTTTCGGTGTATACCCTGCCTTTTTTAATGCTGCAATAATGGATTCTTTATGGTCATTGCCAAACGCTTCCATCGTAATCGTAAGTTCCACGGCGGCATTTCGGTTAATGCTGACAAACTGGTTATGCTCTAAGCGGATAATATTTCCCTGTGCTTTTGCAATCACATCTGCCACCCGTACCAATTCACCCGGACGGTCCGGAAGCTGTACACTCACGGTAAAGATTCTGCCACGCTGAATAAGTCCGTGCTGAACAACAGAAGACATTGTAATGACATCCATATTACCGCCGCTTAAGATACAGACAATTTTCTTGCCTTCGCAGTCTAACTGCTTCAGTGCAGATACCGTAAGCAGACCGGAATTTTCAACTACCATTTTATGATTTTCCACCATGTCTAAGAAATTAACAATCAAATCGTGGTCATCCACGGTGATAATTTCATCTACATTTTTCTGGATATATGGGAAAATATTATGTCCCGGTGTCTTTACTGCCGTACCATCTGCAATGGTATTGACATTTGGTAAAGAGACAACTTTTCCCTGCTTTAACGACTCCTGCATACAGTTTGCACCTGCAGGCTCTACACCAATGACTTTAATATTCGGATTTAATAATTTGGCGAGTGTTGAAACGCCGCATAACAAACCGCCGCCGCCAACCGGTGCTAAAATCATATCAACGGTTGGAAGTTCTTTAATAATCTCCATAGCAATGGAACCCTGTCCGGTTGCTACCACTTCATCATCAAACGGATGAATAAAAGTGTATCCTTTTTCCTCTGCTAACTGCAAAGCATAAGAACACGCATCGTCATATACATCACCGTGAAGAACCACTTCTGCACCATAGCTTTTTGTGCGGTTTACTTTGATTAACGGTGTTGTATTTGGCATTACAATTACTGCCTTTACCCCAAACAATTTCGCTGCATAAGCAACGCCCTGTGCATGGTTTCCGGCAGAAGCGGTAATGAGTCCTTTTTGTCTGTCCTCTTCTGACATGGTACTGATTTTATAGTAGGCACCACGAACTTTATAAGCACCTGTATACTGCATATTTTCCGGCTTTAAGTAAATTTTTCCGCCGGTCTGTGCACTGTAATACTCACTATATATTAAATTTGTAGGAAGAATTACATTCTGCACCTTTTCACTTGCCTGCTCAAACTGATCTAACGTCATCATCCGGTAAAACACAACCTTTCTCTATTCTTCAAATAATGCATTCACAAACTCTTCGGCATCAAATCGCTGTAAGTCACCAATTTGTTCACCAATTCCGATATACTTAACCGGAATGCTTAATTCTGACTGAATGGCAATTGCAATACCGCCTTTTGCAGTTCCGTCAAGTTTTGTTAAAATAACACCTGACACATCTGCTACTTCGCTAAATTCTTTTGCCTGCGCCAGTGCATTCTGTCCCGTTGTACCATCAACAACAATCATGGTCTCTAATAAGGCTTCCGGGTACTCTTTTTCGATGATGGTATGAATCTTGTGAAATTCTGCCATCAAATTTTTCTTATTATGAAGTCTTCCTGCTGTATCACAGAGAAGAATATCAACATCTCTTGCTTTTGCGGCAGCAACCGCATCGTACACAATCGCAGCCGGGTCAGAACCTTCCTGTCCTGCAATAATATCTACGCCGGCACGATTTGCCCATTCTTTTAACTGATCAATTGCACCTGCACGGAATGTATCAGCGGCAGCAAGCATTACCTTTTTACCCTGATTTTTGAACTGTCCTGCCAGTTTGCCGACACTGGTCGTCTTACCAACACCATTTACACCAATCAATAATAAAACAGACTTTTTGTGTTCAAATTCATAAGCGTCTTCATGAATCTGCATCTGCTCCTTAATGGTATCAATCAAAAGCTGTTTGCAGGCAGAAGCTTCTTTAATTTTTTCTTCTTTTACACGTTCTTTGAGTCCATCAATAATACTCATTGTAGTATTAATACCGATGTCCCCCATTACCAGTAATTCTTCCAGTTCTTCATAAAAATCATCATCAATCTCCGAAAAACCGGTAAACAAAGAATCAATTCCGGAAACGAAAGAATCTCTCGTTTTGGAAAGTCCATTTTTTAATCGTTTGAAAAATCCAACTTTTTCTTCCATTGCTGTCTCCTTACTTTTAGTTGTCTAACTGCTCTTCAATGAGCTTTACGGATACCAGCGTAGAAACGCCTTTTTCCTGCATGGTAATACCATACAGAACATCCGCTGCTTCCATCGTGCCCTTTCGATGGGTAATTACAATAAACTGTGTGTTTTTTGTAAGCTTATGCATGTATTTAGCATACCGCTTTACGTTGGAATCGTCAAGTGCTGCCTCAATTTCGTCAAGCAGACAAAACGGCGAAGGTTTTAAATTTTGAATAGCAAACAAAAGTGCAATGGCTGTTAACGCCTTCTCTCCACCGGACAACTGCATCATGTTGCCAAGTTTCTTTCCCGGCGGCTGCGCATTGATTGTAATGCCGGCTTCCAATACATCTTCTTCCTCGACTAATTCCAAAGTACCTTTTCCGCCTCCAAACAACTCGCGGAACACCTTGTCAAACTGTTTCTGAATATCCGCAAATTTTTCTGTAAACTGTTTGCGCATTTCTTCATCTAAATCAGCAATAATCTTTTTCAGTGCGTCTTCCGACTCAATCAAGTCGTCATGCTGCGTTTTCAAAAGTGTATAACGCTCACTGACGGATTTGAAGTCTTCAATAGCATTTACATTGACATCGCCAAGACCACGAATTTTGTTTTTCGTATCCGTCACATTTGCCTTCATGCGTGTGTAGGAAATGGAATGGTCGATATCAATTTCTTTGGCACTGCGGTATGTAAGCTCATATTCATTCCACATATGATTGACTTTTGCTTCCATCTTCTCTTCGATGTTCTGCTTTCGCGACTCTAAACGGAAAGACTCTTTGTCGAGTTCGCTCATATGATTCATCAGTGCATCCCGCTTCTCAAAAATATCTTTCTGGGATGCCATCATTTCTTCTTTCTGCTTACTTTCCTCTTCAATTTCTTTGGTCAGGCGGACAATTTCTTCCTGTAACTGTTTGTTTTTCTCTTCGTAACCGGCAATTGCCTGTTCCATCTCAGAAACCGTATCATCCGAATTTTTCTGCTCCTGCATCAATTTGTTGTATTCTGTTTCCAGATCATGAAGTGATTCTTCAATTCGGTGAATATTTTCAGCTACATAATTGTTCTTTTGCTGGAACGAAGAAACTTCTAAGCGGTTTTGAGAAATTTTCTCTTGTAACTCCACTTGTTTTTCACGTTCTTCATCCAATTTGACAGATAAAAGTTTTACCTGCTCTTTTGCCTGCTCCTCTTTCTGCTTCGACAATTCCAAATCACTGTCGATTCTTGAAAGAGAATCTTCAATTAATGCCTTCTGGTTTTCAATTTCTTTTCCATCATTGGCAATAGCGCGGTATTCTTTTTCCTTCTGCTCTTTTACCGATACTGCCTGCTCATATTTAATCTGAGCCGTATTTTTCTTTAATTCCAGTTCTTTAACCGTCTCTTCTTTGGCATTGGCATCTTTAACAAAGTTTTCCACCTGTTTCTGTGCTGTCTGAATTTCTTCTTTCACGGAAGCAATTGCACTCTCAATCGTCTGTTTTTCTTTTTCTAATGCTTCCTGCTCCTTGCGGCGGCCAAGCAGATTTGAATTATTCTTAAAGGTACCACCGGAAAGAGAACCGCCCGGATGGAACAATTCACCCTCTAATGTTACAATACGCACTCGGTACTGATACTTTTTACTAATCTGCATCGCATGATCAATCGTATCCACAAGAAGAAAACGCCCTAACAGATATTCGATAATTAATTTATACTTTTCATCGCAGTCTACCTTGGAAGCTACATTTCCAAGAACACCATCTTCCTCTAGAATTTCATCTCGGAATGGCTTTTCTTTTTTCGGTGTAACTGTCGTCAGCGGTAAAAATGTAGCACGCCCCAAACGATTCTTTTTTAAATACTGAATCATTCGTTTTGCAACATGTTCATCCTCTGTTACGATATTTTGAATATTTCCGCCAAGTGCTGTCTCAACAGCAGTAATATATTTTTCTTTCACCCGGATAATATCTGCAACAACACCAAGCACACCTGGTTCCTGTTTCTTCTGCTCCATCACACGGCGGATACTCTGACTGTACCCCTCATAGCGCTCTGCCATGTTTTTTACCGTTTCAAGTTTAGAATCAATGATATGGTAATTCTTTTGTTTTTCCTGCTGCTCTTTCTGCAAAGATAAAATATCCTGCCGTTTTATATCTGCATTTCGTAAGAGTTCTTTTTTCGCCACATAAGCAGAGTCTAACTCTTTCTTTGCCGCCTTCAAAAGTTCCTCTTCTCTTTTCATTTCTTCTTCCGCTGAAGAATATTGTGTTTTATTTGCTAAAATTTTCTGATTTAATTCTGCTTTACGAATCTTATTCTGCTCCAGCATGGATTTCGCTTTCTGCTGTTCCACAGTAATCTTACTGGAAGCATTCATCGAATCCATAATCTGCTCATTCTGTTCGTTTAACTCGATTTCATCTTCTAAAATTGCTTTCTCTAACTGCTCCATCTGGCTGCTAAGCGATTTTTCTTCGTCTGTAATTTTCTCGAGTTCTAAAAGTGCCTCTTTCTGGGAAGCGGTATAAGAAGCCAGTTCCTCATTTGCAGCCTGTTTGGATTCCTCCAATGCATCCGTACGCTCTTTGTAATATTCTTTTCCCTGTGCGGCAGACGAAATTTTTTCCTTGGTAATACGAATTTCTCCTTCAAAATTCGTAATCAAAAGTTTATCCTGATTTACTTTTTCCTTTTTCTTCTCAACCGAACGGTCAAAATCCGCAATTGCAGACTCTACCGAATCATATTCAGAACGCGATTTTTCTTTATCTGCTTTTGCCTGTTCCAATTCTTCTTTTGTATGGGAAAGGTTTTTCTCAATTTCTTCTGTTTCCTGCTGTAATGTCTCATAATCCATGCAGAACAGTCCTACTTCAAACTGTTTTAACTCTTCTTTTAACTGAAGGAATTCTTTCGCCTTTTTCGACTGCTCTTCCAGTGGACCAACCTGTTTTTCTAATTCTGTCAAAATATCCTGTACACGAAGAAGATTTTGACGTTCTGTCTCCAGATTTTTCTCAGCAGCAGCCTTTCTTTTCTTGAATTTAACGATACCGGCAGCTTCGTCAAATAATTCTCTTCGCTCTTCCGGTTTACCACTAAGAATTTTGTCAATCTGTCCCTGCCCAATGATGGAATAACCTTCTTTTCCGATACCGGTATCAAAAAACAGTTCCTGTACATCACGGAGACGGCAGGTTACACCATTTAACAAGTATTCACTTTCACCGGAACGGTACACTCTTCTCGCTACCTGTACCTCTTCATAAGGCAGATTTAATTTGTGGTCCTCATTGCTGATTGTCAATGCAACATATGCATAACTTTGTGGTTTGCGCATCTCCGTTCCCGAAAAGATAACATCCTGCATGCTCGAACCACGTAACTGCTTAGCACTTTGTTCGCCTAATACCCAGCGGACCGCATCGGCAACATTACTTTTTCCACTGCCGTTTGGTCCGACAATTCCGGTAATTCCATTATGAAATTCAAATACAAGTTTTTTTGCAAAGGATTTGAAACCCTGAACTTCTATACTTTTCAAATACATGGACTACTTCTCCTGTCTCAATAATAATATCGTTTCATATGCCGCCTTTTGTTCGGCCGCCTTTTTCGTACGGCCTTTTCCACGGCCATAGGCTTTCTCATTTACCATGCAGACCACTTAAAACGATTTATTGTGGTCAGGGCCTTCCTCTTTTTCCAGTGCATAAGAAAGATTTGTTTTTTCGTGAAATTTGCTCTGGATAATTTCCTGCAAAATTGTCTTACTGTCATAAAATAACTGTTTCTTTTCGATGTCCGATAAAACATACTGCAAAATAAACTCTCTTGCCGGATTCAATCCACCATCCAGATAAATTGCGCCAATCACAGCTTCAAAAGCGTCAGACAAAATCGAGTCTCTCTTGCCGCCACCGGTAACCCATTCGCCGTGTCCCAGTTTCAAATATTCTCCTAATTCAATTTCCCTGGCAGAAGATGCAAGACTCATCTCGCATACTAAACTGGCACGCAGCTTCGTCATTTTTCCTTCTACCATATCCTTATGGTTTGAGAAGATATAATCACTGCTTACCAATTCTAAAACAGCATCTCCCAAAAACTCCAGCCGCTCATTGTTTCTCTCATATTTCCAATGCCTCTCATTAGCATACGAACTATGTGTCAGCGCATTGTTAAGCAGCGAAAGATTTTGAAAGTGATATCCAATTTTGTCCTGTAACTGCATTAATTTGTCTTCTTTCACAGCACAAAGCCTCCTTTAAGCCTGAATCTTGTCCTGTATTTTTTCATTAATACTATTTTCTTTAAATGTAATACATTGTCCCAAAGCCGTTTTGATTTCCGCGCTCTTGGAATTTCCATGAGCCTTTACCACAAGCCCTTTTAATCCTAACAATGGGGCACCGCCCTGGCTGCTGACATCAAATGTCTTTAATAATCCTTTTAATGCCGGTTTAATCAGCATACCACCGATTTTTGTTCGGAGACTCTTCATAATGCCCTCTTTGATGCAGCCTAAGAATGTTTTAGCAACACCTTCAAAAAATTTCAAAATCACATTGCCGACAAAAGCTTCACAGACAAGGATATCTGTGCCGCCTTTTGCAATATCTCTTGCCTCAACACTTCCGACAAAATTAATGTTTTTGCAGTCACGAAGCAACGGATATGTTTCTTTCACAAGCTGATTTCCTTTTTCCTCTTCGGTTCCGATATTTACAATACCAACCGTTGGATTTTTTTTGCCCATAACGTTTTCAAAATAAACCGAACCCATCTGAGCAAACTGAACCAGATGTTCCGGACGGGCGTCTACATTCGCTCCACAGTCGATTAACAGAGAAAATCCGTTTTTAGAAGGTAAAAATGGTGCAAGTGCCGGACGCTTGATTCCTTTGATTCGACCAACAACAAGTTGTCCACCAACCAAAATGGCACCTGTACTTCCTGCCGATACAATCGCATCCGCTTTTCCATCGCGTACTAATTTCATGGCAACAACTAAAGAAGAATCTTTCTTCTCACGAATTGCCTTTGTTGGGACTTCACCCATATCAATAATTTCTGTTGCATTCACAATTTCAATGCTTGCTTCCTCATAGGTATATTTTGCAAGCTCACTTTTTATTTCTTCTTCTCTGCCAACAAGAATTACTTTCATACCTTTATTCTCATTTACTGCCTCTACGGCTCCCTTTACTGTTTCAACCGGTGCGTAATCGCCACCCATGGCATCTAACGCAATTACAACTTTATTTTCCATCTTTTTTACCTCCTAAAAAAACTCATACGTTATAAATATACTAGAAAATGAGAAAAAAAGCAATCAAAAAACCACCCGAAGGTGGTTTTCTTACTGTTTTTCATAAAAAAATGACTGAATTCCCTGGAAATTATACTTTTTCGCACCAATAATCTGCTCAGTGCTTCCTACAAACAAAATTCCTTGTTTGCATAAAGAATCCGAAAATCGGCGGTAAATCCGCTCCTTTGCCTCTTCCGTAAAGTAAATCATCACATTCCGGCATACAATCAGATGAACTCTCTGCGGATATCCATCCTTTAACAGATTGTGCTGCTTAAAAGAAATACATGATTTTAATTTGTTAGAAACACGGTAAATACCATGCTCATCTTTTTCTAAAAATTTATCTCTGTAACGCTGCGGCAGTCCTTTAATGCTCTGACCGGTGTAACACCCCGCCTTTGCTTTTGCTAAAACTTCCGCGTCCATATCCGTCGCCAAAATCTGAACTTGACTCAATGGAAGAAAATCACTTAAAACCATCGCCAGCGAATATGGCTCATCACCTGTTGAACAGGCTGCACTCCAAATGCGCAAAGGTTTTGGAAAGCGTTTCAAAAGCAGTGGAATGATATCCTTTTCCAAGGTCTGCCATTGCAGAGGATTTCGGTAAAACTCTGATACATTGATAGTCAAATATGTAATAAAACTATCATGAATTTCTGTATCCTGTCTAAGTAATGACAAAAAAGTGTTATAATCATCTACTTGATGTTTTTTTAAAAAATTATCAATCCGCCGCTTCATCTGCCCTTCTTTGTAGGAATTTAAATCAATTCCTGACATTGAAAGGAATCCGCTTTTAAACCATTCGTAATCGTAAAGACTCATTATTCTTCTTCGGAATCTTCAACATCTGCTGCTTCGTTGCGTTTCTCAATCTCAAGTGCTTTTACACTTAAGCTGATTTTCTTTGTTTCTTCATTGAAATCAACAATTTTAGCAGTAATTTCCTGACCTACTTTCAAAACATCGGAAGGTTTTTCTACATGCTCAATAGCAATCTGAGAAACATGAAGCAATGCATCAATTCCTTCTTCCAACTCAATAAATGCACCAAAATCAGTCATGCGGGCAACCTTACCGGTTACGACTGTACCAATCTGATACTTCTCTGCTGCATTTTTCCATGGATTGTTCTCTTCCAGTTTAAGAGTAAGTGCAATCTTTGTGTCTTGAATATCTTTAATCATGACATTTACTTTATCGCCAACTTTGAACAGCTTTTTAGGATCTGCAACGCGTCCCCATGACATCTCGGAGATGTGAAGAAGTCCATCTGCTCCGCCCAAGTCGATGAATGCACCAAAATCGGTAAGGTTTTTAACAGTACCTTCTACCATCATGCCAACTTTAATACGGGAAAGCAATTCTTCCTGCATTTTTTTCTTCTTGGCAACGATTAACTGTTTGCGGTCGCCAATAATTCTTCTCTTACGTGGATTAACTTCAGTAAGAACGAATTCAACTTCCTGATCCTGATATTTGGATAAATCTCTCTCATACATATCGGATACCAAACTAGCCGGGATAAACACACGGCCTTCACCATAAGAAACACTCAAACCGCCTTTGAGTACCATGGAAACTTTTCCGGTAAGTACTTCCTGATTTTCAAATGCCTCCTGAAAACGTTCATTCATCTTGTCCTGCTGAAGTCTCTTATAAGTATACACCGATGATGTGTGCACAGCTCTTGCGCTTGCAGAAGAAGCAGAGCAAGATG
>OJME01002227.1_pt1 | contig 13574 bp, 9 predicted proteins | sample 1597151 | NCBI WGS metagenome assembly OJME01 (sample SAMEA2452118, study PRJEB22498) | human gut metagenome | biome: human feces; feature: human gut; material: feces | place: Australia | collected 2012
TCTTTATAAGTAAAGCCCGGATCTCTGAAATGTACATGTGTATCGACCAGCCCCGGTGCAACCACCAGACCTTCCGCATCGATCACGCGAACATCACCTGTACCATACTTTTCCCTGCATGCTTCCGGATCTATCTGCTGTTCCACTTCTGTGATCACCGCACCATCAACCAGCACATCCAGCTTCCGATCTGTATTTGTCACAGGATCAACGACCCTACCGTTCTTTATTAATAACATGCAATATCCTCCTGATATATACTATCCGCAGGCATGTGCCTGCACTGCCAGTTTACCACAGACCCACTTTTTCTGACAACTGCCAGTTGTATACCTATAAGGAAAATTACAGCCATCAGTCCCAACTGTATGCTATATACCACTATTCAAAAAACATGCTCGTTTTTCTATTTGAAACACATGCCCTATTCGCAGTAGCTCCGTGCAAACTCGCTCTTCGAGCTCAGACATACACTCGCTACTGCTGGCAATGTGTTTCAAATAACGACAAACTGAGCAATTGTTTTTTTGAACAGTGATATAGCATACAGTTGGAACTGATGGCTGTAATTTTCTTCTGTCAGTATGCATCATACAACTGTAAATGGTAATTTCTGATTCTTCTAAATAATGACTGAGTCCATTGAATTTCCAAAGTAGCATTATATATTTTAAGTAAAATACATATACATTTCCAGCAAGTTATATAACTTATAGCTATAGCGAGAAATTGTTTCCTTCTGCTACAGCTACAGGATATATGCAACTGCTATGAAAACAATTGCTCTATTTTTCGTCATGCGAAACACATGCCAGCGTCTGTGGGTGCATGTCTGAGCTCGAAGAGCGAGTTTGCACAGAACAGACGCGAATCAGGCATGTGTTTCGAATAGAAAAATGAGCATGTTTTCTGTAGTGCATATATCTTGCAGCTGTAACTGATAGAGACAATTTCTCACCCTTTCTCCTACTCGCGGTTTTTCAGCACTTCAGCAGGCACCATCTTGCGGATTCTGCGGATCAGCAGATGGTTGATGATGAAGTACAGGATCAGGATACCTGCGAAGATGGCAAGGTACATCCAGAATGGGAAGGACTTGTCGATACCGCAGGCAATATTCGGAACAAAAGCAGGCTCATAAGCCACATCCATGATCCATTTGGTCAGTGGAATCGAAATCAATGCTCCTATCGTTATGATATAGAAATTACCATCCAGATACATCTTCTTCACTTCCTTATTCCGGTATCCGAAGATCTTAATCAACGCAATGTTGAAAGAAGACCGATCTATCATAACCTTCATCATCAGATACATTACAACAATGAAGATCAGAACAGATACTCCTCCAATTGTAAGGATCATTCCCTGCATTATATCCGAGAAGATACCGGCAGCCTTCTTCACATCGGTCTTTGTCGTTGTTGCATATAATCTTCCGGTCTCGACATCGAGTGCATGGTCGGAAAATACAACATTGAAATAATCCTCCGGTTCGTCGAATAACTCAAGCGCCTTGTCATATGGCATAAATACCATAAAGGATGGAGCATACTGCGCAACAGATGCGATCTCAAATGCATAGATCTTATCTGCTTCATCATCCTTTAGTGTCAGAGTATCACCAACATCCAGGCCGTATTTGTAAGCGATCGAAGAACTGATCGCAACCTTACTGGATGAATCTGACAGATTCACATCAAAGAACGGATTATTCTCTGTCAGTCCCATAACTGTTATGTCAAAGTTGTAACCGTAAATTTTCTTTTTCAGTGTCTTTGCATATGCCTCATATCCACCTTCCGGAACTTCCTCTGTCGGATATTTGTAGGTATACATATACTCATACTTTGTATCATTTACATAATCACGATTTACATTCGCACAGTAAGTATATATCTCCAGTGACATCATCGCCAGCAGAAGACTTACAAACATTCCAAATACTACCGTAAATCCGGTACGGCTCTCACGAAGCATCTGGCGGATCTTGAACAGATTCATGAAGCTCATATTTCCAAGCCTTATATCCTTACCATTACCAACCTTCTGCTCATTCCTGATCATTGTAAGAACCGGCTTCGACAGCCTCTTTCGGATAACCAGTGAATTAACGATTATAGAAATAACCGGTGGAACCACGATTCCATAAATGAACAGATATGGCATATAGATAACATCCAGATCCGGAAGGGAATAATAGTTGTAGCAGTCCTGCATCTGGATCGGCACACCAAGGCTTGAATATCCAAGCAGTGTTCCGATCAGACCTGAAACAAATGTGATCACAGTCGGAAGTGTTACATAATGTGCCATCAGATTCTTTCTCTTTACCCCAAGTGCATATAACGCACCGATAACGGCACTTTCCTGATCGATCGAATGTACAACGAACACTGATAATACATAAGAGATCAGGATCAACAGGATCGCACCTGCGATCGTACCAACGCTCCGGTATAATTCCTGATCACCAGAAGCCGCCTGAATTCTCGCATTATCCCCTGCCTTTACAAAAGTCATAAGGTTCTGTGCATCCTCTGAGAAGATGTCATCGATCATATCATCTATCTCATCCTTTAACTCCTGAATACCATCCAGCAGTTCATTGGAACCATCTTCAGCTTCTTTTGTTCCGTCTGTATATTCTATAATTCCATCTTCAAATGCCTTAAGCTCCTTTAACTCTTTTGCTCCATCTAACAGCTCCTGAATACCATCTGTCAGATCGTCCTTCTTTCCCATCGTACGATCCCAGTATTCCTGAAAAAATGGATCTTCTACATCTCCGGATGTAAATTCCAGCTCCTCCAAGCGGTCTTTTAATTCATCATCCGTCATAGCACCATTTAACCGGTATGCATAATAATATTCCTCTGACTTTATACTTTTTTCTTCCGCACGAAGTGTATCGTATACATCAGCTGCAACAAATCCCGTACCAAAATGCAGGCAGTCGCATCCGGTATCTCCCAGAGATTTTAATACGTTATCATAATCCGGTGTTGTACCGATTCCGGTAACGGTAAATTCCCGTCCGCCAAATGTAATCACATCACCTGCTGATATATCATTCTTCTCTGCAAACTGGCGTTCTACCACCAGCTCATTTCCCTTTTCTGCAAGTGTGCCCTTTACCAGATCGATCCTGTTGACCTCATCCCTGTTTGCGGATCGTGTGATCTTCGTCAATCTCATAGTCCATATAGAACTGTGGCTCGATCGTCACTCCATCCGCCTCCAAATCTTCCATTTCTTCATCCTTCATCGGTACAAACAGTGAAAAATCTCCATCCTCAACACACTGTCTGCTGTCAGCATTCTCACTTCCGCGAATGATCGTTTCTGCCGCACCGACCAGACTGACTACCAGATACATGGCAAGTATGATCAGAAGGGACAATGCCAGATATCTTGGAAGGTTGCTTTTGAAATCTCTCCAAATCCTTTTTCTCAATACTTTCTGCATCTTATAAATCCTCCAATTCTGCTGCCGGTACCTTTGTCTCATTGTAATAATCTTTCCTGATCTGACCATCCTTTACGATCACGACCTGATCGACCATATTCTTAATGGAATTATTATGCGTTACGATCAGCATTGTCGTTCCATAGGTCGCATTGATCTTCTCCAGAAGGATCAGGATATCCCTTGATGTCTTGGAATCGAGTGCTCCAGTCGGTTCATCACATAAGAGCAGCTTCGGATTTTTGATCAGTGCTCTTGCGATCGCACATCTCTGCTGCTGACCACCTGACAACTGTGCCGGAAACTTATTCTGATGCTCTGTCAGTCCCAGTATCTCAAGCAGCTCATCCATATTAAGCGGCTGATCTGTCAGATATTCACAGATCTGTATATTCTCCCGCACGGTAAGGTTCGGTACCAGATTATAGAACTGGAAGATAAATCCCAGATAATCTCTTCGGTAGTCAGATAATTCATCTGCTTTCATGCCTGCGATCTCGGTTCCGTCTACCTTGATCGAACCGGATTCGATCGTATCCAGTCCACCGATACAGTTCAATAACGTAGACTTACCGGAACCACTGGTTCCCTGAATGACACACATATCGCCCTGCTTTACCTGAAGGGATACTCCCTTTAAAACCTGTATGTAGCTTCCACCTTCTCCATAACTTTTTTTTTACATCTGATACCTCTAAATACATACTCGCTTCCTCCTGTTATTTTTTCGCTTACATAACACCGTTATGTTGTTATCATTTTTTTAGCTATGCAAAATAAAATTTCACATAGCTTTTTGTTATCTATTCATCTCTCTGAAACAGTGCATACCATCCGGCAAGCAGATATTTCAATATGTCTCCCAGATGGGCAACTGCTTTTTCTTCATCGGATTCATGTGTCAGCAGATGGACAAATGCATCGATCTGCATATGTGCCATCCAGTGTATCGTATAATCATCCGGTGCAGCAACTCCACACACCTTTGCCTGTGCGTCTGCCAGCATCCGGTAATTCTTCTCTGTAAATGCCACAAATTCATCAATACATCCTGCAAGACTTGATCCCTGACTCTTTGTCAGCAGAAGCTGTACCCGGTCATAATTCTGATACAGTTCATGAATGATCCGCCGGGATGCATAGATGTCATCGCTGAAATCATCCTTCCCCTCCTGAAGCTCGCCTTTTACCTCCTGCAACTCCTGCTGCATATGTGCTTCCATCATCGTACGGATACTTCCAAGCACCGGTGCCACCAGTGAAGCAAATATATCATCTTTATCTTTAAAGAAGAAATATAATGCACCGGTCGTCACACCTGCATTCTTACAGATATTACGGAGGGATGCACCCTGATAGCCCTTCTCCATAAATTCATGCTCTGCACTTGCAAGCAGCTTTTCTTTTGTCTCCCGATCGTCCTTCATCTCATCTCACCACCAATTTAATCCTGCTCTAACATATGAACGTCCATTCACATAACATCGTTATGTTACATCTAAACTGTATATATGTCAACCCCTTTTTTATATAATAGCCTCTGTATTTCCGGCTAAACATTAAATCTGCCTGACGCCTTTCCATGCTGCAACAGGCATTTCCGGTTCATATAACATAATTGCCGTTGCTTCCGTATAATAAAACCTCTACATGACGACATTCACGCAGTTTTTCGTTATGCGAAACACATTGCCAACACCTGCGGGTGCTTGTTTGAGCTCGAAGAGCGAGTTAGCACGGAGCAGGTGTGAATCAGGCATGTGTTTCAAATAGAAAAACAAGTGCGTCTCATGTAGAGATTTTATCAAGAGGAAGTAATCGGCATATTCAGAATATAAAACCGGAAATGCACTTAGTACACATTAAAAGGGCTCCGGCATATATTCAAGGATTGATTCATTGAAAAACATGCGAAACCGGAGCCCCTATGTCAAACTATATTCTTTTTTCCTACTTCGGATGTCCTAACAAGGTATCCTTTTGTCTTAAATCGTAAACAAAATCCAACCAATGCTTTTTATAGGGCAAACGATTTTCATTTATTAATTATTTGCTGATTGAATCGGTCTTGATGATAAACTTAACACTACCCTTCATATCATCTGAGATTCCACCGAAGGATTCATAAGCTTCACCGGCCTTGATGACCTTATCGCACTTTTCTGACAGAGAATCCAGATCCTTTTCTGCGTCATTTACTGCATCAACGATCTTATCTGTACCATCTGATAACTGCTTGCTGCCATCCTTTAAGTCACCACTTGCATCTGTCAGCTTTGATGCGCCATCCTTTAATGTGCCTGCTCCTTCTTTCAGAGTATTTGCACCCTTTGTAAGGCTGCCTGCACCACCATTCAACTTAACCATACCATTATACAGATCAGAAGTGCCTGTATATACCTTGCCAAGGCCTGTGTTCAGTGCTGATGCACCAGTTGCCAGGGCGTCTACACTCTTCTTCAGAGTTGTGATCTGTCCGGAGAATGAACTCAGCTTGCCAAGTACCAGATTCGCACCATAAGAAAGACCATCCTGATATGCTGTTGCATATCCTGACTTATAACCTTCTACATAAGCTGTACCATATGCAGACTGATAAGCTGTACCATACGCACTGCCATAACCTGCTGTGAAAGCATTGGTATATGCTGTACCGTATGCTGTGCTGTAGCCGGATGTATAAGCTGTGCCATAAGCTGTACCGTAACCGGATTTGTAACCGGAACCATAAGCTGTACCATATCCTGACTTATAAGCTGCTCCATATACATCACCATATGCAGTTGCAAACGCTCCCTGTAATGCAGCAAGTGTTGCATCATCCGGCTGGGAACCTGTCATCTGTGCATATGCGGATACAAATTCCTGGAAATAAGTTGCAAACTGACCAGATGCTTCGGATGCTACTGTTGATGATGAAGGTGCTGCTGCCTGTGCCTCTTTTACAACGGATTCCTTAGAAGGTGCTGCTGCTTTACCATTCTTCTGTGCCTCTGCTGTTACAGCATCCTTATCAACACCATCCGCAATCTTATCCTTGTTTTCTGTCAGGTTATTTGTAATATTCTCTGTGATCGTGCTCTTGATTGCTTTCTTTTCTTTATCACTTAATTCTGTCTTGGTTGGAAGTTCGATTCCCTTTACGGCTTTGTTTAATGTTGCAAGCCCGTCGCTGATCTGCTTGGAACCGGATAAGATACCATTTTCACCTTCGAATGCTGCTTTTAATGTGCCGGCACCTGTTGTTGCAGAATCAACACCCTGTGCCAGAGTTAAGGAACCCTGATATAAGCTGTCCGCGCCATCTTTTACCTGACCAATACCATCGGATACGGAAGATACACCATCTGTATATTCTGTAATTCCTTCAACGAGGGAATTCATACCATCGCTATATGTGTCGATCAGTTCGTTGATATCAGATTCAGCATCCTTCAGATCCTTGTTATCGCTGTCCTTGGATAAGAATCCGGTAGAAGCAACTGTCATTGTCATGTCCAGAGAGAAATCTGTACAGTCTGCTGTAACCTCGAAGTAATCCGGAATCTCAACATCTAATTTCTGCAGATCCAGGCTGTCCTGAAGACCAGGCATACCCATACCAACAACGATACTGTTGTTTCCATCATTTACAACCTGACCATTCTCAACCTTGATATTTGAGAATTTGTCATTGGATAAGATCATACCGGTTGCCATCAGGAAAGGAGTATATACATCTCCACTCTTTGAATTATTGACATATTCAAATCTCATCTTTACCTTGCCGCTCTTGCCTGCCAGCTGATCCGGTGTGATCTCCTGATCATCCAGATAATAAGTAACTTTAACTTCTACAGGAACCTGCTCCTCTGACTTGCCCTGATAATAAATGGAATTGCCATCTGCCTTCCATACAAGTTCTCCATTATTCTCTGTAAATGTCTCGTCGCCTTTTACATTCTCGATATCAGTCAGGTTACTGCTATCCTTAATGGTTGCCTCACCATCTGTGTTCTTTAACCACTCACTGACGATAACGTCCTGCTTATTACCTGCTGCATCAGCAATAACGTAAACGGTTTCATCTTTATCACTGTCTGTATTCTCGGAAAGTCCGACAGAATTCTCAAGTACATCTGACAATTCTTCATCGCTCTTACTCATGATCTCCGGGTTCTCTAATGTCTGTACATCTCCTGTTGCTGTACTACCACAGCCTGTAACGGATAACATCATTGCACCACTCAGAGCGATCGCCATAAATCTTTTTCTTGCTTTCATATTTTTATAACTCATACTAATTACCTCCTAATTTACTACTGCCGGTCAGCAGGACCATTGGAATCATTATTTACATCTATATATTTATCATCGTCACTGTAACTGTCATCAAAATCATAGTTATCAAAGTTTCCGGATTTCTTCTTTGCAAATGGTCTGTCTTCATTCAGGAAATCATCATCATCTGCCGTTTTCTGTTCCGAAGCCGGATCAACATTTCCCGCTCCGGCATAAGCTACTTTCTGTTTGCCGGTAATACCCTTGAATCCGATTGTTGTATGGATGATCAGCTTATCGAATAACATCAACGCTGCAGGAAGCAGGAAGATGACGACAAACATACTGATGATAGCTCCTCTTGCCATCAACGTACATAAAGAACTGATCATATCGATCTCTGAGTAACAGCCAACACCGAAGGTTGCGGCAAAGAAGCTTAATGCGCTTACGATAATGGAAATCATAGATGTCTGAAGTGCAACTGTAACTGCTTCTTTCTTAGCAAGGCCATTACTTCTCTCTCTCTTATATCTTGTTGTCATCAGGATCGCATAGTCAACGGTAGAACCAAGCTGGATCGTACCGATAACGATGGATGCGATGAATGGTAATGTTGTATTTGTAAATGCAGGAATACCCATATTGATAAAGATTGCAAATTCGATTACACATACCAGAATGATCGGAAGTGATACGGATTTGAAGACGAATAATATGATCAGCAGGATAACACCGATGGATACGGTACTTACTGTGTTAAAATCCTTATCTGTGATCTCGATCAGATCCTTTGTACAAGGAGCTTCACCGATCAGCATACCCTTACTGTCATATTTGTGAAGAATCGTATTGATCTCATCACACTGTGTATTTACTTCATCACTTGCTACTTTGTATTCTGACATGACTAACATCAGCTTCCATTCGCCATTGTCAAGCTTGGATTTCAAATCCTGTGGAATCATACTCTGTGGAATCATAGGACCAACTACAGATTCCAGACCAAGTACAGTCTTAACACCCTTGACAGTCTTAATTTCTGAAATAACTTTATTAATACTCTTTTCATCCAGATTGCTGTCAAGCAGGATCATATGTGTAGAGTTCATATTGAATTCTTCTTCCAGCTTCTGGTTTGCCTGAATACTTGGAAGATCCTCCGGTAATGAGCTGTCGAGGTTATAGTAAACATCTGTATGTGTATAACCATATAACGCAGGAACCAGAAGGATCAGGAATAAGATATGGAAGATCCAGTACTTATTCACGATAAATTTGCTAAGCTTATCAAACTTAGGAAGTAAAGATCTGTGACAGGTCTTTTCAATCGGCTTATCAAAGATCAGGATCATGGATGGGAGTACGGTTACACAACAGATAACACCGATAACGACACCCTTTGCCATAACGATACCAAGGTCAAGGCCTAAGGTAAAGGTCATGAAGCACAGTGCAACGAAACCTGCTACTGTTGTGATCGAACTACCGATAACAGATGAGAAGGTGGAAGCGATCGCATCTGCCATAGCTTCTTTATTCTCTTTGCCATTTACTTTTTTCTCTTCCTGATAACTGTGCCACAGGAAGATCGAGTAGTCCATCGTTACACCCAACTGCAGGACTGCGGTAAGTGCCTGTGTTATGTAAGAGATCTCTCCTTTAAATACATTTGTTCCCAAGTTATATACAATCGCCATACCGATACTTAATAAGAAAAAGATCGGTACGAGGAAGGAATCCATAGTCAGTGATAATACGATCAGCGATAAGATAACTGCTATGGTTACATAGATTGGAACCTCTTTATCACACAGATCCTTGGTATCCGTAACAACGGCTGACATTCCGCTGATGAAACACTGCTTACTTGCAAGCTTTCTGATCTGAGTGATCGCTTCCATTGTCTCATCGGAAGACATTGTTGTTTTAAAGATAATTGCCATCATCGTACAATCATCATTACGATATGCCTCTCTGATATCTTTCGGTAAAATCTCATCCGGAATAGAAATATCCATAATCGAGTCATACCAGATTACAGAATCAACATTGTCTACCTGTTCCATTTGTTTTTTTAATTTGACGACATCTTTATCGTCCATCCCTTCTACCAGGCACAGGGAGAAAGCACCCGTTCCGAAATCATCCGCCAGAATGTCCTGACCTTTCATGGTTTCGATATCCTTTGGTAAATATGAAAGTACATCATAGTTTACTCTGGTTTTCAAGAAACCAATCGCTGCCGGGATCAAAAGCAGGATACTGATAATTAAGATCGGTACACGAAGCTTTACAATCGCCTTTCCAAATTTGTTCATAGAATCAATCCTTTCGTTAATACAAAAAATGAACGGAAACCTTTTTCTTGTTTCCGTTCATAGAATATGATTATTTTGTTTGTTTGTAATTATACAAGATTTTAGGGTTGACAATTTTTTTGACATTTATCCGGAAATGTCAAAACGAATTCTAAAATAAGTATAAAAAAAGCCTGAATACCTGATAAATTCTATCATTTTCTGTACTGTCTGTACACCAAGGTCTGCCCGGCTTCTGCTACTGTCTGTCATGATCGGATATATAGACTGCCTGCTTACACTTCTCAAGCATCTCCCTCATATAATCAGCCAGCTTCTCCGGTGCCATCTTCATGCCACCCTTTGCCCATTCAACGATGATCCCACAGATCCCATATGCGAAGAACCGGGCAAATATACCACGTTCCTCGTTTTTCAGATGAGATTTCTCGTCTAACTTATCAATTGCCTCTTCAAAGGTCTGTTCTGCAACCTCAAGCATATACTGGATAATATAATCCTCTGCATGTTTGATCGTGTTAATATAGAACTTTTTCTCCTCCTGCATCTGTGTGAGGATCGCGCCTAATTTCTCATCCCAGTTCTCTAAGGATATGTCCTCCATATTAGGAGCAAATAATTCATTAAAATAGATCCAGACCAACAGTTCGTATTTATCTTGAAAATGATAGTAAAATGTCTGTCTCTTGATTCCGCATCGGTCTGCAATATCACTGATCGATATTTTGTCATATGGTTTCTCTTTGGTCAGTTCTTTTGCACTTAATGCAATCGCTTTCTTTGTAAGATTTGATTCCGGCATATTCGTATAACTCTTTCTATATAATAATATCCCCATATGTCTAAAATGCAGATTTTCTTCCGCACCTGAAACACATGGAGATAGTATAGCACATCTATTATAACTCGGGCAACATGTCTTTCATGCTGTTTAATCCGATCATCAAGGTTGATGTATTATGCAGAAGTGCAGATGTTGTCGGTGCGATCACACCCGCAACTCCAAGCACGATCAGCCCGGTATTAAACCCTACGATAAAACGATAATTTCTGTGAATCCGTTTCATAAGAAGATTTGCAAGTATCTTCAATGTCACAATCTCATCCAGACTGTCCGCATCGATCGTAATATCTGCGACCTCTCTGGCAATCTCCGCACCATCACTGATCGCGATGCCTGCATCTGCTGCTGAAAGTGCCGGTGAATCATTGATACCATCACCGATCATGATAACCTTTCTGCCTGCTGCCTTCTCTCGATCTACAAATGCAGCCTTATCCTCCGGCAGTACCTCTGAATAATATTCATCGACACCGACATGCTCTGCGATCGCCTTTGCAGTCCGTTCACAATCACCGGTCATCATAACGACCTTGGAGATTCCAACCGACTTTAACCGTTCTACAATATCTGCAGATTCTTCCCTTAACGGATCCTCAATCAGGATTGCTGCCGCAAGCTCGTTATCGATCGCCAGATAGAGGTGGGAATATTCCGCCGGAAGATTCTCAAATACTTCTTCCATCCCCTCCGGTATCGTACATTTTTCGTCCTCAAATACAAAATGATAACTGCCGATGATCGCCTTGGAATCCCCAATTGTTGTCGAGATTCCATGCGCTACGATATATTTTACTTCTGAATGCATCTCTTCATGATCCAGATTTTTTCGTTTTGCCGCATCCACTACGGCTTTTGCGATTGAATGTGGAAAATGCTCTTCCAGACAGGCAGCGATACGAAGCAATTCGTTTTCACTTGTTCCGTTAAAGGAAACGACTCCCGCAACTGTAGGCTGTGCCTTTGTCAGTGTTCCGGTCTTATCAAATACGATCGTATCCGCTTCTGCTACCGCTTCCAGATACTTTCCGCCTTTGACTGTAATCTTACGGTTTCCTGCCTCACGGATCGCCGATAATACCGATACAGGCATAGCAAGCTTCAATGCACAGGAATAATCAACCATCAGGATCGCAAGGGCTTTTGTTACATTTCTTGTAAGCAGATAGGTAAGTATCGTACCACCTAAGCTGTACGGCACCAAACGGTCTGCCAGATGCTCTGCCTTGCCCTCCAGATTGGATTTCAGTTTCTCAGACTCATCGATCATCTGCGCAATCTTCTCATATCGGCTGGAACCGGATACCTCTTTTACTTCTATTATGAGCGAGCCTTCTTCTACCACTGTTCCGGCATATACGACATTTCCTGCCGTACGTCTGACGGATACGGATTCTCCGGTAAGTGATGCCTGATTCACCATTGCTTCACCATCACAGACAGTTCCGTCAAACGGAATGATCGTTCCGACATTGACAACGACATGATCTCCTTTTGCAATCGTATCAGAATCAACCAATATCTCGTTATTCTCTGTCTTTAACCACACTTTTCCGACATTTAATGACATCGTACGTGCCAGGTCATCGACCGACTTCTTATGTGTCCACTCCTCAAGCAGTTCACCGATTCCGAGCAGGAACATGATCGAACCTGCAGTCTTCATATCCCCTCGTAAGACAGATACTCCAATGGATGTTGCATCCAGCACCGGAACTTCGATCTTGCCCTTTGTCAGAGTCTTAACGCCTTTCCAGATATACTTAACAGACATCAGACCTGTATAAGCTGCTGATATCGGATATGGCAGAAGCCACTTTCTTGCATAATGGAAGATAATCTTATCGATCAGCTTCTCCTGATACATCGCATTCGTCTCTCTGCCGCTTCGTTCCAGATAACCATTTGGGACTTTTACATCTTCATAATGAAATCTGCGAAGTCTGTCGATAATGATATCCGGATTTCCCGTATAACAGATCACTGCATCCGCCGTCCGGTCATACACCTTTGCCGAGCTGACCGGTTCAAAAGACTCCAGATAATATAAAAGAATATCAGCTTCTTCATATGACATATGATTCTGACACATATGCACACGCAGTCTGCCCTTCATCTTATCTTTTATTATGAATTTCAATTCAGCTCATCCTCTTATCTAAATTTTTCTTATGCCTCTACTGCTTCTGTATTTTCTGCTGCAGCTTCACATGCGCACTCAGCAGTTTCTTCTGCTGTCTCTGCAGGAATATCTTCTACAACGACATCTTCTTCTGCTTCACGATCTGCATTGATCTGCTTAGCGCCCTGGTAAATGTCATCTACATTTTCCTGAATGGTTGTAGCTGTGTTCATAACACACTTCTTTGCACGAAGAGCCGCTGCTGTACAGTTTGTGTAAACCTTCTTTGCATCCTTGCTTGATAATACCTTGATACCTGCCGTACCAAACAATAAACCTGCTGCAAATATTCCAACTTTCTTAATATCCATGATAATTTACCTCCTGATTGTATTAATATATTTTGAAGCACATTATAGCATCATTTCTTTTTTTTGCATGTATATTATCATTTTATTCACATATTTTTTACATCTGATCATTCGCAAACATGTACACTTGTTCTACTCGTGAACTATCATCTTATGTTGTCTGTAAAACCTTCGATAAAACATAAATCCC
>OJME01002239.1_pt1 | contig 13498 bp, 10 predicted proteins | sample 1597151 | NCBI WGS metagenome assembly OJME01 (sample SAMEA2452118, study PRJEB22498) | human gut metagenome | biome: human feces; feature: human gut; material: feces | place: Australia | collected 2012
TAACGTCTGCCGCAGCTTTGGCGTAATACTGGCAGATGAAGCACGCCTGCCGGAGAAAAAACTGTTCCTGCGTACGCTCGGCGTAAGCCCGGAACGCATCGGGCAAATTGCCGCCGTTAATTTAAACGGCATCTCGCCCTGGGCTGACAGGGAAACAACCTTTAAAAAGCTGCTGGCCTGCGGGCAGAAAATGATGCGCGAAACGCACACCGAAGCCATTGTTTTAGGCTGCCTCTCCTTTTTAGGGCTGGCAGAACCTTTAAGCCGCGTGCTTGGCATACCTGTTATCGACCCGGCCGTTGCCGCCGTAACAACCGCCGAAAGCATTGTGCGCCAGCGCCTTTTTACCAGCAAAGTAAGCTACCCGCTGCTTTGCAGCAAAGCACGTGAGATTATAAGGGAAATTTAAAGTATAAAAAGTCCGGCTCATACCGGACTTTTTTTATTTTGCTTTTTTATTAAAACTGTTTATGATAAAATTTAGTTAAATTAATCAGGACGGATATATTATGGAAAACTTAACCAATTACTATCTTTTGGCACGCCGGGCTATAAAAAACGAAGAATATACTGATGCAATCAGCTTTTATAAAACAGTTCTTGCATATAACCCCAATGACTGGGAAGCCAGTTTTTATACCAACTATGCTAAAATTCAGCTCACGGATTTTAATGTCTTAGATGAAAAACTATGGAATTTCGGTGATGTACTTTATACAATCTTTTCAGTACTTGCTAAAACGCCTATGCCGGAAGAATGGAAAACTGACAATATTTTACAATGCTCTCGGTATGTAAGCGTGCTTCTGCCGGAAATAAAAGATAAATACATCGACGCACAGCAAGAAGCATTTTTGAATATGAATTATGCACAATCACAATATTGTACAAGCCAGCATTGTTTTAATCTGCTTGCCTGTTACCGATTGTGCTACTGTTATTGTGATGCAATCGAATTTTATTTTACGGATAATACAGTTATTTTAAAAGACATTCTGGAACTGCGCAAATTTTTATCAGACCAGCACCGGCATGACCACAAAAATTATTTTAAACCCAATAACACAGACTACAGCAAAGAGTATTTAGATGAGAATATAAGCAAACTGCAAAAGTTAAGCCTTAAACTTAACGGATGATGAAAAATAAAGCGTACATGAACGTACGCTTTATTTTTTATGCAACCATTGCATTATTATTAATTGTTTCAATAACTTTTCTGATGCCAAACCATGTATTCATATCAGTAAATACATCAACAATACTTCCCTGGTCCGTAAACGGCGCTTCCTGAAGTACCGAAAAATCTTTCATCATACCGTTATGGACAATATACTCTACAATCTGATTTACAAAATAAATCTGTCTGCTGTCTAAATTAACATCATTAAGATAATCAGCAAATGCTTCTTTAGCAGCATTCATATCAAGACCTACAAGCTCGCGGACAAATTCGCCTAATGGTTTTTGCCCATATTCGGCTTCATAATCAGCTTTTGTACCCAGTTCGCTCCATAAAACTTTTTCAAGCGAACCAATATCCGCTTTAGTAAGCGGCAAATTAGTACGCAATTTTTTTATGGCTATCTGGTCCTGATTTTGACGCACATAATATTCAGCTTTCATTTTGTAATTTTTTAAATCATCATTTTCAATTTCTGCTGGTTTTATCTCCTTACCAATAATATCATCAATAAAATTGGTCGTATATTTCGGTCCACCTTTTGGAATATACTTAATCAAGTCACGCAAATTTTTACGGATACATTCAAATTCATTAATGCCTGCATTAGCAATATAGTCAGTATGAATAAGTTTATTCAAAAAATCTGCCTGCGCCATAATTTCCGGTATATTGGCAACACTGGCAACAGCATTTATTTTTTTAGTTAAATCACTGCGCGCTTTACTATAAGGCTTTCCTGCCAAATAAGCCAGTTCAATACCATACAGCAATGCGTCAAAACGTACTGCTTTGGGTTCATCCTTATCCGGAATAATAAGCGGCGCCAGTTCTTCACCCATCGTTAAAGTATTTTCATACGTAAGCGAAACATAGTTATCCGTATTACTGTAAAGTTCAACATATTTTAAATGCTGACGCACAGCAAAATTATCCCTGTTTAATTCTCTTACCTTGCGTACCATATCTTCAACCAAGGTTTTTCTAAAAGCAATTAAATCTTTAGTCTGATAAGCTAAATCCTGCAATTTAAAAGCAATCTGTGCTTTTAATTTAAAAATTGCGCCCTGCAATGCCAGCATATTAGCAGTTGCTTTTCCTTTATTCATACGGAAAAATTCAAAATTTCCGCAAAAATCAAAAATATAAAATTTTTCTTTATCCTCACCATCAAGCAATCCCGGGCATAAACGTGTTCCACGTCCTATCATCTGCCAGAACTTTGCTTTACTCATTACTTTTTTAAAGAAAACCAAATTCAAAATTTCCGGAATGTCAATGCCAGTATCAAGCATATCTACCGAGATTGCAATCTGCGGCAATTTTTTAGGGTCCGAAAATTCATCAATAGCACTTTGTGCATATTTTATTTTGTTGTCAATAACTTTGGCATAATCCTTTAAATGCGGATACTCTTTATTAAAAATCTCTAAAATTTTTTCTGCATGGTCATGATTCTTGGCAAAAATAATAGTTTTACCAAGATTTTCGCCATAATCAATTTTCAATCCATCCTGCATTAAAATATTTAAAACTTTGCGGATAGTATCTTCGTTAAATACCCAGTTATTCAATGCCGACGGCGCAATCTTCTCCGGTATTTCACCGGTTTCTGTTATAAAAGTTTTTTCATATTCGTCCTTTTCTTCGTCAGACAACTCATCGTAAGCAATGCCCTGTTCTATAAATTTAAGTTCAGTTTCAACACTTAAAAAATCAACTAAATACCCATCTTTTACCGCTTCTACAAGCTCATAACCATAGGTAGGCACTCCACTTTCCAATTCAAAAACTTCATAAGTATTTTTATCAATATCATCTTTAGGCGTTGCTGTAAGCCCAACAAGCGGAGCATCAAAATAATTAAAAATATCACGATATTTATTGTAAATAGAACGGTGCGCTTCATCGCAAATAAGCAAATCAAAATGGCCACAGGTAAACAGTTTTCCCTCGTCATCTTTGATATCATCAATACAGCCCATCATTGTCTGATATGTGGAAAAAACGCAGCGTGCATTGGCATTTTGCTTTCCATCGCACAAATTGGTTAAAGTTAAATCCGGCATTAAATTGGTAAAGCTGCGTTTTGCCTGCGTAACAAGGCTTGTACGGTCTGCTAAAAATAAAATATTTTTAACCCATCCATGTTTTAATAATACATCACACAAAGCCATAACAGTTCTGGTCTTACCGGAACCAGTTGCCATAACTAAAAGCGCTTTGCGGCGGTTCTTTTCATCAAAAGACTGGCATACGGCTTTAACAGCAGCTTCCTGATACCAACGTCCGGCAATATTTTTATTAACCACAATGTTTTTCAAACTTGTACGCATAGTCTGCAAATTGAACAGTTTTTCTAAATCACGTTTAGAATAAATCGCTGCAACTTTGCGTTCAGGATATTGATTATCCTGTATTCTTGTTTCAAAACCATTTGTTAAAAATATTACCGGCCTGCGGCCATACTTTTTCTCAAGTAAATCAGCATAAAGCTTTGCCTGCTGCCTGCCAACCGCTACATCAACGCAAGTACGTTTTGCTTCAATAACAGCCAGTGCCTTACCATCATCGCCATAAAGTACATAATCAGCAAAACCAACATTGCTTTTATTTGGCATACCGGCAAGTTCAACTTCGTTCAGCCAATTTTTGCCTTCCATCCAGCCTGCATCTTCAAGCATAGCGTCAATATATAATTTGCGTGTCTGGTATTCTGTTATATCCAGCGGTTTAGGTACATAAGTCTGCTGTTGCTCCAAACGGCGTGCTGTAAGTTCTTCTTTTAATTTTTGGTTTTCAGCAATCAATGCGTCTAAATTAACATCGGGAATATGTACAACCGGTCCAGTTTTAACAGCCTGCTCCTGCAATAAAGCTTTATCAAAATGCCTTTCAGTATATTCCTTGCCATAACAATAAGCAATAAAATCTAAAAAGATAAATAAATTTTCAAGGCATAAAACAGCTTGTTCTTCTGTTATCTTTTTATTATTATGGGCAGCATTATTACCCATAATACGAATATAATCCATACGGCGGTAAATATCTGTGCCAACAATATCCCTAAAATCTTCATTAGACATCAGGCTGACAAGCTTATCCTGCCATGGCCTAACAAGACTGTCATCAACAGAATACATCCACTTAACCGCAAACTCCATAGCACGGCGGCAATTTAAAATACAAGCCGACGGGTCAATATGCAAAATGCGTTCTGCAGCTATTGCTGCCGGTGCAAAAGCGGCAAATTGTGAATCTGTATTAAAGACATCAAAGTTAGTCATGGCGTTCACCCCTTAAATTCTAACGATTCATTAAAAATACTCTATTTATAAATATTATAACAGATAATTTAATGATTTCTGTATAACAAATTTTGATTTGTCGGTCTTTTTAACGAAGTACGCAAATTCATTTTGCAATATAATTGGAGGCACTAAAAATTGCAACTCCTTAAGTATACCCATCGTTAAATATCTTGTATTTGTTCCTTTAGATTTTGTTTGTAAATATAACAATTTATCTTCTAATTGTTTTTTGAACAACTGATAACTCCATCGACTATTAGTTAAACGTAATACATAAGTGCGTTGATATGCATTAAATTTTCCTTTATAATATTTTACGTCATATATACCAGCTGCATTATTTCCAGCAAGTAATAAAGCTTCACAATCAAATGCATATGTGTCAATTTTAAAAATCTCTTTGGCACAAGTAAAAAATGGATATTGACCATCTTCAACCATTGCATTTGAATCCAATTTTCCTGTAGTTGTAAAAAAAACTTTTTCCCAAGGCATAATAGTAAAATTTCGTGGATTTACTTGTGCATCCCCAAACATTTCGATAAATCGGGACTTTACAGCATTATCCATAAGTAATAATTGTTCTTTTCGCTTATTAATAATATTATTCAGTTTTTCAAATATATTAACAATTTCATCTTGCTTATTCAATGAAGATACAGGAATTAAAAGATTTTCAAGTGTATTTTTGTTAACTGCTTTAAAAGTGCTTCCTGTGCCATTCGCTATTAAAAAATTTATTTGACTTTGAATAGCAAAATAAATATATTTTATTCTACATTTATCTAATTTAGGAGTAAGTGCAGCAAGCCCTCTGCCAATACAGCATTGTTCTGTTGCTATATTTAAAGCTCCTATCGGTGCTCTTACTGATATTAACAAATCACCTTTGTTTGCAATTTTTACAGGAGCAGAACACCATATACGTGTTTGTGGATGAATTTCGCCAAAATCAGCATTTCCCTGATAAAATGGTAATCCATCAGCATTATTATTATAAGTTTCAGAAGCAGGGGACTGACCCATATTAACAAAGCAATATTCAGAAAGTATATCAAATTTCATGCTGCCACCTCCATTTTAGAGATGACTAACTCACCGACATTTCGGGATTGGAAATTAACAAATATATTTTTTATGTGATATTTTTACATTATTTTGGTTAACCATTGCATATTCCATGGTAGTATCAATTTTAGCATGTCCAAGTAAACGCTGCACCTGTTCTATCGGCATACCCTTATCAATGGCACGTGTTGCAAGCGTGCGCCTAAATTTATGCGGATGTACTTTAGCAATACCAAGTTTTTTACCAAGCTTACGCAACCTTATTTCGATACCGCTAATCTCCAAACGTTTAAAGGGTTGTAATAATGATACAAAAAGTGCAGGATTATTATCAGTTCTGCTTTCAAGATAATTTTTTAAATGAATTTTAGTTCTTGCATCAAAATATACCGGCCGTTCTTTGCTTCCTTTACCAAAAACTATACATTCCCTGTTTTCAAAATCAATATCAACTTTATTTAAACGCACAAGTTCACCAACGCGCATACCAGTTGAAGCTAACAAATCAATTAAAGCTAAATCACGTAAGCATCCACATTTATCACGCATAATTTCAAGTGCTTCATCAGTATAAGTTTCTTTTACCGTTTTACTTGATTTTATTTTATGAATCCTTCTAACAGGGCTTTTAATAATATAATTTTCATCTTCAAGCCATACAAAAAAACTAGATAAAATACGGCGAATATTATCAATATTACTTTTACTGCATTGACGTATTTTTTGATAATCAGATAAGTATTTTCTTAAATCATCTGTTTTTATATGGGTTACATGAACATTAATACTATCAAACATACGCATAAGTGTTGTTTGATAATATTTTAATGTTTTATCGCTGCAACCTTCTAGCCGTTTTGAAGCTATAAACATTTGTAATAATTTCACATTGCTTATATCTTCTGTTTTTTCCTTATTATCATCTGCTTGTGTAATTTCTACGTTCCAAAAGCAATAAGTTAAAACTTCCTGTAATTGGCTTAGCTGCGCATTATCCAAATACGGAAGCATTTTCCGTGATATTTCGGTAATTAATTCTTCTTTCATGTTGATACACCTCTTTAAAAGTTATGTATCAACATTCTACACTATAATAATTACCCAAAATATTGCTGCATTAACGATTTTTTTAGTATTTCTAATTTATCAAGGCTTTTTTGAATTTCCAATTTTGATTTGTCGGTTTGCTTAAAAAAATCTGCAAACTCGTTTTGTAATTCTATTGGAGGAACAGAAATTTTAAAATTTTCTAAAAAAGATACTGGTACTCTTTTTTGCCCTGCACTTCCTGTCATATTACTCTCTGCAATTAGTCTAAATTCACTAAACATTGTAACCATATACAACCAATAAGAATTACATTTTTCTTTTATAGGTCTTAAAACATGAAATTCAGTTGAGCCAAACCCTACTTTATTATATAAACCTATTGCAATAGCACCTTTTCCATTTTCCATACACGGCGTAATTTTTGCAAATAAAACATCTCCCTCTTTAAAATAAGTAAATCCCGACTTAACTTCATCATATGTTTTAGTCTCCATTTCTGTAATTTTGCCATCATCAGTAACACATGACATGGGAATAAACGAAACATATAAATTTTCTTTTAATCTATTATCATTTATTTTAGATGGATTTATCTCACAACAATTCCCTAACTTCATTAATCCCCATCCAAATTTATCACTGCCTAAACTTCCAAACATCTCGATAAATCGGGATTTGACGAGTTCATCAAGTTTTTTTAATTGTTGTTGACGCAACGAAATTATTTCAATAATTTTATCTAAAATATACACAATTTTATATTGTTCTTCTTTTTTAGGAAGATTAATTTGAATATTTTCTACAATAGTCTTTGAAATTTCTTTAAAGGTCGCTCCACGTCCTAATGAATTAAGATATGCAACCTTGCTTTTTAAAAAATAAAATAAGTATTTATTATAAATAAAATCCGAACAAATTAAATTTTTAAACCCTTGATTGCAATACATTTCTTTACCAGCAATCGCAACTTTGCCAATAGGCGCTCTTGATGAAAGCAATACAGTTCCAGCAGGAAATGATCTCAAATTACTATCAATTACCGCTTTTGTTGTTATTTTTCTTTGACTTTCATTAACAACAACTATATTATCATTTAATTCTGCTGGTGTTATCCAATTTAATTCTCCATTCCAATATTCGGGACAATTACTTTTCGGTGTTGTTCCAGAAACAATTTCACAAACATCCCCTAACTTTACCTTCATCATATCACCCCATAAAAATAACAATCTTTAAATTGTTCCTTTAGTACATCTTTGAATACAAATAAAAAGCCTGTTTCTATCTTCATAACTCTACTTTGTGACCAATCATACTCATAATTATACCGCCATTTATTAAAAGCATCGGAAATATTATCCAAATATTCTATTCCAAAACAGTTTTTCAATTCTCCATATTTTTTTAAGCACTCAAATTTAATCCTAATTTTTAAATTTTCCGGAAGTAATTCAAAAAGTCCTTTTAATTTATGATTTTTCTTGTATGAAATGTTATGAATATGCAACAACAATTTTAAAAACACTTCACAAGCAAATGCAGCATTAACAATAGCAGGAGTTATAACTTTAGCATTATATTTCTGAACATTATCTAAATTTATACAAAAATCTGCACAATCTGAAAATTCACACCCTGTTCTGTACATCTCGAATTTATCTATTTTTCGTTGCATAACAATTTCTCCAATTCAGCTAACCCTGCCGTTATTTCCATTTCCAGCTCATTTAATTCTGCTAAAATTTCACTTGTTGGCGGATATTCTACCGGTACATATTCTATCTTTTTGTATTTGTTGATAGATAAATCGTAAGCGTTTTCTATAATTTCACTTTTAGGCACTAAAAAGCTTTGTTCTGTACGTTCACGGCTTTCTTCTGCCGATAAATTGCGGAAACGGCTGATGATATCCGGTATGTCGTTTTCTTCAATAGCAGTACGTTTATCATCAAGACTAAAACCATCGGCTTTCATATCATAAAACCACACTTTATCCGTGCCACCGTGCCCTGTTTTAGTAAAAATTAAAATAGCGGTAGATACACCTGCATATGGTTTAAACACGCCGGAAGGCATGGAAATAACTGCTTCAAGCCTGTTATTTTCAATAATTTCTTTACGGATTGACTTATGCGCATTGCTTGCACCAAAAAGTACCCCGTCCGGTACTATGCAGGCACAGCGCCCGCCAATACGCAGCATACGCAAGAATAATGCCAAAAATAACAGTTCTGTTTTTTTAGTTTTGCATACTTTTAGTAAATCGCCGGATACTGTATCCGCATCAAGGCTGCCCTTAAACGGCGGATTTGCCAATATAAGGCTGTATTTTTCTTTATCCGGATTCTGGTCAGAAAGGCTGTCGCGATATTCGATAAACGGATTTTCTATACCGTGTGCCATCATGTTCATAGCACCTATGCGCAGCATAGTTCTGTCCATATCATAACCAAAAAACATATGGTTCATATAGTGGTCTTTTTTAGCACGATCAAAAAATATTTCCTGTTTTTTCTTTTCTTTTAAATATGCTCCAGCCGTTACCAAAAAACCGGAAGTTCCGCAGGCAGGGTCACAAATAATATCATCTGCTTTGGGGTCCATCATTTCTACCATCATGCTGATAATATGTCTTGGCGTGCGGAACTGGCCATTACGCCCGGACTGCGATATTTTGCTAAGCAGATATTCATACACGTCACCGCGAATATCTGTTCCTTTTATTTGTGCCATCTGGTCATAAATTTCATCAAGGCTTGCAACTATTTTAGAAAGAAGCTGCGGCGTTGGAATTTTAAAAATTGCGTCATTCATGTATTTAGAATAAGCGCTGTTTTTATCGCCATGCAGATTTTTTATAAACGGAAACACCCATTCCTGAATTACTGCATACATTCTATCGGCAGGATAATCTCTAAAAACAGACCATTTTAACTGATGTCCATCTACGTTTCTTTCGCCAATTTCTACTTCATCTGCAAAAATACTTTGATACGTTAAACCAAGCATGGCGCTTTCTTTGGCACGCAGGTTATCGCTTTCATCCAAATCATGAATAAACATAAAATATGTTACCTGTTCAATTACATCCAACGGATTAACCAAACCGCCAGCTGCAAAAATATCCCAAAGTGCATCAATTTTATTTTTAAGTTCTCCTGTTATCATGTTAATCATTCTCCCTGTTCCAAGCATATTTGGTATAGCGGCCGCCGCCGATTTTTACTATTTTACCGGATTTTATTAGTTCTGCTAATGTTCTTTGTACTGTAATTTGTGATATATCCGGACATTTTTGCATAATTTCGGCTTTACTTATTTTGCCGAATGTTCTTTTAAGCAGTTCTTCTATCTTATCCGCTTTAGACAGATTTTTAGTTGCCAGTATTTCTACACGGGAAGCAAAATCACGGTAAGCTGCAACTATAACACCCAGCATATAACGTACAAATGGCAGATAATCATTAGTTTCTTGATGCCAGTTTAGAGAACTTTCGTATAATGCTTCGTAATAAGTTTCTTTACTTTTTTCTATTAATTTTTCGATAGATATGTACTTGCCAACAATATAACCTGAACGGTATAACAGCAAAAGTGTTAACAATCTGCTCATACGTCCGTTGCCATCGTTAAATGGATGAATACATAAAAAATCAAGAACAAACATTGGTATTAACAGTAAACTGTCTAATTCATGGTTTTGTATTGCCTTATCGTATTCCTGGCATAAATTTTCTACCGATGGTGCTGTTTCCCAGGCTGCAACAGGTATAAAACGTGTTCTTTTATTGCCACTGGCATCAATCTCAGCAATAATATTATCACTATTTTTATAGCTGCCGCCAATATTGCCGCCGCTGTATTTATATAAATCGCGGTGTAATTGTAAAATACTCGATGGACGTACCGGTATATAATCGTAATTTTCGTGAATAGTAACAAGCACATCGCGGTAACCGGCAATTTCCTGTTCACTGCGTGTTTTTGGCATTGTTTTATCCCGTACTATTTTTTTTAAGCGTTCATCAGATGTATAAATGCCTTCAATTTTATTAGATGCTTCTGTACTTTGTATTTTGGCAATTTCTAAAAGTTCAGTTAAAGCATCGGAATTTGCTTCTATAAATAAATTCTGTTCACCTTTAAATTCATGTATTTGGGCAAGCAAAGTTACTATATCTGGTTTTAATAAATTTACATATTTCTCATTATAACTAAAATTTCTCATTAATTACTCCAGTCTAATCTTAATTACATAATATTTTTTCTTTATGCTGTAATTGTAACAAATCAATTATATCACGTCAATTTCAATTTAATCATTTATGCTCAAAATGATTAAATTGAATGCGTTGATGATTAAATTAAAACCACATAAACAGCAAAAACCCCGCGGTAAAAACCACGGGGTTTTGTTGTAAGGGGAAGTTCTATGAAAAGTTTGAAAGGATGTATTTTAGCTGAAGTTCAGCTAAATGTCATTACATCATGCCGGGCATGCCGCCGCCCATAGGCATTGCCGGTGCTGCTGCTTCTTTGGCAGGTTTGTCGGCAACGATGGATTCGGTGGTAAGAATCATAGCGGCAATGCTTGCTGCATTTTGCAGTGCGCTTCTGGTAACTTTGGTCGGGTCAACAATACCGGCTTCAATCATGTCAACATATTCTTCGGTAAGAGCGTTGAAGCCAAAGCCTTTGCGGCTGCGTTTAATGGTATCTACAATAACTGCGCCTTCAAGGCCTGCGTTGTAAGCGATTTGGCGGACAGGTTCTTCGATAGCGCGTTTAACAATTTCCACGCCGGTTTTTTCGTCGCCAGTTGCTTTAATGCGGTTCAGTGCGGGCTGTACTTGCAGAAGTGCAGTGCCGCCGCCTGCAACAATACCTTCGGCAACTGCTGCGCGGGTTGCGTTAAGAGCGTCTTCAATGCGCAGTTTTTTATCTTTCAGTTCAACTTCGGTTGCAGCGCCAACTTTAATTACTGCTACGCCGCCGGCAAGTTTGGCAAGGCGTTCCTGAAGTTTTTCTCTGTCGAATTCGGAAGTGGTTTCCGGAATCTGGGCACGGATTTGTGCAACGCGTGCTGCGATTTCTTCTTTGCTGCCGCCGCCGTCAACGATGGTGGTGAGTTCTTTGGTTACGCGAACCTGGCCTGCGCTGCCGAGGTCTTCCAGGGTTGCGCTGTCGAGTTTGCGGCCAACTTCTTCACTGATAACGGTTGCGCCGGTGAGGATTGCGATATCCTGCAGCATAGCTTTGCGGCGGTCGCCGAAGCCGGGAGCTTTAACGGCAACTGCTTTGAAGGTGCCGCGCAGTTTGTTTACAACGAGGGTTGCCAGTGCTTCGCCTTCAACATCTTCAGCGATGATGAGGAGTTCACGGCCGCCTTGTACAACTTTTTCAAGTACAGGCATAATGTCCTGAATTACATTGATTTTGCGGTCGGTAATAAGTACCAGCGGGTTGCTGAGAACTGCTTCCATTTTATCGGTATCAGTTACCATGTACGGGCTGATGTAGCCACGGTCAAACTGCATGCCTTCAACGGTTTCAAGGCAGGTTTCCATGGTTTTGGATTCCTCAACGGTAATAACGCCGTCGTCGCCAACTTTTTCCATTGCGTCAGCAATCAGATTGCCGATTTCTTCATCAGCTGCAGAAATGGAAGCTACCTGAGCTTTTGCTTCTTTGGTTTCTACTTTTTTGCTGATTGCTTTCAGTTCGTCAACCAGAACGTTTACTGCGTTCTGAATGCCTTTTTTAAGAATCATCGGGTTTGCACCGGCAGCTACGTTGCGCAGGCCTTCATGTACCATAGCCTGTGCCAGAACGGTTGCGGTGGTGGTGCCGTCGCCTGCTACGTCGTTGGTTTTGGTTGCAACTTCTTTAACAAGCTGTGCGCCCATGTTTTCAAACGGGTCTTCCAGTTCGATATCGCGGGCAATGGTTACACCGTCGTTGGTAATGGTCGGTGCGCCGAATTTTTTCTCCAGCACAACGTTGCGGCCTTTAGGCCCAAGGGTTACTTTTACGGCATTAGCCAGTGCGTCAACACCGCGTTCAAGGCTGCGGCGAGCTTCTTCATTGAATTTTATTTCTTTAGCCATTTAAAATGCACTCCTTTAAATTCTTTATCAATTACAGTACGGCAAGTACGTCGCGTTCGCTTAAAATCAAATATTCTTTGCCGTCCAGTTTAAATTCGGTTCCGGAATATTTTGCAAAAACAACTTCTTCGCCAACTTTAACTTCCGGAGCAACGCGGGTGCCGTTATCAAGCACGCGGCCTGCGCCGACAGCAATTACTTTGCCGGTCTGCGGGCGTTCTTTGGAAGCAGTATCGGGAAGGTAAATACCGCTGGCAGTTTTTTCTTCTTTAGTAGTAATTTCTACAACAATGTGGTCTGCTAATGGTTTCAACATTTGTAATTCCCCTTTCAATATAGTTACGTTAGTATTAATTTCGTTTTATCTTGTTAGCACTCACTTTCTTTGAGTGCTAACTACAATTATTATTATATCCGTTATTTGTAAAAATGCAAGTACCTTTTTTGACAAAATAGTGAAAAAAGAGGTAAAAAGTTTTTTAACCGCCTTTATAAACCAAAACGGAGCATAACTTTTTATTATGCCCCGTTAATTGCTTTATTTTATTTTCACATCAATAAAGTATGTGCTTTTTGCTGCCAGTCCTCCGTGCTGCTGCCGCTGCCCTGCGCAAAATCAGGCTTGCCGCCGCCGCGCCCGTTAAAAATTTCGTTTGCTTTTTTGCAGTATTCGCGGCAGTCGGCGTTAACGCCGGCCGAGTGGCCGAACATGTAGTTTACCCTGCCGCCTGCCTCGTAAACTATGCCTACCAGCAGGTTTTCCATGGCAGTTACTTTTT
>OJME01002240.1_pt1 | contig 13496 bp, 10 predicted proteins | sample 1597151 | NCBI WGS metagenome assembly OJME01 (sample SAMEA2452118, study PRJEB22498) | human gut metagenome | biome: human feces; feature: human gut; material: feces | place: Australia | collected 2012
TCAAGAAATATACGAATTTTGAGAGCGAAGAATTTGAAGGTGTGGAGCAGTCTATTACAATTGTAAAAGACCAGTTAGAAGTTCTTGGTCAGATGTTCCATAACTTTAACAGCAGTGATTTCTTCAATGGTTCACCTACCGAACAGCTTGCCTGCCTGAACCGTGCGGTTGAGTATGTGCAGTTGTCTGAAGAACTGGAAAGAAGATTTATGGCAGCAGTCAAGAGAATGAAGCAGGCATTTAATCTTTGTAGTTCAAGTGAGAAATTCTCTGATGAAGATAAGGATTATATCCATTTTTATTGTGCTGTCCGTTCTATCCTTTTCAAGCTGACAAAAGGCGATGCACCTGATATGGCACAAATGAATGCTCGTGTTCGAGAAATGCTTGAAGGCGCAATTCAGTCTGATGGCATTGAAGAATTATTTGAAACCGGAAAGCATATATCGGTGGATATTTTCAGCGATGAATATATGAATAAGATAAATGCTATTCAGTTGCCGAATACAAAAATCAAGATACTTCAAAGACTTCTTTCTCAGGCGATTGACGAGTATAAGAAAGTCAATAAGATTATGGGTGTGGAATTTGCAGACAGACTCAAGAAAGTTGTTGATGAGTATAATAACCGTCGTCGTGATGAAGCGTATGCCAACGAAGTCCTTGATGATGTTGCGGAGCAGCTTGCACAGTTGTTGTCTGAGCTGAAAACAGAAAAGAATTCATTCAAGAATATGGGCATAGATTATGAAGAGAAGGCTTTCTATGATATTTTGAAAGCAGTTGCCAAGAAGTTTGAGTTTGAATATCCGGACGATAAAATGATTGAATTATCCAAGAGGATAAAGCTGATTGTTGATGATAAGTCACGCTATACAGATTGGTCTGCTCGTGATGATATTAAGGCAAACTTGCAGGTTGACCTTATCCTCCTGCTTGACGAGTTCGATTATCCTCCGGTAACCATTGATGATGTTTACAAGGAAGTTCTTGAGCAGGCAGAGAATTTCAAGAAGTATGCTAAGTAAGGAGTAACACAATGCAAACAAATGATAGACCAATTTCAGAGTTAATGATATCTATAAATAAAGGTGCAATACAGTTACCAGATTTTCAACGAGGCTGGGTGTGGGAAGATGGGCGTATAAAAGCACTTATTGCAAGCATTACAAATAATTATCCAGTTGGTGCTGCAATGTTTTTGGAATATGGCAATGATAATATTAGGTTTAAATATAGAGTAATTGAGGGTGTCACCGCTACTGATGTAATCCCAACAGAATTGATACTTGACGGACAGCAAAGATTAACATCAATTTATTCATCTCTTTACAGTAGAAACGCTGTACATACAAGAACTGACAAAGGTAAGAAAATATTCCGCTATTACTATATAGATATTAAAAAGGCATGTGATCCTAATTGTGATAGAGTAGATGCAATATTTTCAGTTCCAGAAACAAGAATTATCACTTCAAATTTCGGCAGGGATATTGAATTAGATTTGTCAGATAGGACAAAAGAATTTGAGAATAAAATGTTTCCTCTTAACTTAATTCTTGATTTTCCGGAAGAACAAAATTGGCAAAATGAATATTATGCTTTTTACAACTACAATCAGGAAATCATTAAAGAATTTACGGAATTCAATAAGAAAATCATTATGCAAACATTACAGTATAAAATTCCTGTGATAAGTTTGGGCAAAGATACACCCAAAGAAGCGGTATGCCAAGTTTTTGAAAATGTAAACACCGGTGGCGTTTCTCTTACTGTTTTTGAATTAGTTACTGCAATTTTTGCAATGGACGATTTTGAACTAAGAAAAGATTGGGAAGAAAGAAAAGCAAAATATTTTGATGGAGATTTGTTATCTTGTATAACAGCAACAGACTTTTTAACAGCTTGTACTTTGCTTTCAACATATAAGAAAGGCGGTACAGTTAGTTGTAAAAAGAAAGATGTATTAAATCTATCTTTGAAAGATTATAATAATTTTGCAGATGCGTTATCTGAGGGGTTTGTTGAAGCAGAAAAAATATTGCAGGAAGAAAGAGTTTTTTCAAATAAAGACCTGCCTTATTCAACACAACTAATTCCGCTTGCTGCTCTATGTACATTATTGTCTAATGGGAATCGCATAAAAGTCACCAATATTAAAAATAAAATTAGGCAATGGTACTGGTGTGGTGTTTTTGGCGAACTTTATGGTGGAGCAAACGAAACGAGGTATGTTAATGATGTAGTTGGTGTTATGAATTGGATTGAAAATAATGGAAATGTACCTAAGACAATTCAGTAATCTTATTTCAATCCTACAAGATTACTCACTTTACAATCGAGGCAATCGGCTGCCTATAAAGGTATAATGGCATTAATACTTAAGAACCATTGCAAAGACTTCATTAGTGGTCGAGAAATGGATTTTACAGTATACAAATCTGAAAACATTGACATTCATCATATTTTTCCAAGAAGTTATTGCGAAAAGAATAATCTATCTAAAGAAAAATGGAATTCAGTTGTAAACAAAACACCTATTTCTTACTCTACTAATAGAGAGATTGGTGGAGTAGCACCGAGTGAATATCTAAAAAAGATTGAAGAAAAAGGACAAGTTGATTATAATTCTTTGAACGATTATTTACAAACTCATCTTATAGATGTTAGTGCAGCAAGGTCAAACGACTTTGAAAAGCACATTGTTTTAAGAGCAAAGTTATTACTTGATGCTATCGAAAAGGCGACAGGTAAAATTATCTCAGGAAAAGATAGTGATGAAGTTATATCTAAATTTGGGGAAAGACTTATATTTTAAACATAATTTTCTAAAACACTCAGGTCTTAGGGTGTCCCTAACGAGGTATTTGGCGACGGTGGGAGTACAAATACACTGCTCGCTAAGTTTACACGGGCGAGGCAGTTTTACCGTTTTACGACTATGGGAGTATAAATGGTCTGCTCGCTAAGATTACACACGCATTTTAAATTCTACATTACACAACAAAGGCGAGGGCATTTCTGCTCTCGCCTTTAAACTTTTATATAGCTATATAGTAAATTTAAAACTGAAATTTTTTAGTTTTTTCTAAGACAGTTGTTTAAGTTTTTCGGTCAAGATTTCTTTCTCTCGGCTTCCGTTTGTAGCAAAACGGACATAAGGAATTTTATACAAATCTAAAATGTGATTCTTCAATAAATCTCGCTCTGCTTGTTTTGTTCCAGCCTTATGATAATGATAACCATCAACTTCAACAGCTAAAACGGGCTTCTTACTAATCCTGCTGTATATCAGAAAATCCAAGTGTGTAGCACTATTCATTGCATACTTGCACTCTTCATCATTTAACAACTGTGGGTCACGGATTAACATATTTAACGGTTGATGACATATCACACTTAAACCAATTAAATCTTGTTCTTCGAGTACATTTTCGATAAGAGCAAACATTAAATTTTCAGAATCGTATTCTGAAATTCGTTTGTGCTTTTGCAAAAACTCAAATCGACTCTTGGTATAATCAGTATAAAGAAAATCAAAAACTGAATAAATTTTGCTTTCCGTAACTGTGAAATTGTTGTATTCAATGTATGAAACCAAATCACCGATATTGCTATCATTCGGTTGTTTGTTGCCTGAAACAACAAGACAAAGCTCTTTTTTTGCACGGGAAACTGCAACATTAAGCATAAAAGGATCATCAGAAAATTCAGTCACTTCATCATCAACAGTTGTAATAATTATTGCATCCTTTTCTCTGCCCTGAAATTTGTGTATGGTTGCAATATCAATTTGTTGATTATCAATTTCACTTTTCAGTTTATTAACTTGATTATTGTATGGTGCAATAATACCGATTTCTTTTGATTCAAAATTTAGTTTCGGAAGCACTTCATCTTTAACAACTTCAATCTGTCGCAGATTCATCCGCTCTCTTGTGTGTTTTCCTTCAACTGTTTTTATAACAGAAAGAACATCGTTTTCACCGTTATCTTTTGTCATTATAACAAGATTGCCACCATAAAATTTTTCATTACAAAAGTTAATAATTTTAGGATGGCAACGGTAATGTTCACGAAGAAGTGTATTAGAGACATTAGGAATAGCTCTGCAAATTGATTGAAGAAAGCTATTTTCAGTATAATTGTATGAACTTGAAATATTAAAAGATTCGAATATAGAATTCGCTCGATTTTTGATGTCTTCTGTGATAACATTCGGCAACTGTTTTGTATCACCCACTATTACCGCATTCTTTGCACACGATAGAGCTAATGCTCCGGTTGTGACATCAACCTGAGACGCTTCGTCCATTATTATATAATCAAATTTTGCGTTTTTGCCAAGTGAACTCCTTGAAGAAAATGTTGTGCTTAATACTATAGGATATTCATTAAGAAATTCCTGTGGATTTTTCCAAAGATCATCGATTGAAAATTTCTTTCTTCTTTTTGAATTTCCGTATTTTAAAAATAATTTGTTTTTGAGAAAACTCATTGACATATCAGTCAATTTAGTCATTAAGTCATATGCCTTTTTTACTTTCAATTCGTTTTCAAGGGAAGATATTTCATTGGTTAATTCTTGGCCTTTACAAGTGTAGTACATTTTTTGAAAGGCAGTTATAATTTTTGAGATGTCTTGGTCATAAAACTTCCAATCAAAAATTCTGTATTTTAGAAGTCCTTTTAGCTTAAACCAAAAAGAAATTTTGCTTTCTTTTTCAGCTATATATAAGCACTCTTGCCATAAAGTCATTAAGTCAAAAGATTTAATATTTTTCTTTATACGAACTTCATTTTCGGTAGTTGTTTCAGAAATATAAACATCAAAATGTTCTTTTTCGACTGTAAGGTTTTGAAGTTCAATTCGGGCATTTGCCAATCTTTCTTGTTTTTCAAATATATCCTTAAGCTCATTTGAACATTCCTGTACTTGCTGCAAAGAAATATTTTCGTCACTCTTCCAAGATGAAATGTTTGGATATTCATACATTTGGGATTTAATAAATTCGTTTTTATTTTTAGAACTGCCCAAAGGAGCAACAAGAAAACCAAGGTTATACTTATCCGAATTTAGCTTTTCAAATACATTAAGTGTTGCGGAATTGTTATTTGATACAATCTGAACAGATTTTCCGTCAACAAGTAGGTTAGCAATGATATTTAGAATTGTCTGTGTTTTTCCTGTACCCGGTGGTCCCTCAATTACACTAACTTGATTTTCTAAAGCATTTTTTACAGCTTTATACTGACTTGCATTACAACCAAAAGGAAAAATAGGGATTATATTTTTATTAAAGCTATTCAAACTGAAATCGTTTGGAGATAAGTATGAAGCTAATGCCGAGTCAGTTGATAAATAGTCAATTTTCTCATATTGTTTTGAAAGTAGTTTAGTTCCGTCATCAGCCTTTAACTCAGCTAAATCAGCTATTTGTTTGAAATATTCAAGAACACTTTTAACGGTGCTATTATCTAAACAAGAATGGTCAATTTGTAAATCAGAACCTAAGTAATCACTTTCCTTACCATTGTCAAAACAAATATGATAATAATTTCTGTATGAATTTTCAAATAAGTAGATTGCTTCAATGTTAAATAATTCATTTTCACCGTGAGTTATTTTAACGGTATTAGGATTAATAGCGATAGGTTTTTTTAACCAAGTAACATTATTATAGTTGTAACTGTACACTTTACCGTTATTAAAAATTATATCGTACTTATGAGTTGTGTTGTTATAATTACAAAACTTTATATCAGGAGTAACTATTCTTCCGTTTGCAATTATCATATTACTCTTTGTATTCAAACTATCACCCTTTAGATGTTGAATCAATATTTTTATTATACTACATTTTAGATTTAACAGCAAATGAAAAAAGAAGAATATCAAAACGATACTCTTCTTTAAGTAATTTAGATGTGGTATATCACTTCACCATTCACAATTTCCGCTGCTCGGTTGCGGATATTATTCATCTTTTGCACCCACAACATCATATCGGTTTCTTTGAGTTTTTCGGTAACATTTTCCTTTTTGGCAAGTGATTTTACTGTTTCGTCGAATAGCAATTTTGCTCTTTGGTCGATTTCGGCAAGATATGAATTAAGTATGCCTGCCGTCAAAAGATTGTAATAAATCACTTTGTGACGTTGTTTCAAGTATCGCTTGTGCCTCATTCCCCACACGCCTATTTGGGCGTTTTGCTCTGTGTTGAGTTTGAGATTTGGCAAGCGATAATCTCCCACCTTGCGATATGTACCGCCTTGTTTTTCGTAAATTGTCATTGTCTTTTCCTCCGTTTGATTTATTTGTAAATGCAGCGTTCGGCGAAGCGAAGCATTGCAATACAGTACTTTTCAAACGGTGTCAACGTTTTATGATGGGGGTCTCCCTCACGAATACGAAGCGTCCGCCTGATTTCTTTCGGTATAACCACTCTTCCGAGATCGTCGATTCTTCTGACGATTCCTGTTGCTTTCATATTAAAAACTCCCTTCGGACAATTTTGCCCTTTGTCTGATACATATTCAGCAAATTATTTGCAGTAATATTGTTTGATTCATACAGTTTTTTATACCGAAATTTTCTTTAGTGACATATTTTTACAGCATATAAAAAATATAACTTTATCACGATTTAGTTAATCGTAACCACCTAAATTGCAAAATAATCTTGACTTAGCAAAAACAGTGGTTTATAATTTAGTTAATCGTAAATAACTAAATCGTAAATGAGTAATTTGCAAACGGTCAGAGGTGAGAATTTTGTTTATAGGCAGAAATAATGAGCTTTTACAGCTTAACAGATTGTATAACAGCGGAAAATTTGAATTTGCCGTCATATACGGTCGCCGCCGTGTAGGAAAAACGGCTATCATAAACGAGTTTGTCAAGGATAAAAACGCAATTTGTTTCACAGGAGTTGAAACAAATGCAAAGCAAAATCTTGAAAATTTGAGCGAGTGTATTCTTGAATTTTCAACAGGTATGAAAACGGATACTGCTTTTTCAAACTTTCAATCGGCACTTGAATATGTTTTTAAATTGTCAGAGAACAAAAGAATCGTCCTTTGCCTTGACGAATATCCGTATGTAGCAAGGGCGTCAAGAAGTCTTGCATCAACACTGCAAATGTTAATTGACAAATATAAAGACCGTTCAAAGTTGTTTCTTATTCTCTGCGGTTCATCAATGTCATATATTGAGGACCATGTGCTTGCATACAAAGCACCCTTGTATGGCAGAAGAACGGCTCAGTTTAAGATTTTGCCGTTTGAATTTTGCGAGGCTTGTGAGTATTTTAACGGAATGTCACCTGAAGATAAGGCGCTTGCCTACGGACTTGTGGGAGGTACACCGCAATATCTTTTGCAGATTAACAACAAAATTTCAATAGAGGATAATATAAAAAATATTTTTCTGAATCCTGTATCGGCTCTGTATGAAGAGCCTAACAATCTTTTGAAACAAGAGGTAAGAGAGCCGGCTATTTATAATGCCGTGATTACGGCAATTGCTACGGGTGCATCAAAAATATCGGAGATTTCAACAAAGGTTGGAGAAACCTCAAGCACTTGTGTTGCTTATGTCAAGAATCTTGTTGCTCTAGGAATTGTGAGAAAAGAAGTGCCGTACGGTGAAAAATCCACAAAGAAAACAATTTATTCTATTGAGGATAATATGTTCAGATTTTGGTATCGTTTTGTGCCGGAAAATACTTCGATAATTTCAAGAGGTGCGGTTGAACTTGCGTACAGTCGAATTGCACCGTATTTGTCGGATTATATGGGTGCTGTGTTTGAAGAAATCTGCAAGCAGTATTTGTGGAAAAGGTTGCTGAACGGTGATTCCGAAATCGATTTTACGGATATAGGCAGATGGTGGGGAACAAATCCAAAAACAAGACAACAGGAAGAAATTGATATAATCGGCTCGGCAGATAAAAATACGGCTCTTTTTGGTGAATGTAAGTGGCGTAATGAAAGTGTTGACCTCGGTGTTCTTGAAACGCTTGTTGAACGCAGTAAGCTTTTTAATTTCGACAAAAAGCATTTTTATATTTTTTCAAAATCCGGTTTTACAAAGGGTTGCATTGATAAGGCAAATGAACTCGGAAATGTCAGCCTGATTGCTTATGATGATATTTTAAAATATAATAACGAAAATTAAATGTAAAAATCCCCGTCGGAGAAATCTGACGGGGATTTGACTTTGTTGTAAGCGATTACGCTTTCTTGGATTTTGAGGTGATTTTATCTGTGATTTTGGTAACTATGACGCAGAGGATGATTGTGAAAACCATATCGGGCAGAGTGTTGCCGACGATAATGTCAACATTCATCAGAAAACGATATGCCGCAAAGCCTGCAAGCCATACTATGATGTTACAGATGTCAACGGCTTTGCTTGCTCTGTCTTTTTTGAGAATGAAAAAGTCTGCAATCTGAATGGCAATCATCGGAGCAAATACCGAACCTATGAGATAGAGAAAATCGGTAATGTCATCCATAGGATAAACAATTGCGGCGATTACACCTACTATTGTTACCGCAACGGCAACATATTTTCCTTTGAGTTTTGAGAATATTGATTCGCTTGAAATGCCTGCCGAATAAGCATCAAGAAAGGTTGTTGTAACTGTTGAAAGGATTACAATTACAAGACCTGCAATGCTGAGTCCTGATTTAAGCATGATTTTTGCAATATCGCTTTCGCCTGTAAGGATAGACGCACTCATACCGATTATGTACATCCAACAGCTTACCGCACCGTAAACAAGTGTGCTTGCGAGAGTTGCCTTGAACGGCTTTTCCGCCTCTCTTGTGTAGTCGCTGATGAGCGGTAACCATGAAAGCGGCATTGCTACCGAAAGCTCCACTGCCGCAATAAAGAAACACATCACGATTGTGAGAATGAACAGTGCCGCCATTGCGATTGTGTTGAGCTTGCCGAGGTTTGAAATGCCGACAAGAATCCAAAGTACAATCAATGCACCGATTACGATACAGGCAATCCACCTGCCTGTGTCGCCCATATTCAGAATACTGTTTACCGAAAGCGAACCGTCATAAATCATAATGGCTGTCCAGCCGACAAGCTGAATAACATTGAGGACAGAGAAAAGAAGTCCGCCCTTGTTGCCAAAGCTCATTTTTACGGTTTCCATTGAGCTTTTACGGCACTTACCGCCGATGAGTCCTGCACAAAAGAGCATTGCACATCCGATTATGTGACCGATGATTACGGCTAAAATGCCCTTTTCAAAACCTAACGGAGCAAAGTATGTACCTGTGAGAATTTCGGCGATTGAAACGCCTGCTCCGAACCATATCAAACTGTTTTCAAATACACTTGTCTGCTTTTTCATTGCTCTGCCTCCGAATTTTCTTTTGTAAATTTACTTTGAATGTCAAAAGCGTGGTTCATGGGACCGCTGCCTTTGCCGAGGTCAAGCATTGCCGCAAGTGCGCCTGAAATATAATCCTTTGCACGCTTTACGGAAGCGTCAAGGTCAAAGCCTTTTGCAAGATTAGCGGCTATTGCACTTGAAAGTGTACAGCCTGTTCCGTGTGTGTTGGGATTGTTGATTCTTTTGCCGTTGTACCATGTGTAGGTGCCGTCTTTAAAGAGCAAATCGTTTGCATCGTTAATCTGATGTCCGCCCTTGCAGAGAACCGCACAACCGTACTTTTCGCTGATTATTTCAGCGGCTTTTATCATTTCTTCCTCATTTGAAATTTTTATTTCAGAGAGAACTTCCGCCTCCGGAATATTCGGTGTAAGAACTGTTGCAAGCGGAAAAAGATGCTCTTTGAGAGTGCTTACCGCCTCGTCGCTGATAAGCTTTGCTCCGCTTGTTGCCACCATAACCGGATCGACAACAATATTTTTTGCATCGTACTTTTTCAGCTTATCCGAAATTGTTTTGATAAGGCTTGATGAAGAAACCATTCCGATTTTTACGGCATCGGGATAAATATCCGTAAAGATACTTTCAAGCTGTTCACCCAGAAATTCGGGTGTGGATTCCATAATTGCCGTAACGCCGGTTGTGTTCTGTGCGGTAAGTGCGGTGATTGCGCTCATGGCATAAACACCGTTTGTTATCATAGTTTTGATATCCGCTTGAATACCGGCGCCTCCGCTGCAGTCACTGCCAGCGATTGTTAATGCTGTTTTCATTTTAATCTCCTCTTTGCATTAATTTTTTACAGCGACAAAAGGTGGTGCCCCCAATCTGCCGCTTTTTCAAAGCTGTCTGCGTAGTAATCGCAAACGGCTTTTATTCTGTTTTTATCATTTCTGCTCGATTCGTCATACACTCCCACCGTTTTGAAACCTGCCTTGTGAGCAGTTTCTGCGGCAAAAACAGCGTCCTCGAATACAAGCGTTTCACTCGGAGCTGTTCCGAGTTTATCTGCACAGGCAAGGTAAATGTCGGGACTTGTTTTGCCTTTTCCGATTTGTGAACAGGTCACAATGTCCGTAAAATATTTTAGAATACCGAGCCTTTCAAATGCCTTTTTAATATGCGTTTTGTCGCTTGATGTTGCAATAATCATTTTGATATTGTTCGATTCCAAAAACTGCAAAATTTCTTTTGTACCGTTTTTTAAACCGACCTCATAAAAGTAAAAATCTTCAATGATTTTCAGCACACCCGAAACTATTTCATCAGTTGAAAAGGAAAGAGCATACTGCTTTTTCATATACTCCGCACCCTCCGTCAGACTCATTTCACAGAGCTTTTCGGAAAGTCCGTTTTCGGCTGTTTTGCCGACAGACGAGAGGTAACGCTCTCCTGCGTCATCCCATATCTTCATTGAATTGAGAAGTGTGCCATCAACATCAAATATTGCAGATTTAATCATTTGCAACCGTCTTTTCCGTAAGTGCTTTAAGCTCTGCTGTTGCCTTTGTAATATCGGGCTGAGCGAAAATAGCACTGATAACGGCAATGCCTACGATACCTCTGCCCTTGAGTTCCGTAACATTTTTGGAGCTGATTCCGCCGATTGCGATTACAGGAATGTCAACAGCCTCACAGATTTTCTGAAGTTCATCGTGTGAAACATCGTCTGCATCGTCCTTTGAGCCTGTTTTGAAAACTGCTCCGACTCCGAGATAATCTGCTCCGTGCTTCTGAGCAAGAAGAGCCTGTTCAACAGTCTGAGCCGAAACACCGATGATTTTGTCGTCACCGAGAATCTTGCGGACATTGCCTGCCTCCATATCACTCTGACCGACATGAACACCGTCAGCGTCAATTTTTTTTGCAATTTCAACATTGTCATTGATTACGAAGGGAACATTGTACTTTTTGCAGAGTTTCTGAATTTCAAGAGCTTCTTCAAGAAAATGCTTTTGGTCAAGATTTTTTTCTCTTAACTGAATGAATGTTGCACCGCCTTTAATAGCCTTTTCAACCTGACTGCAGAGTGTTTCACCGTTAAGCCATGCCCTGTCGGTTACGGCATAGAGTAACAAATCTTTTTTATCGCAATTCATACTTTGCTCCTTTTTCAAGTGTTTCGGCATCCATATTATAGATAGCGTCAATAATTCGGTTGCGGTATGTTGAGTTGCCGTCTGTTTCTGCCATATTTGCAAAAGCGATTTCGCCTGCAAGTCCCATTGTACAAACCGCTGCGGCAGTTGCCTCAAGAACATTGTCGGGGTTTGCAACGATAAATGCAGTTGTCATACCCGAAAGCTGACAGCCTGTTCCTGTGATTTTGCTCATCTCGGGACGACCGTTGCGGATTACATAGCACTTTTCGCCGTCACTTACAAGGTCAATAGCGCCTGTGATTGCAATTACGCATCCTGACTTTTTGGCATAATTCTTTACAAATGCAACTGCGTTATCGAGATTTTCTTCTGTTACCGCATCCGATACATCGGCATCAACACCCTTTGTTGTGCCGCTTCCGAGTGCAAGAGTTTTGATTTCCGAGATGTTACCTCTGATAACATCAAATTTGATTTCTTTTGCAAGCTTAACCGCTGTGTCTGTGCGGAGCTTGCTTGCGCCTGCGCCGACAGGATCAAGTAGAATCTTGTGAGAAAGTTCATTAGCTTTTTTGCCTGCAATGAACATACCCTCAATTGAGTTTTTGTTAAGTGTACCGATGTTGATGTTAAGACCGCCGCAAATGCTTGTGATGTCGGCAACATCATCGGGTTCGTCTGACATAATCGGACTTCCTCCGCAAGCGAGAAGTACATTTGCAACATCGTTTACTGTTACATAGTTTGTGATGTTGTGTACAAGCGGTACATTTTTTCTTACATTTTCAAGACAATTTCCAATCATAGCGGATTCTCCTTTATAAAAATAAAACGGACGCACCAACAAAAGGTGTGTCCGTAAAGGCCCGCTGTTTCCCTCCGTTGGCATTATCCAAATCAGGTCATAGGTCGAGGCATTCAGCCTCCTCTCAGCCGACTAACTTGTCAGCTCCCTTACTTATAATATACAATTTGTGTCGTAATTTGTCAATGAAAATTTGGCAAATAGGCACCGAGAACGATTAGTACGAATCTATCCTCAGTAAAATCTTCTGTATTCAGTATATCTTTTATGTAAAAAACACTGATTTTTAAATATCAGTTGACTTGAAGAAGAAAAAACAGTACAATAAAAATAAACAGATAATATGGTTGAATTTGCTGTTGTAAAGGGGTTTTCCTCGAATTTATTTTTTGTTGAACAGGAGAAAAAGTATGTTTTGTAAAAATTGCGGAAGACAGTTATTGCCTAATGAAAAGTTTTGTGCCGATTGCGGAGCGCCTGTACCCGTACAGGAATCAGCTGTACAGAACGAACAGCCGATTGCAGAAAATCAGTCGGTTGAACAGACTGCCGATATGAATGTTCGGAATGAGCAGACACAGCCTGTTGAAAATCATCAGACTGACGCATATAATCAGATGCCTGCAAATGATTATTCCGCACCGCAGTATCAGACAGTTAATGCACAGGGCGGATATAATCAGTATCAGAACGGTCAGCAGGGCGGATATTCTTATGATTATAACAATCAGGGCGTTCAGCCACAGTATGCACAGCCGATTCCAAAGAAAAAGTCAAAAACACCGTTTATAATTACAGCGTGCGGCATTGCGGTTGCACTCGTTGTTGCAATTGCGGCATTCTTTATATTTAACGGACTTAACAAAAACACTCCTCAGGGACAGATTCAGGGTACATGGATTGCCGAGGAGAAAGGAGTAAGCCTCCAACTTGAGTTCAAGCCTGACGGAACAATCGGTATCCCGAATGCAAAAGAACTCGGCAAACTTATTTCAAGTTATGCCGGCAGTTCCGATTACGGCGATTTAATAAACTATGATGAGATTTTTAATTTGATTGATATGAAGTACAGCATTGATGATGAAAAAACTCTTTCAATCAGCGTTGAGGTGTCTTTTGTAAAAGTCGATAACGAGGTATTCGAGTCAAATTTAATGCTAATTGATAGGGA